>Ga0315273_10007613_pt1 | contig 13574 bp, 34 predicted proteins | sample YL17G02_0_MG_FD_205753 | JGI IMG/M metagenome (GOLD analysis project Ga0315273, IMG submission 205753) | Sediment microbial communities from Yellowstone Lake, YNP, Wyoming, USA - YL17G02_0 | ecosystem: Environmental > Aquatic > Freshwater > Lake > Sediment | place: USA: Wyoming | collected... | reverse complement strand
TGACCCTCCTTTTTATAAATTTAGTGTGTAACCAAAGTTGCTCGCTCGTACTGTTCTTTTATCCAATTTTTTAAGGTGTGAAATTCAAATGCCTCCTCAATTGTTTTTACCGCATCTCTATTAACACTTCTGCCATGTAAGACAATATAAAACCCACAAGCTGTTTTAACATCTGCTCTTTTTGAGTTGTCATAATCAATCTCATACTTTATGTCAAAAGTTTCGGGGTATTTGCTAGAATTGACCTGATATTTATTTGTATTGTGAGTAATAATTATACAGTGATAATCTTGATAGTGTCCATAATTTGTTCTAATATCTCTTTGAGTAATTGTCTCACAAGAAAAACCAATTGGCTTAAGGATTTTATTAAGTTTAATAACATCTTTATCTAATTGGGCAATTTTTGTTTTTTTCCAAAAAGCCTTTAATGCTGCACTTTCGTCAATAGCTTTTTGTTTAGCTTTAACATCATCCACGATGAAAGAAACATCAAGTGATGATTTTTTGCCTTTTGGCTCTTCGTACTTCTTATTGATATTAGAGAATTCTTTTACCAATTCGTCAATAATTGTTTGTTGGTTTTTTGAGATTGCTGTTTTCATTCGTTTTTTTTATTTGGTTTATATGCCTTTATAGATTGGCTTTACAAAAAAAAAGAATTATGTTGTGGATGCCTCTTTTTGCATCTCTCTTGCATTGTATTGCATTGACTTGCTGAGGTATGTATATTTCTTTTCTAAGATAACTTCAAACAAATCATTTGAGGCAAAGTAATTATCTGAGGCAAGAGAGAGGTCAGATTTTCTATACATCTTAACTGAGGCATTATCATCCCCCTCTTGATAGTTGCAGAAGTAAATAAAATCCTCGGTTTCTACACCACGATAATAACGTCCATTACCATTACAAATTAATTTGGTATCAGTTTGTATATGGCTTGGTGAACCTAAATAACTTTCTACCTTTATCGTTTGTTTGCTCATATACTTATAGATTGAAAAGAAATAAAAAAAGAATTATAAGTCTGAATAAATACATTCGTAAACATAACCTCTTTGGTTGGCTCCTGATAAGACAAAGCTAATTTTAATGTCTTTATCTGGGTGGCTGAGAACTAAAAAGTTTTCTCCTACACTATTTCTACCATGTTCAGTGATAGAATAATCGTTGTGTGTAGCGAATTCCTCCAGTAAGGTGAATTGGAATTCTTTGCCCTTTTGAATGTCTTTTGAATTTAAAATCATTTGAATATACTTTTAAGTTTAACGTCTCTTTTCATGAATTCAGCAGAACAAGCTACAAGAAATTTAGATACATTGTCAGGGCAGGTAATATCAATGGGCGTTTGTGTATATTCCCATAACTGCTGATTTGATAAGCCATTTGCTATCTCCTCGTTTGTTTTTGTTTTTTGTAGTTCTTCTAACTTCATATCTTTATAGATTGAATTTAAATAAAAAAAGAATTAACGTCTTTTCTTGGCGAGTTCTTTATAGTAATCAGGACTACCAAATACAGTTCCTTTAGGTGCATAAGATGTACCAATAAAAGTATTGGGACTGTCCATTACAAATTTTGCAATACCATGCTGGCGCATTTTTTCTTCTACAGCTGGAATATCTTTTCGTTTTACACGCATGGCATCCATCATCTCGCAGGTATATTCAATGCTACCATCTTCTTTGAAGTGTTTTATTTTTTCTCCTGTCTTAGGTTCGAATCCTTCAACCCAAACGAAAAAGTATGCTGCGTTTTTTATCATATGCTTATAGATTGAAAAGAAATAAAAAAAGAATTATATGCTAACTACATCCAAATGCTCAAAGTGTATAATTCTGTCTTTGGTTGTATTTTGCCAGTTTGAACGTTGTTCTAAACCAGTCTCAATATCTTTCAGGAAGCCTGAAGTTCCGAGTGTAACATCAGTAGGATATCTACCTTTTATATGTTTATATGTTCTACAGCTGTCTGCGTTTGTATGAGTGACAATTTGTTTCCTACCATTAAAAATAATGATTGAGCCGATTGTAAGATAACAAAGTCTTTCTGTCTTTGTTGTGTGGGTCTTTATTGTATACCCAATGTCTTTTTTGCTGTTGATAAAATTCATGTCTTTATAGATTTGTTTTTAAATTAAAAATAATTATTTACAGCTGCATTTTTCAAGTAAGCATTCTTTGCATCGGATTCCGTTAATAACATCCTCATGCATAATGATAGCCCTGAATAATAATGTTTTGCTCACACTCTCAGGCATTACTCTCAAACTCTCTTTAATATCTTTTAAGTCGTTCAGGGTTTTTGCTGATTTTATTTTAGGTATGACTTTGTTATTAAAATGCAAACGCATTTCCTGCTCAGCTTTCTCACAAGCTTTATGGGCTTTATCAAACTTTGCAATTAATTCCTCTTCTGTTTTCTTTGACATATCCTTATAGATTGATTTTTAAATTAAAAAGAAAGTTCAGGGTGTTTACGAGGAACGATAAAGTCAACAAAGTCGTGTCCTTTAGCCTCAAGCTCTTTGTCAATTTTTATATCATGCTCAAGTTCTCTCAATTCTTTCATGAGTTTTAAAGCTCTATCCTCCATTCGTTCTCTTTGTTTTGGGTCTAGACGCTTAACTGTACTTACTACAGGATTGTGTCTTTCATTACAAGAAAAACAAAGGTTCATACCTCCGTATGGATAAAGCATCTGGTGCTTGCTGGTTCTACATTGTTCGCATTTCATATTCTTATAGATTGGATTTAAATAAAAAAAGAAACAGGGAGAATTAGTTCAGGGGTTTCCTGCTCTCAACTGTATAAACAACATTCTTAATTGCCTGTACAATTTCATCGCTGGTAGGAATTTCAGGCCAGGGAGAATCCAGAGGTTTCCTGCGGCAGAAATCAGGGCGAACTGTATGTACAGCATTCCAAAGAGTTTTCATGCGTCCTGAGGCATTTAAAATGATACAGTGGGCATCTTCCCAAGTCTCCTGACAGGGATTTTCAATAACAGCCTGTAAGCGTTCTTTAACTTCAGGTTTAAGTTTGCCAAACATGTTGGTGGCAAATTCTAGGGAGATGAGCTGTTTCTTCATGTCCTTATAGATTGAAAATAAATAAAAAAAGAAAACCCGCCAGAATGTGACAGGTTTAAATGGTCGAAGACCCTACATAGTTTGCGAGACAAGCAGTTGGGTTGCACCCAGCCTCCGTTGGTAGTCCCACTAAGAATCGAACTTAGATAAACGGTTTAGAAAACCGTGGCTCTATCCATTGAGCTATGGAACCAAATAAATACTGGCAGCGGGTACACACCTGAGTTTCTGCTCAGCTTAAAGGTTTTACCCTCTACCTCACTCCCAATGTCCAAATTTAATAAAAAGTTATGGCATTATCAATATCTTTTTTATGAATTAAGTCTAAAAACTGATAAAATAATTCCTCGTGGTTAATATCCAAGGCAGGTTGAATCCCTCTTACATAGATTGGAGATGCAGAATAAGTTCTCTTATACATCAAAGAGCCATCAGCTCTAACAAATGTATCTCCAAGTTCAGGGTTGTGAATTTCGATTTTCTCAAAATCAATATCATCAACATCAACACCTTTTGTATAGGCTAAACATCCCTTAATCATATCAACATCATCTGTGTTGATATCCCAAGTAACTCGTTCAACTTCTGTGTTGTTTATTTTGAATACGTATATGATTTCTTTTTTCATGTTTGGGGTTTGTTTTTCTTTATAGATTGAAAACAAATAAAAAAAGAATTATAACTTTGCTAACTCTTTTGCTTTTTCGTTTAATATGCGAAGGAATTCTATAGATGCATACATAAGATTTTTAATATCTGCCATATCATCTGTTTTTGTTTCCATTATCTTTTTCATGTCATCAACATAACGTTCAATAACTTCTTTTTGACCTTCGTTTTTTGGAATTTCTCTTTGAACCGTTTGTGAATACTCACGCTCAATTATTGTATCCTTGTGTTGCATTCCACTAAATCTATTTTGCTCATGTGACACAACAACTTGATGTCCGCCAATTGGTTTCCATCCCTCTTTAATGAGGTCTGCAAGTTTTGAGTTGAGGTCTGATGCCGAATGTGAGGTTATAATTTTTTGTTCCATGTCTTTATAGATTGATTATTTAAAAAAAAAGAACCCCTTATTTAAGGAGTTCTATTACTTTCTTTTCGAAATACTTAAAGGCATCTTCTACAGTCCTAAACAAGTCTTCTCTCACTTCACTTTCTTTTACTTTAAGGCATCCATATCCACTTGGCGCTTTATATTCCTTGAAATTTCCTTCTTTTAAAGACTCGGTTTTTCCAGCAAAATCAAGATAAGATACACAAATATTTTTTGGGTTATTAAAACCATGAACATGCAAAATACCTTTACGTGCTTTTAATTTTTCTAATAGGTCACCATATCCACCACGTCCTTTGAAAAATTCTAAGCTAGACGCAACCGATTCATCAAAATATCGCTTTATATCCTTTTTGCAAGTTATAACCTCTTCAAGAGTTCTTCTAGGGCAATCGCCCCAAAGACCTTCACCCAACACAATTTGTGTTTTACCATTTCTGGTTACAACGTCAGCAATTGTGGTAAAGTATAGCTTAACAAGATTATTATCTGTTGAGCTAGTTGTAGATGATAATATCTTTTGTCCTAATTTTAGTTGTGGTTTTTTCAGCATATGTTTTTTCTTTATAGATTGAAATTAAATAAAAAAAGAAACTACTTCTTTTTACGTTTAGCTCTTCCTTTGGCAAAAGCTTTTTTCTCGGCTCTATATTGGTCAGCAATTGAATGAAACTCATGCTTACCATAAACGTTATCTTTGAATATCTTTTTCATATTATTTTTTTCCTCTGATTGAAAATATGTCACCAAACATTTCATTGAACTTCTCAACAAAATCCGCAGTGGTTGGTTTCTTATATTCGATTGTTAAGATTTTCATTTGAGCCAAGATGCTGGCATCAAGTTTGGTTCTTGCCTCTTCAAGCGTGGTAGCTTTTACGTTGGCAATTCTTTGAACTCCGAAGATTTCGATTTTGAATTTAAATGTTTGTTCTTTCATATCCTTTATAGATTGAAAAGAAATAAAAAAAGAAAGGGGTTATTACCCCTTATTAAAATGTTTCTATGTTAAATTCACTTACATCGAATTCGTCAGCATCTTCTTTTCTATTGCCATCTGCTTTTCTTCCTCTATTATGCTGTTTCAACCATTTAGGAAAATCTAATCTACTTTCTAATACTGCTTCAATTGAGTTGCTAATATTCCCATAATTATCTGGGACTGTATAGCGTACTATACATACTCTTTTTGACAATGGCTTACTAACATCCTTGGGCACTATTGTCTTTTCTTTTTTCTTTGACATATTCTTATAGATTGAAAAGAAATAAAAAAAGAAAGGGAGAATTTAGTCTTTACCTGTTTCGATTATTCTGGATACCTTTCTGGGATTGTCCAGCTTGTGATTGCCGCCCCAGAATATTTTTAACTCAACTAGGGAGAATTTGAGAGATGCAATATCAGGATATTTATCCAGCTCGCTGTTCTTATATTTGGTTAGTATGCGGTCTAATGCTTGGTTAATAGTTAAAATCATAGGGAGAATGTTCATAATAAATATGGTCAAAATACGAAAAAATCCCCTCCTTTTAAGTGCCTTCATAGGCAGAGGGGATTGTTAATCATATGTCTAGTTATCTTATTTTTTTATCAGTTATAAAGAGCTAGGGAGCGGACCATCTCTTGACTTATTTTCCGAGGTTTTTGCGTGTTTCATTTTTCAGGCGATTTAACTTGTTAGGCTTTTATAGATTGACTTTTTAAAAAAAAAGAATTTTAATCCTCGTCATCAGGAACTATTTCAACATCTATATCAAGGTCTTCATTTTTGCCGTTATAAGATGCTGCTTCTCCTTCTTTTAATTCTTCTATTATTCTCTCTAAAGCGGATGCAAGTTCACTTGGCGTGCCGCTACCTTTTATTATTATCTGCATAATTAACTTACATAAGCGATTGATATAACATATTGAAATTCTGTTTCAGTTATTTCGTATGTATAATCTCCATAAGCTTGCGACCTGCCTATGAAATTTGGTACATCAAATAAAGCTCGCACCATTTTTTCAACCCGTGTTTCTTCGTCTTTAATTTTTTTGAATTTGTTGAAAATCTCCTTAGAAACACGCTCTGCCTCATTATTAAACCCTTTCTTTAGGGTATCTGGACGAAAGTAATCTTCGTTCTCTGAAAGGTCATTATCACTTTCTAAAATGTTAATTAAGGAAGTTTCGTCAATCATTCCTTTGTCGATTGTTTCGATTATTAGATTTGCATTTTCTCCGTGGTTGCTCATATTTGTTTTTCTTTTATAGATTGACTTTTTAAAAAAAAAGAATTACGCTGCTGCCAACAACTCTATTAGCTTTGGCTCGATAGCCTTTATTTTCTTTTTGATACTGGGGATTTGAGTTCTATTAAAAACATCATTCCAGTTGTGTTTGTTTTTATTCCACTCTTTAAGCAATTCAACGTCCATACCTTTAACACAAAAGCAATTCCAAAAAGGGGTATTGCTTAAGTTTTTTTGAACTCCGTTTGAGTCAATAAACTTTTTACCTATAACAACAACAATATGGCTGAAAGGTACTTGTAAAGCACTCGCATTGTTCTTTAGGCTTTTCTTAACGTCTTTAGCATCCATTTCGGTTCTGCGTGTTAGAATAGCCAACTGAGGCTTAAGACCAACTTTGGATAGGGAGCGATATGCAAACTCGGCAAAGATACCACAACCACCACTGTTTATATGTTTGTGGTTTTCGTTGATTTCTTGAAACTCTTTATTTATTATTTCTAAAACTTTTTTCCTTTTCATGTCTTTATAGATTGAAAGTAAATAAAAAAAGAATTGGGTTATTTGCGGTTCTTGATTAAAAACTCAGTGAAATTCTTAACAAACTCTTCCTTATCAGTAAAATCATGTCTTTCTGTTTTGCTTAAATAACTTGTTTCATAAGAAACACTTGGAATGAAGTTTTCGCCAATGTGAAATTTAATTACAACCGAACCAAAGAAATAACTCATACCGTTGGTTCTGATTTGTGCCGATTTGTTTTCTCTAATGTCTTTTTTAGCGGACTCTATTGCATAAGGTATCTTAGAGCCAACCCTAATTCTATCTTCCAATAAAAAATAATCTTTCGAATGACCTTTGCTGTAATGAGCCTCAGCGCTAAACTTGAAGTCTTTTGAGCTGTTTATGAATAGTAGATACTCAAAAATATCTTTAGCAAATTCAAAAAGAATTTCAGATTGTTCTTTAGCCACAGCCTTGGCAACATTCTTTTGAGCTGTAATTTGTTTTTCGGTTTGTTTGACTAATGCTTTATAATTCATGGTAAGTTTTTTATTTATAGATTGAAAAGATTAAAAAAAAGAATTGTTTAGTCAATTAAACCATGGCACTTTATCCAATATATTTCTAAAGTATTTCCCCACTGTGAACGGAATCTTCTTATAGAATCAGCTTTAGCTAACTCTTCAGTTTTTCCCCAACCTCTTTGTGAGTATTTTTGGCATGGGTCTTCATCTCCTTCATCCAATAAATCCTGGTCATCACTCATAATAGTAAAGTAATATCCCAAAGTAGGCAGAGCGTCAAATCTCTTTTTTTCAGCTTTTTGTTGAGCAAATAGAGAATCTAATTCTCCACTCAGTCCCATTCTTTTTGCAATTTGTATATCCATGTCCTTATAGATTGAAAATAAATAAAAAAAGAAAGAGGGAGAATATCCCTCTTTAAAATCTTGTATAAATCAATCCAAAAATTTTGCACTTGATACGCTTTTTAATTGTGCCATCCTTTTTGAGATAGTCCTCTTTCTTAAAGCTGAGGTAATGTCTTGCGCCATGTCCAAACTTTATTTCGCTGGCAGTTGGTTCACGTGAGTATTCCAATTTATCGGGTAGACGACTGAGGTCTGGCTTAAAAATTACTTTTCCTATTGTTTTCATGTCTTTATAGATTGAGTTTTTAAATAAAAAGAATTAGGGAGATTTAGTTTAATTCAGTATTATTAAGTTGAGCCAATGCTCCTTCACGATTGCTAAAGCATGATGTTGAGCCAACTTTTTTACAACTATGCTCAACCGATTCTTTAATTCTTAACCCATTTTTTCCTTTGATTACATGGAAATATACCACGCTTAAATCCGAAGGCTGAACTGAACTTTGAATTGTTGGGTTTGATTCCCAAGCTGACTTCATCGACTTGAACCCAAGTCTGCCATGAATGTTATATGTTCTGCTCCAATTTTTGAAGTCCGTGAAATCTTCATATCTTTTTTGAAGTTTCTCCTGTGAGCCTGTTAAACCCGATTTACACTTTACTTGTTTCATGTCTTTATAGATTTGTTTTTTAAATAAAAAGAATTAAAAATCGTCCTCAGTAAACAATACTTTTTTACTACCCTCTCTTGTGATAGAAAAACATTCTTGGTGCAGATTATTTTTGTCAAGAAAATCCTCAACAGCTTTTTGTAAGTCAGGATAGTAATTATTATCCTTTCTAACTTTAAAGGTAAACTTATCAATTATCAACCCTGTATTATGTTGTTCGTCCGTACCTTCATACTCAATGCCCTCGATAATGATTTCTCGATTGCCTTTTGCGTAGGTCTTATAAAACTTTTGAAGATTGCCGAACTCACTGCAAGTGATGGCTATTAGGAATGTCGCTATATATTCTTTTATTTTTGTTTTTGACTTTGCCATATGTTTTTGTTTATACTGTTATAGATTGAGTTTTTAAATAAAAAGAATTTTTTAGAAATAGAATACAGTTAATTCAAAACAATCCTCATCGAGCTGATTAACTCCAAACTCTATACGTTTGTGTTTTCCATACTTGTTTTCAAAGTTTCTTATTGCTCTAAAAACTGAACTCTGATAGCCATATTGTTTATTTTCCAGTTTCTCCAGAGCTGTATTTACTTGTTCTTTTGAATGATTTTTCTTTTTCATGTCTTTATAGATTTGCTTTTTAAATAAAAAGAATTATACAGCGCATAAGTCTGATGGAATGACTGAGCCTTGCATGGTTGGGTTCTTTTCCCAAGCCGCTTCGGCACTTTTAAACCCAAGGCGTTTTGCAATGCCATAAGTTTCGTCATAACTTTGGAACTCTTCAAAACTTGAATAGTTCTCTTTTAATTTACATTGGAATCCTGTGATTCCTGATTTACATTTTACTTGTTTCATATATTTATAGATTAGGTTTTTATAAAAAAAGAATTTTACTTATATAAATTTGCTCATCTTCGTTTTTAATCCATTGAGCCCTTACAACTCTGTTTACTTTTACAATTTTATTTGGAAAATATTCAGGGTCTTTCAATAATCGGCCTAATTGTTCCTCAATCCATATCTCTATTAGAGTAATATTTCGCTCATCTTCAGCATCAATATTTCCTGTATTTCCAATGAATAAATTTTTTTTCTTACCATTTGTCAAATAGACTTCGAAATATAAACTTTTTGATTTGCTCATGTATTTATAGATTGAAAGTAAATAAAAAAAGAATTTATGAAAAGTTAATTTGTAGGGAGTTTTCGTTTACGGCAATCTCAATACTTTCTTTTATGTATTGTCTATTGTTCTGGAAACAATTAGGGAGAGTGTTTAAATCTCTCTCTATACTCTCTACAGTAGTCGCTGCTGTATCATTTTTAAAGAACCTGAACCAAATACTTTTTTGACCGCTGCGTGTCTTATTCTCAACCGCTCTGAGTCTTTTGATAAGTTGCTCCTCGGTAATTTCTTTTTTGTGGAATTTGGAGAATATCTCTCTCAATTTTGTTTCCTGTTCTGCTGTTGGTTTGCTCATGTTCTTATAGATTGAAAGTATTAAAAAAAAGAATTTAAAACTTAAAAGCAAAATGGTCTTTTTTCATTGTGTTTTTTTCTACCCACTGACAAGCTTGGTCGTAAACCTCTTTTGTATTTCCTTCAAACACTTTAGCAATGGCAGGCATACACATGTGAGGATGAATCTCTACAACGTAAGCACTTATCTTATTGTCGTAATAAATATCGCCCCATGATAAGTTTATTCGTGTCCAGTCATCTATTACATCCTGCTTTTTTTCGTATGCATTGAAATAACGGTATCCCAAAATTGCTCCATCACTATCATGTCTTGCCATTGGAATGTTAACGTTTTCAGCCAACATATCAACGGTTTCTTTAACAGCTTTTTTGGTTGGGGAGCGATAAGTCCAGCAACATTGAACATAAAAACGTCCTTCAGGGGTTGGGTTTAAACTCTTATAGAATGGTCTGTAATGGTCTAAGCATTTTTGTTTTGCTTGTTCCTCGTTCTCGGCTTTAACGATTGCTCTTAAGTATTTTGATTTATTTGCGAAGCGGTCAATGCCACATACGATTTCAATAAAGTACATTTGTTTTATTGTTTGTTTCATGTTCTTATAGATTGAAAGTAAATAAAAAAAGAATTAAACTCTATTCCAAACCAATACATTATTCGGGTCGAATTTTCTTGAACACTTGCCACATGATATGGTTCTTTTTGGTTTTCTCATTTTAGAACGAGAGTGTCCATTTTTGCATATAGCAACGTAATTTCCTGTTGGTGTTACAACCTCACTTGATTTATAACATCTATCTCCAGTACATCCAATCTCCAGTGCTTTTTGTTTCCAAACCCAATTGTGTCCATGTACACATCCTGCAAGAGCGTGTGCAATTTCGTGGAGGATTGTATTTGTTACCTCAGCTTCTTCGTTTAATTCTGTGAGGGAGAGAGAAAGGGTAATTAATCTACTTCTTTCATCACAAGAGCCGAACCTGCGTTTTGCATTATCAAACTTAAAAGTCCATGGAAAAAAATCAGTTATCAAACCATGCTTTTTCATTAATCCGATTGCTATTTTTTTTGCTTTATCCTTATCCATGTTCTTATAGATTGAAAGTAAATAAAAAAAGAAAGGGAGAACTCACGTCCTCCCTTTTCAAAGTAACCTCCCCTTATAGGGAGATTAACAATTTTACAGCTTGATTTGCTAATTCAGCAGAGCCACCGCTAATGATGTTCTCAAACTTTACCGCCTCATTCTTATACTCTTTTTTGTGGTCTAAGTAGTGAGTGATTCCATTATACACTCCCCAAGCTGTTCCTAAAATTTTACCTTGACCTACGCCACTCATGTAAGACTTTAACACCTCTTCACGGATATTCTTAATACGTGTGCTATCTTCTTCTCCCGCTTTTGCGTCTCCTAAAAACAAGTTCTCAATTAGAGCTTTAACTTGTGAATCGGTTACTTTTTTAGTAGCTAAGAAATTGAAACACTCGTTAAGCTCTTCGGTGTAAGCGTGAGAGATACCGATTAGCTTGTGAGCGTCCTCTAAAGCTTTTACTACACTTGACGTGTGACGTAAAGACACTTTGTTGATTGTACTCTCTAAAGCTGCGTTTAAAGTGTTTTGACAAACTACACGAATAGGTGTGATAGCTGCAATTACCGCTCCAGTACCGTCATGCGTTGAAGTTAACAACACATAAACCTCAGTGATATCATCAGTACCCGCAATACGGATAAAGCTCGGCATTTTGGCTGTAATGAAGATTTTTTCTCCTTTACCGATTGCCCCTGCTGTCTCAAACATTGCCAATTCACCACCAACGATTGAATCAAAGAATCCAAAAGCGTCACGATTTTGTACAATTTCGTAACGATTTCCAACAATTCCAAAAATTTCGTTGGTATCTTTGCGAAGTGTCACAAATTTGTCAGGAATAACGGTATTAAAACCATTAGAGCCATCCATTAATACAGGTACTTTTGCTACCTCATAATCCAAACCCGCCAATTCAATAGCTTGCTTAGATGTCATTGCGCCCTCCACGATTTGTCCTAAACCATGCCAAGCTGTTTGCGTACTCGCAAAACTTGTTTTACCATTTTTTTCGTTCAGATTGTGTGCCATAATTTTCGTTTTTAGTTTAATTGTTTATATACCCTTATAGATTGATAAACGAAAAAAAAAGAAAATAGTTTCAATTGAAAAGAAAATAGTTTCAATCTAAAAGAACATACGTTGGTTATCAGGCAATTAGAAATTTATTTTAACAAAAAAAATATAAGGCAGGTCTGGATTAACCCTGCCAGATTTCTGGGGTAGATTCCACTTAGTAAGGTGTCTCTCTATACTATTATAGATTGAAAAGAAAAATAAAAAGAAAAATGAGGCTAAGTCGGGACTCGCTATGGCACGTAAAAATGCGTCTTTGTTTATCCCGATTAGAGGACGCTTGCCTTGTTACCTCATTTTTTTATGCAAATGTACTATCTGTATATTGCTCCATTTTAGGCGCAGTAAATACCACCAACTCCTCAAAACGCCCTTCCTCTCTCAAACGCTCTCCTATGGCTTTAATTTCAGCTTTAATTTCTTTTTTTGTAGCTTGAGTGCCACCACCCTCCCACTTATTGTCAGAGGTTACTATTTGATAATCGAATTTTTCCATGTCTTTATAGATTGAGTTTTTAAATAAAAAGAAATCAATTTGAAATCAATATCAAGTCCGACATCATAAAACGATACCATTGATAGCCCTCACATATATAGTAGTGGTCAAAAAATTTGTAGCAGTTACCAAAACCATCAAGAAATACTTGTTGGCACTCCTCAAAGTAAAAACCACTCTCGTCATTATCTTCGGGGGTTTGCATTTCACACTTAACTCCATTGAGCATAAACTCAAAGTATCTCAAATCTTTTGTCAGGTGGGTTTTTATTTTTTGGTTTTGTTTGCTCATACACTTATAGATTGAAAAGGAAATAAAAAAGAATCTTAATCACATCTACAATACTCGCCACGCATACCGCACCATTCACAATTTGAACAAGTTACTGTCATTTCGTCAGTTTCGTCAATATGGTCTTTCATTGTTTGTACATCTGGGAATCCCAACTCATTTGCAATTCTTGGCATAATCACGTCATTAAAAAAAGGTGTATCTCTACATTTCTTTTGTGGGTCAACCAAATTCCAAAATTTATCTTTGCAGTTATTTGTTTTTTTTGTCTTGGCATTAGAGCAAAATACCTTCTGATAGGTGTTTTTAACGTGTCTGCCATTACATCCTGGACAAACAATACTTTCACCTACTTTTGCAGTTTTTGCATTGTTGTAGTGGAATTTCATTATACCTATTCTTTTACTACTCATATCAATTATAGATTGAAAAGAAAAATAAAAAGAAAAGGGGAAATAAATCCCCTCTTTTTATTATCTTCTGCTGTTTCTTTTTCTGCTACAAAATCCTTGGTCACGGTCTCCTAAACTACAATCGTCTAAGTCCTCATAAGTACCTTTAAAAGATGCTGATACCAATTTTAAAGGATATTTTAATTTTAAAATTTGACCATCATAACATCCAATATCAATGCCTAACCCTCTATTGTCATCTGTATCATCATCAATTTCTTTCATAGCTGGGTATTCTCCATTATACTTT
>Ga0315273_10007612_pt1 | contig 13575 bp, 15 predicted proteins | sample YL17G02_0_MG_FD_205753 | JGI IMG/M metagenome (GOLD analysis project Ga0315273, IMG submission 205753) | Sediment microbial communities from Yellowstone Lake, YNP, Wyoming, USA - YL17G02_0 | ecosystem: Environmental > Aquatic > Freshwater > Lake > Sediment | place: USA: Wyoming | collected... | reverse complement strand
GGAGAGGCCGCGCGTATTCCGGCGTCCCCTCAATCTCGAACGCTCCGAGAGGCTCCAAGTACCTCATCACGCTCGGCGTAGGAGCACCGGAGAAGTTTCCATTCGAGGACGGCTCATACGTCAGGAGGAACGGGGAAGTCATGAAGCGCCGCGGGGGTCGCTGGCCGGAGGAGACACTGCATGACTGGCGCGAGGCGCTCGTCACCGTGGCGGCCCACGAGGGCAAGCACATAGAGCAGTACCGCGCAAAGACTTCTCTCAGCGAGGTCGCCTGCCACCACTTCGCCGCGCACGTACTGCGGCGTTACCGCGAGCAGGCGCGCCAGCGATGAACGGCTCTAACGCGTAGCCCCGACGCGCCGACGCGCTCAGCGGAAGCTCTCGCTCACCGCTGACATGAACAAAACGCGCCGTAAGCGCTCGCCCGGTAGGTACCCCTGTAGGTACCTCGATTCCTGAAACATGCCGATTAGCAGGAGTGTTCGAGTCCAGGCGGGTTCATTTCGACCCGAGTGTTGACGCCGTGTCCGCATGGTTGAGTAAGTTTAGGTGTGTCAGGAATGGCCGCAGAATCACATGCGGTGCAAACCTCGACGTGACGCATACCCCTCCGATAGCGGTGGCGTTCGTTGGACGGGAATAACTGAATTTGCAGCGGATTTCTGTCTTGCAAACGATGTGAAAGGTAGACTCAGAAGGTGGCGAAGACGAGTCGGGAACGAGATCACGAGGCACGCGAGGCGAAGCTCGAGCACGTGCGCGAGCAGGTTGCCTCTGGGGAGCTCGTGGTTCGCAAGATGACGGACGCGGAGCGGGCGGAATGGGCCAAGCAACGCGGCAAGCTCGACGCGAGCTCTACGCCGGCAGAGCGCGCTCGTCGGGCTGCTGCCGTTGAGAATCGGCGGAAGCGCGCCGAGCGCCTCTCGTAGCGGTCGCATAGCGACTCGCGTCGAGGCCGAGCACGATCCGCTCACGGTGCTGCTCGAGATCGTCGCCGCCGTTAGGTGACGCGAAGCGAGGCCACGACGCGCTCGCGGGGCTAGGCGAGCGACTCCTGCGCGTACGACCTTGCCTCGTGTGCTCGCGGACGGACGGCGCTCCCATACGCCGGCTCGACAGCTCATGATCGAGTGTCGTATCGTTGCCCGATCCACCGCGCTCCCATCACAGGGGCGCTGAAGAATTGGAGGAACACATGGGAAGCCTCACGATCAAGAACATGGGCTCGCCGGAAGAAGTTCGACAGTTTGCTGCACACGGTCGGGCTGACGTCGTCGACCTCGCGGGGCATCCGGTCCTGTTCGGAACCTTCGAGCCAGGCTGGACGTGGTCCGAAGACATAAAGCCGATCGCGCAGACGGACACCTGCCAGGCCCCTCACCTCATGTATTGCGTCTCGGGCCGCATGGGGATCCGCATGAACGATGGAACAGAGGGCGAGATCGGGCCGGGCGATGTCGCCTCGATCGCGCCCGGGCACGATGCTTGGGTGGTTGGCGACGAGCCCTGCATCGCCGTCGACTTCGGCGGCTACGAGCAGTACGCAAAGGGCTAGTCGTAGCCCCAGCGCGACATTCGTATTCGGAGCAAGGGACTGCAGCGTCGTGGCACCCGGGGCCGGTGGGTGCCACGACGCTAATGGGCAGGGTGACTCGAGCGCGAGGGTCTTGCGCGCCCGGAACAATGGGGCTACGCCCCGAAGGAGGGAGGAACATGACCCTGAAGATCAACGACACGGCACCGGACTTCACGGCGGAGAGCACGGAAGGCACGATCAGCTTCCACGACTGGATCGGCGACTCCTGGGCGGTGCTGTTCTCGCACCCGAAAGACTTCACCCCGGTCTGCACGACGGAGCTCGGCTACATGGCGAAGATCAAGCCCGAGTTCGATCGCCGCGACGTGAAGATCATCGGTCTCTCCGTCGATTCGACCGGCGACCACGCGGGTTGGATGCGCGACATCGAGGAGACGCAGGGCTATGCGCCCAACTACCCGATCATCGGGGATGCCGACTTCAACGTTTCGAAGCTCTACGGCATGCTGCCGGATACAACCGAGGGTGATCCGCTCGAGCGCACGGCGGCCGACAACCAGACGGTGCGAAACGTCTTCGTTGTCGGGCCGGACAAGAAGGTCAAGCTGATACTCGTCTACCCGATGACGACCGGCCGCAACTTCGACGAGGTACTGCGCGTGATCGACTCGCTGCAGCTCACCCACACGTTCAGGGTCTCGACACCGGTGAACTGGCAACCGGGCGACGACGTGATCATCGCCGGCTCCGTCTCGAACGAGGAGGCCAAGAAGATCTGGCCGGAGGGTTGGAAGGAGCCGCGTCCGTACATCCGAATCGTGCCGCAGCCGCGCTGACCGCCTCTCCGCTGGGCGTCTCGTGCTCCGTCCCCCGGCTAGGCTCAGGCGCGCATGTCTGAGGCTGCCGTCACGCCCGCGCCCGTCGCTCCCGAACGCCCGCGCCGGCGATTCCTGCGGATCGCAGGTTGGGTCGTCGGGACCCTCGTCGTCGTCGGTGGGCTCGAGCTCGCCGGGATCGACGTCGTCGGCTGGTTCGAGCAGCTCTGGGACACCGTCACCGAGATCTCGATCGGCTACGTCATCCTCGGCTGTCTCCTTCAGGGTGCACAGACCACCCTGACCGCGCTCGGCTGGTATGGGATCCTGCGCTACGCGTATCCCGGTGGCGTGACGTACATGGAGGTACTCGCCGCGTACGCGGTGGGAGTTGCCCTCAACAACTACGTCCCGGCGAACCTCGGCACGTTCGTGATGCTCCTCATGTACGTCGCGGTCGTACGGGGCGCGACGTTCCCGGGCGTGCTCGCCGGGTACATGGTGCAGAAGATCTTCTACGTGGTCATCGGCACGCTGATCTACCTGTACCTCTTCGCGGCCGTCGCGGGGTCGTTTGACTTCCAGTTCGGGAACGAGTGGGACGCGATCTCGAGCCATACCTTGCTCGTCCTCGGGCTCATCGGCGGGGCGATCTTCCTGGTCGCGTTGCTCCTGCGGATCTTCTGGCGCTGGGTGAAGGTGATGTGGGAGAAGGCGAAGCAGGGCGCCGCGGTCCTCAGCGATCTGCGCGCGTACGTGAAGTGGGTCCTGCTTCCGCAGATGGGTGGATACGCGGCGAAGGTCGGCGTGATCATGGTTTTCCTGGCCGCGTACGGAATCCCGGTGACGTTCGGCTCGGTGATGAGCGTGCTCGGCTCGAACCAGCTGGCAAACCTGCTCTCGTTCACACCCGGCGGCGTGGGAGTCAACCAGGCGTTCAACACGTTCGCCCTCGACAGCTACACGGACTCGGAGACCGCGACCGCGTACTCGCTCGGGCAGCAGCTCATCACGACCGCGTTCAACACAGGCTTTGCGATCGTTGTCGTCTGCGTCGTCTTCGGTTGGAGCGGCGGATCGAAGCTCGTCAAGGACTCGTACGGGGAAGCGAAAGAGAAGAAGGCCGACATGAGCGAGCAGCGCCAGGAGAAGAAACAGGAGAAGAAAGAAGATAAGCGGCAGGCGCGCGAGGGCGAAGGCCGGCGCGGGCTCCTCGGCGTCTTCCGGCGAAAGGTCGACGGCGAATCGCCAGAGAACTGACGCCACTCATCAAGCTGCGCCGGGCGCGACCGGCTTGGGGCAGCTCACGTCGTCTATCGCAAGCATCGCGGCCGCGAGAGCGGCCGCGCTTTAGGGATGTTCCGCGATCAGGAATCCACATTCGTGGATTCCTGATCTGCGGATAGTAAGGGGCCCGGGTGGGCGGGCCCCTTACTGGAACGACGCAACTTCAGGGTCAGGCGTATCCGCCTGCGGGGAGAGGAGTCGCGCCGGTAACCGGTATCTGTTCCACATGGTGCGGACGGAGTCGAAGTTTTCCAGGGGATTTCCACAGCCCAAAACTCGCTATTTCGGCGAACTTCGTTGCTGTTTTCCACAGGGCTTCTGGATACCGCGGGCGGCCTGATGGTCGATCCCACGATCTCGCGCCTCCGGAGACGGCGCTCTCATGGCATCGACCATCTAGACTGGACGTATGCCTGAGTACGGCACGCTGAGGGTCAAGACCGGTCTGGCGGAGATGCTCAAGGGTGGCGTCATCATGGACGTCGTCGATGCCGAGCAGGCACAGGTCGCCGAGGAGGCAGGGGCCTGCGCCGTGATGGCGCTCGAGCGCGTCCCGGCCGACATTCGAGCCGACGGTGGCGTCGCACGCATGAGCGATCCGCAGAGGATCAAGGAGATCCAGGCGATGGTCTCCATCCCGGTGATGGCGAAGTGCCGGATCGGCCACTTCGCCGAAGCCCAGGTCCTGCAGGAGCTCGAGGTCGACTACATCGACGAGTCCGAGGTTCTCACACCCGCCGACATCGAGCACCACGTTGACAAATGGAAGTTCACTGTGCCGTTCGTCTGCGGTGCGACGAATCTCGGCGAGGCGCTGCGAAGAATCTCCGAGGGCGCCGCGATGATCAGGACGAAGGGCGAAGCGGGAACAGGCGACGTCGTCAGCGCCGTGACGCATATGCGCGCCGTGTTCGGAGCCATTCGCGGCCTTCAAACGCTGCGCGAGGACGAGCTGTTCGCAGCCGCCAAGGAGCATCGGGCACCGTACGAGCTCGTGCGCTGGGTCGCTGAGAACGGCCGCCTGCCGGTCGTCACCTTCACGGCCGGTGGCATCGCGACCCCAGCGGACGCGTCGCTCTGCATGCAGCTGGGCGCGGATGGCGTTTTCGTCGGCTCCGGCATCTTCAAGTCGGGCCGCGACGCGCTTGTCGATCGCGAGGGCTGGATCGAGGATGTCTCGCGCCGAGCGCGCGCCATCGTCGAGGCGACGACGCACTTCGACGATCCGAAGGTCCTGGCTGACGTGTCGACCGGGCTCGGACAGCCGATGGTCGGGATCTCGGCGAGCTCGCTTGGAGACGACGAGCGGCTCGAAGTCCGCGGCTGGTAGCGGCCTTTCCGTCGAGTTAGCCGGCCCGGCTGTGCTCTACGGCACGATTCCGCGCGCCTGGAACTTCGCGCGAACGGTGGCCGCGACGCCCGGGTTGTAGAGGCCCTGCGCAGTCTCGACGGTGCGGAGTGCGAGCTGCGGCATGGTCGGGTTCGGGATTCCGAACTGCGCGGCCAGGATGATCCGGTCCGCGGTGACGTTGCCGAGCGCCTGCCGGATGTCCCACAGCGCGCGTGACCAGATCTGGCCGTCGTGGTGCACCTCGCCGTTGAGATCGGACGGATATCTGAGGTTCGTGTCTACACGGCGGAGGCAGTGAGGAACTGCTGACGTGTAGGAGACGGAGTCCCAGTCCGCCACACACGGTGTGTCGGCGGTCGGAGCGAGCACGTTACTCACCGTTACTGCCAAGTAATCCGCGAATCCCTCCCCGATGGAGCCCGCTTCGGTGGAGAAGCCGAACCCTTGAGGTGACTGCTGCGCGTCCTGGATCGCATGGCCGTACTCGTGGAGAATCACCTCGGCGTCCTCCGCGTCGTCCACTCCACCCTTCCCGAAGCGCAAGACGTCGTGCTTGTCCCAGGAGTACGAGTTGTCCACGCCCCATTGGTTGATGCGGATGTCCTGCGATTCCCTGTTTACGGGCGGGAGTGTGGAGCCGAAGCCGAGGCTCTGGATGTACTTTTGCGCCTCCGTGATCCAGTAGTAGGCCATGACCTGCTCAAAGCGGTCATCGTCACGGCGGTAGACGAACGTGTTCATGGGTGAATACGCAGGCGTTCCCGTCTCGCTGCGGATGTTCGCCCAGTCGCCTCGGAGAAGGCCGGTCCCGTCGAGGTTCGTGAGCGTGACCGTTGCGTATGCGCCGACGAGCGCCGGGTAGTCGGCGTCCTTCTGATCGGTCAGGTTCTGGTTGCCGAGGGCGGCGACCGGGTTGGGCAGGAAGACCTGTCCCGTACCCGTACTCGAGCCAGGGCCTGGTTTGGTGGCCAACGCTGCAGCAGTGACCATCAGTGCAAGCACGCCCACCACGAGCCCGATCATGCGCCTCACGGTCGTCCCTCCCCGGTCCGATGACGCCTCGTCGGGCACAGAGTAGTCGCAATGGACGAGGGAAGCCACGGAGGGCCGATCTACACTTCCGCCAGTGCAGGAACAACCTCGCATCGGTGTTCTCGCGCTGCAGGGGGCCTTCCGCGAGCACGTGCTCGCGCTTCGCCGCTTGGGCGCCGAGGTAACGAAAGTTCGCCTGCCTGAGGATCTCGACGGACTCGACGGGCTCGTGATCCCGGGCGGTGAGTCGACGACGATCATGAAGCTGGCGCGGCTGTACGGCCTGGACGACGCGATCCGTGACTACCAGGGGCCGATTCTCGGGACCTGCGCCGGGATGATCGTGCTCGACCGCGAGCACCTCGGGATCGCAGACCTCGAGGTCGACCGCAACGCCTATGGTCGCCAGGTGAAGAGCTTCGAGGCCGACGTCGAGCTCGCCGGTGACGACCGGCCTCTGCGAGGGGTGTTCATCCGTGCGCCGAGGGTCCGAGAGCTTGGTCGCGAGGTCGAGGTGCTCGGCGAGCTGGATGGAAAGCCCGTACTCGTTCGGGACGGTCGGTTGCTGCTTGCGACTTTCCATCCGGAGCTCACGGATGACCTACGCGTGCATGAGCAGTTCCTCGCGATGGTCGAGGAGGTTGCGCGTGTCACGTTGTAGGGGCGACACGTACGTAGCCCCTGCGTGTGCCGGCAACTACGGGCCAGGAGGGCGTGATGTCTGGGCATAGCAAGTGGAGCTCGATCAAGCACAAGAAGGGCGCCGCCGATGCAAAGCGCGGGCAGCTCTTCTCGAAGCTCTCGCGCGCGATCATGGTCGCCGCAAAGGAAGGCGGTCCTGATCCCTCTGGCAATCTCGCTCTCGGAAACGCGATCGAGAAGGCGCGCTCGTACTCGATGCCGAAGGACAACATCGATCGCGCGATTGCCAAGGGATCCGGCGCCGATTCCGACGGTTCGACCTTCGAGGCGGTGGTTTACGAGGGCTACGGGCCAGAGGGCGTCGCCGTGCTCGTGGAGGCCCTTACGGACAACCGCAACCGCACGGCCTCCGACGTCAGGCACCTGTTTACGAAGCACGGCGGCAACCTCGGAACGACGGGAGCCGTGGCGTGGCAGTTCGAGCGGAAGGGTGTCGTCCTGGTGCCGGCGGCCGGTGTCGATGAGGATGCGCTCTTCCTGGCGGCCGTCGAGGCGGGAGCCGAGGACGTCTCACTCGACGGGTCGAGCTTCGTCGTCACGAGCGCGCCGGAGGCGCTGTCCACCGTGCGGGCGGCCGTCGAGGACGCCGGGTTCGCGCTCGGGTCCGTCGAGCTGGCGATGATCCCGAAGGTGACGGTTGCCGTCGGCGACGAGAGGGTTGCACGGCAGCTCGTCCGACTCGTGGAGGGGCTCGAGGAGGCCGACGACGTCCAGGAGGTCTACGCGAACTTCGACATACCCGAAGCGGTGCTCGAAGCTGTAGTAGCCTGAGCAGACTTCTGTGGCTACTGCGGCGGCAGACTGGACAGCAGGACTTGCGGCGCATCGGATCGAGGCGCTACTTTCGGCACGCCTCTTCGTCGAGCCCCAGCTCGTCGGCGACCGCCTGTACTTCGTCTCGAACCTCTCCGGGCACCTGAGTCTCTACACGATGGACGCCGCCGGCAGCGTGCCCGAGCCGCTCCTGCCCCCGCAGTTGGCGCTTCAGAATCCGGAGCTCGTCGGCGGGCATCTCTTCCATGTCCTACCGAGGCTCGAACGGATCGTCCTGATGATCGATGAAAACGGTGACGAGAACTACATGCCGCACGTCGTTCCGCTCGAGGGCGGTTTCCCCGAGCCGCTGGCCGCGGAGACGTTTAGCGGCGGTCGTTCGCATCTCACGGATGTCGACGACGAGACGGAGACCGCGTACTTCGCCGTCGAATCGCGCGAGGAGTCGCTCATCACGTCCATCCGTGTCGACCTGGCCGGCGGGGTCGTCGAAACGCTCTTCCAGAGCCCGTACGGCGCTTTCGTTGCGGCGTGGAGCCCGGATCACTCGCGCGTCGTCCTCGTGGACGGTTACACGATGGGCGACGTCGTCCTCTACGAGCCCGACGGAGCGGGCGGACGAACGATGCTCTACGGCACGCCCATCGAAGATCGAGGTCCGGGGACGGAGTATCCACTCACGGGCTTTCGCTCGTCGCACGGCACCGCAAGCGGCAACGGTGTGCTGCTGACGACAACGCTCTTCGACGACGCCGGCTCGCTCGGATACCTCGATTTCGCGAAGCCGGGCGAGGTGGAGCCGGTTCCGATCGCCGGGCTCGTTCACGACGGGCTGGGGGAGCTCGAGCAAATCCAACACCTCGAGCGCGACCGCTTTGCCCTGGTCTACAACATCGACGGCTGTTCGTGGGTATATGACGCGAGCTTCGATGAGTCTGGACGCTCGGTGACCGTAACTCGCGTGCTCGTCGGGCAAGGCGAGCTCGCAGAAGGAGTTCTGCACGGCCTTCACTACGACACGGAGAGCGGGCGATTCGCCGTCTCGTTCTGCACCGCGACGACGCCTACCCAGCTGTACGTTCTGGGTGCCGACGCCGCTTCGAAGCCTGCCCGCACGACGAACGAGCGCTCGCTCGCACTCGCGCCTCGCCTTCTCTCCTCCGGCGAGGATGCCGCTTTCGAGTCTCACGACGGCTTGCGGATCTCCGCTCGCCTCTATCTCCCGTCGGCCGAGCTGGGATTCGAGGGGCCGCGCCCGCTTGTCTACTACGTGCACGGCGGGCCGCAGGGCCAGGAGCGGCCGAACTTCGCCTGGTTCTCGATGCCGCTCATCCAGATCCTCACGCTCGACGGCTTCGCCGTCTTCGTCCCCAACGCCCGCGGATCGACCGGCTACGGCCTCGACTACTCCAAGCGCGTCGACCACGACTGGGGCGGGCTCGACCGTCTCGACCATGTCCATGCCATGACCGAGGTGCTTTCCAAGGACGCCCGCGTCGACGTCTCGCGCGCCGGCGTCGTCGGTCGCTCGTACGGCGGCTACATGACGCTCACCCTTGCCGCCAGGCACCCCGAGCTCTGGCAGGCCGCGATCGACATGTTCGGCCCATACGACCTCTTTACCTTTATGGACAGGCTCCCCGAGACCTGGAAGCCGTACTTCGCCCTCGCTGTCGGCGATCCGGACAAGGATCGTGACTTTCTCGTCGACCGCTCGCCGCGGACGCACATCACCCACATCTCCTGCCCGCTGCTCGTGATCCAAGGCCAGAACGACCCGCGGGTCGTCGAGCAGGAGTCACACGATCTCGTCGAGGAGCTTCGCGGTCACGGCCGCGACGTCGATTACCTCGTATTCGAGGACGAGGGGCATGACGTGTTGAAGCTGCCGAACCGGGTTCGCTGCTACGAGAGAATCGTCGGATTCTTCTCGGAGCACCTCGCTTGAGCGTCTGTTAGGGTCGCGCCGATGCGCTGGTTGACGATCGTTCTTGCCGCCCTGACCCTCGTGGTCGTCGGAGCCGGTTGCGGCGGCGGCGATGACGAGTCGAGCGCTTCGGGGGACACCACCGTGGCCGAGACGATTACGGAGGACACGACCACCGAGGACACGACCACCGACGAGAACACGACCGACGACACCGATCTGTCGGGCGTGCTCGCGGACGAAGACTGCCTCGCACTGGCCGCCGTCGGCGCGAGCTTCGCCCAGGCCTTCGCAGGCGCGAGCGGCACGTCGAACGAGGATTCGGCTGCGCTCAACGAGCTCGCGGACAAGGTCCCCGATGAGATCAAGGCCGATGTCCAAGCGGTGTCCGACGCGTATGCGGACTACGCGGCCAAGCTCCAGGACATTGGTATCGAGGCTGGCCAGACTCCCAGCGCCGAGCAGCTCCAACAGCTGCAGGCGGCGGCCGCGTCGTTGAGCCAGCCGGGCGTCTCGGAGGCGAACGAGCGACTCTCGGCGTATGCGGAGACGAACTGCCCGAACGGCTGATCGAGCGTTGAGAGAAGCGCCTTCGGGGCGGCGATTCTAGGAGACGTTGCCGCAGACGGCGTGCACCTCGAGCTTCCATGTCTGAGCCGTTGCGTTGACCTCGAAGGCCTCGGCGTCCCATGCGTTGTCGCCCTCCGGAAGGTTTTCGGTGACGGTGACCTTGCCCCGTCCCGCGCCGCCGACCTCGACGCCGCCGCCCAGGACCTTCTTGCCAGCCGAGCAGGTCGCCCGCACGGTCTTCGGGCTGACGGAGTCGGTCGGCGTCTCCGCGAGGATGTCCTCGCGCGCAGTGATTCCTGGAGGCCCCTGCGGGCCCGGCGGGCCAGCCTGGAGCTGACCGGGCCTGAAGTCCGCCCTGAGCAGACTGCCGTTCCTCACCTTCGCGCTCGTCACGGCGCTGGCTTTGAGCTGAGCCGTTCCGACGCTGTTTCTTGGAAGGGCTGTGACAGCGGCGATGCTCGTGCCGCCCAGCGCGAGGAGAAGCGCGATGGAAGCGATGACGGTCGCTGGGGACGGAAGTGTGCGAAGCGCGCGCATAGACGTGCCTCCTTCGGTCGTCGAATGGCGTCTGCCGACGGTAGCGCGAGTCGAGAGGAACGTCCGAAGGCCCGAATAACTTCTTTACGTGAAAGTCCTCGGAATCGACCCAGGGACGGCTGCTTGCGGGTACGGGATCGTCCACGGAAGCGGCGGGCGCCTCCGGGCGGTCGAATCCGGTTGCTGGCGGACGTCGGCGCGGGAGCGGCTCGATGTGCGGCTGCTGACGATCTTCGTGGGCGTTCAGGATCTTATCGCGGAGCACGAGCCTGATGCCGTCGCGCTCGAGGAGTCCTACGTGGGTGCCAACGCTCGCATCGCGCTCTCCGTCGGGCAGGCGCGCGGGGCCGTGCTCGTCGCGGCCGCGTCCGCCGGGGTCGAGTGTGCCGAGTATGCGCCGGCGCGGGTCAAGCAGACGGTCTGCGGATACGGACGAGCCGAGAAGGCGCAGATGCAGCGCATGGTGAAGATCGTCCTCGGGCTCGACGTCGAGCCTCACTCGTCCCACGAGGCCGATGCGTTCGCTGTGGCGATCTGCCACGCTCTCGCCCCGCCTCTGGCCGAGGTGGCGCGGTGATCTCGCGCTTGCGCGGAGCTCCCGCGGGCCGCACCGTGGACGGGCTCGTCCTCGATGTCGGCGGCGTCGGATACCTCGTGGCGGCAACCCCGAGCGCGCTTCGGCTTGCTGACGGCGTAACCGAGGTGACGGTCGAGACGTACCTGCACGTGCGCGACGATGCGCTTCAGCTCTACGGCTTCGCCGATGCCGCTGAGCGGGCGCTCTTCGTCCACCTCCTGGCGGTGACCGGGATCGGCCCGAAGGTTGCGCTCGCGATCGTGTCCAGCGCGCCGCCGGCCGATCTGCATCGGGCTATCGCGCTCGGCGACATCGCGCGCTTCCAGGCCATACCCGGGATCGGCAAGAAGACCGCGGAGCGCATCGCGCTCGAGCTGAAGGACTCGATCGCCGACACGATCGAACCCGGGGGCGAGATCGGGACGCCGCGCGAGCTCGTCGCGCGCGATGCTCTGGTCGAGCTCGGCTACTCGGTCGTCGAAGCCGAGCGGGCTCTCGCGCGAGTCGATCCAGACCTGCCGGCGGAGGAACGCGTGCGCGAGGCGTTGAGAAGCGCGGCGTGACCAACCAGTTCCTGGCACCGGTGCTGCGTGAGGAAGACGAGGAGGTCGAGCAGTCGCTGCGTCCGCGCCGGCTCGACGACTTCGTCGGTCAGGAGCGGATCAAAGAGCAGCTGGACATCGCGCTCGAAGCCGCGAAGGGGCGTGGTGACGCACTCGACCATGTCCTCCTGGTCGGGCCTCCCGGGCTCGGCAAGACCACGCTAGCGACGATCATCCGCGAGGAGCTCGGCGTCGGTATCCGCACCGTGGCGGGCCCTGCCCTCGAGCGGAAGGGGGACATGGCGGCGATCCTGACCGGGCTCGAACCGCGCGATGTCTTGTTCGTGGACGAGATCCACCGGGTCAATAGCGCAATCGAGGAGATCCTGTACCCGGCGCTCGAGGACTTCAGGCTCGACATCATCGTGGGTCAAGGCGCGGGTGCGAGAACGCTGACCCTCGATCTGCCGCCGTTCACGCTGGTCGGTGCGACGACCCGCACCGGCCTCCTGACGACGCCGCTGCGCGACCGCTTTGGGATGACGTTCAGGCTCGGCTACTACGAGCCGTCGGAGCTGACCTCGATCGTGCGGCGCTCGGCAAGGATCCTCGGCGTCGAGATCGCAGACGGCGCCGCCGACGAGATCGCACGCCGAGCTCGTGGCACGCCGCGGGTCGCGAACCGGATCCTTCGCCGCATTCGTGATGTAGCCGAGGTACGTCACGCCGGAGCCGTGACCCTCGACATCGCCCGCGAGGCGCTCGAGCTGCTCGAGGTCGACGAGGTCGGGCTCGAGCGGACGGATCGAGAGCTGCTCTCCGCCGTCGCGCACAAGTTCGGTGGTGGGCCTGTCGGCCTCTCGACGCTCGCGGTGACGCTCGGCGAGGAGCCGGACACGATCGAGGACGTCTACGAGCCCTATCTCCTCCAGCTCGGCTTCCTCCAGCGGACGCCGCGAGGCCGCATCATTACTGCGCTCGGCCGTGATCACATCGGCATGCCAGGGCCTACCGGCGGTCTGTTCTAGGTGTCGACGCAGATCTGGACTCCCGGAATGGCTGGGCCGCTCGACGAGTTCGTCGCCCGAGTAACCCGGATGGTCGCGGCGTTCACGGAGGAGAACAGCCTCGTGCAGGCCGAGGTGTGCCTCGAGCTTGTCGACGGTTCACGTCACATGCTCGCGACCACTACCGCGGAGCCCGGCTTCGGGTTCTTCTGCTTCACGCCGCACCGCGAGGACGGAGATCTACCGAAGCGGGTGATCGTCCCGATCGGCGCGGTCAGATCGATCGAGATCTCCGCGCCTGATCCCGAGCGGCCGTTCGGCTTCACCGCAACCGACTGAGGATCGCTGTAGGGGCGAGGCATGCCTCGCCCTCTGTATTGGTCAGCCTCTGTACTGCAGCTCGCGCCAGGATGGAACCGGAGCAAGCTCGAGCAACGTCCTGCCCCCCTGGGGCTCTGCATAACCGAAGTCTCCCGTGTCCTCGAGCCACGAAACGTCCAGGAGTCCTTCCTTGACGCGGTGATCGAGCCAGGCGCCGCGGAACACGAGCTTGCGCATCCAGTAGACGAGCGACTCACCGTCGACGAGCGAAACGCGCTCCCAATGCCGGACGAGGTAGAGCCCCAAGCCACTCCGCGGATCGACGATGCGGCCATCGGCGACGAGCTCGACGAGATCTGCGGCCTCGTCCTCGTCGAGGTCGTTCGAGCCGATCAGAGCGAGCCTTACCCCCGCGGCCGTGACCCGCTCCTCGAAGTCACTTGCGCTGAACTCGAACCGGTGACCGAGAAACTCGACGACGAAGTCATCGCCGGAGCGGTAGTTGGCAGCGAGCATCGCGGTCAGGGTATCTACGCTTCGAGACGTGAATCAGTGGAAGCTCATCGGCGTGATGGCCCTCGTCGTGCTCGCGATCT
>Ga0315273_10007611_pt1 | contig 13577 bp, 11 predicted proteins | sample YL17G02_0_MG_FD_205753 | JGI IMG/M metagenome (GOLD analysis project Ga0315273, IMG submission 205753) | Sediment microbial communities from Yellowstone Lake, YNP, Wyoming, USA - YL17G02_0 | ecosystem: Environmental > Aquatic > Freshwater > Lake > Sediment | place: USA: Wyoming | collected... | reverse complement strand
AAGGCGGAACACCTTGCAGACCGCGTGAAAGATTTTCTCGGTCCCATGATGAAGGAAGTATAGGAGATTATTATGGATGAATCAAAGTGTTACACCTCAGTTCAACAGAGCGATTGTTCTCAAACCACAAGCGGTTGACCTCCGGTGGTAAAGGCTCAGGTGAGCTTTCCCGATTTAAAACAGCCCTTTGTTACTGGCTCCATTCAAACTCCGGTGGGTTTGGTTCCTCAGGCTTCATCTTCTCTTACGCCAAGCGATCATCTGGGGACCTTCAAGGCACGCTGGGGAATAGACCGCATGCGTTACATAGTTGAGCCAGGCATTTATGGTCTGGGTCAACCCGATGACCGTTCTCCTGTAGTGGTTACAGCCAATTATAAAATGAGCTTTGACAGACTCCGAGAAGCCTTACCAGGCCGGAACATGTGGGTTCTTGTCCTCGATACAAAAGGGATCAATGTCTGGTGTGCGGCAGGGAAAGGGACTTTTGGAACAATGGAACTCGTGAGCCGAATTGAATCGAGTGGCCTAACGCAGATTGTCTCGCATCGGGAATTGATTCTGCCCCAGTTGGCTGGCCCTGGAGTGGCTGCTCACGAAGTGAAGAAATTATCGGGGTTTAAGGTCATCTATGGCCCTATCAAAGCAGATGATCTACCGAAGTTCCTCGATGCAGGATTGAAGGCGACACCGGAGATGAGATTCAAGACATTTACAGCCTGGGAGAGGATAGTACTTATCCCTATTGAACTTGTCGCCGCCCTGAAGGTGGGGCTTATTTTCATTGCCATTCTGTTTCTTATCACTTTTTTCGGGAGGTCAGGGGAGGGCTGGACAAATGCCTTAAATCAAGGTCTCTTCTCCGCTCTGGCCATTCTGACGGCGATTCTAGCCGGGGGTATTTTAACACCCACCTTACTGCCCTGGCTGCCAGGCCGGGCTTTTTCAATTAAAGGAGTTTCTGTGGGGTTATTAACTGCTGTTCTCTTTGTAGTTTTTCGATGGAATCATGGGATTACATTGGCAGGACGTTTTGAGATGCTGGCCTGGCTCCTACTCATACCTGCGCTTTCTGCTTTTTTAGCGATGAATTTTACAGGAGCCTCCACTTACACCTCCCTCTCCGGAGTGAAAAAAGAGATGCGATGGGCTGTGCCGTTTCAGATTGGGGCTGGCATCATCGGTTTCATTCTCTGGTTAGGATCCATCTTTATCACATAAGGGATTTTTTAAAAAGTTCAGAAATCTTTGTAATCCTCTATTAAAATCCCTGCCTGCGGTAGGCAGGTGTGTAATCAAGAGAGTGCGAAGTGGTTTCCCAGATCTCTCTATAAGGAGTTCGAATCATGAATCAGCTGATCTATCTGAAAGACGTGGTCACCTTGAAACTCAACGAGAAAAAATGTGTGGGTTGCGGGATGTGTTTGCTCGTCTGTCCACATGCCGTCTTAAGTTTGACAAATGGCACTGCTGAGATCGTCAGCCGGGACGCCTGTATGGAATGCGGGGCCTGTTCCCGAAATTGTCCTGCTGAGGCATTAAGTGTTCAGTCGGGTGTGGGTTGCGCTGCTGCAGTGATTAATTCTGCACTCCGCCGAAAGAATACCGCCTGCTGTTGCACGGTAGATTCGGGAAGCTCTTCAGAGGCTAACCGTTCTGGCTGCTGCTAACTGGAGAAAAGTTCTTAACGCCGGTCCTCTCCAGCCATATCCGCTTTTCTCACTGATTCCTATTAAAGAAAATTCTTCCTTGACATCCTCTTTTTTTATGGTATAAAAGGTCTACATATGTATACCTAATAAATGGAAAGTGGGAAATGGGAAGTGAACTTACGGCAAGACAAAAGGAACTATTTGATTTTTTAAAGGAATTTTTTCTGGAAAAGGGTTTTCCGCCCACCCTCCGGGAGATGGCCTCCCATTTTGGACTTAAAGGGCCCAGGGGCCCCCAGAAGACCCTGAATATCCTTGAGAGAAAAGGTTATATCCGGAAAATTCCGGGCGAATCGAGGGCGATTGAGATTCTTGGGTTTTCTTCCAGCAACATCATATCAATTCCCATTGTGGGCCGGGTGAGGGCAGGAGACCCCATCCTCGCCATCGAGAATATCGAAGGATACTTTAACCTTGACCGGAGGTTTGCCTCTTCAAAAGATGTGTTTCTCCTTCGAGTTCAGGGAGACAGTATGATCGATGCACACATTCAGGACGGGGATTTTGCCCTGGTGAAGCCCCAATCGAATGCAGAAAATGGGGAGATTGTTGTGGCATTAATTGAAGATGAGGCAACGATAAAGAGGATCTTTACAGAAAGGGATTTGATCCGTCTGGAGCCCGCCAACCCCACGATGGAACCCATCGTCATTAAAAAGGGGGAGGAAAAAGTCTCCCTTGTCGGAAAGGTGGTTGGGATATTTAGGAAACTGTAACACGATTGCGGAATGCCGAATGCGGAATGCGGAATTTATGATCCTAAATACTTAATTTCTGATCCTGGATTCTTGATTCTGGATGCTTGATAATAACCAATATCCAGAAACCAGTATCAAGTATCTTTTAAAACCATTCCAAAATCCGAATTCCGAATTCCGAAATAAAATATGGATCGCATTATACTTCACATCGACATGGATGCCTTCTTTATCTCTGTGGAGCAGAGAGATGACCCCGCATTGCGGGGCAAGCCTGCCGCAGTGTGTGGCTCCCTTTCCCGAAGCGTGGTCACTTCAGCCACTTACGAAGCAAGGCCTTTCGGAATTCGGGCCGGGATGCCGGTTCGGGAGGCAAAAAGAAAATGTCCGGGCTTGATTCTCGTCAAAGGGGATCATTCCAAATATACCAGTACCTCAGCCCGTATCTTTTCGATTCTAAAAGATTACACACCTCTGGTTGAGGTGGCCTCCATTGACGAGGCCTATCTCGACATTTCCCAATCCCTTCTCCTTTTTAACTCTCCTCTTCACCTTGCCCAATCGATCAAAGATAACATTCGGGAAAAAGAGCAACTGAACTGCTCCATCGGGGTCGCTCCGAATAAGTTGCTTGCAAAATTAGGAAGTCGGTTAAAAAAACCGGATGGTTTGACGATCATCGGAAAAGATGAGGTGGAGGGAATCCTCAGGGAACTTCCCGTGTCGAAACTTCACGGAATCGGACCGAAATTAACAGAGGCCTTACGGGAGATGGGTATCCTTTCCTGTGGTCAGATAGGGAAGACTCCTGTTTCAATTTTAACGAAACGGTTTGGTGCGATCGGTGAGAGGCTTCATGAGATGAGTCTGGGATTGGATGAAAACCCGGTCATCCCTTTTGATGAGGAGGAAGATGCCAAGTCCATCAGCCATAGCGTGACCCTGGAAGAAGATACCTCTGACACGGATCTTTTAAGAAAGGTCCTCCTCCAGCTTTCGGAAAAAGTCTCCCGAAGGATGAGGAAGGAGGGCTTTTATGGAAGCAGGGTGGTCCTTACGATTCGTTATTCCGATTTTTATACCTTCTCGAAGCAGAAAACCCTTTCCAGATGGATGAACAGCGGGAATGAGATATTTCGCCACTCCCTTGAAATTTTTGAATCCATTTCCCATCCCAAACCGATCCGGCTCTTGGGAGTGGGGGTGTCGTTATTGAAAAAGGAATGGCGTCAACAGGACCTTTTCGAGAAGAGGGAGAAGAAAGATAACCTTCTTAAAGCCATGGACCTGGTGAACGAACGCTTCGGAGACTGGACTTTGACCTGGGCAGAGCTCTATTGAATGCGGAATGGGGATTGCGGAATGCTAAATTCTAATTATAACCCCATAACGACTTCTAGCAGTTTTTCGACTTGGTATTCGGATTTCTTTTCGGCTTCCTGAAGCCTCTGGATGACTGACCAGCATTTCTCCAATCCCCTGACCACTTCTTTGGCGGGACGGAGTGGGTCAAAGCTCACTTCCAGTGCCGCTGTCAGCATCAACCACCAGAGCATCTCTTCGAAGGCTTCTCTATTAAACCAGAGAATATCATCGTATCGATTCACCGATAAGAACTGCTGGGCTTCGCCGTCTTTTAAGAGGGTCTCCACTGCCTGACAAACTGTTTCCTCCGCAAACCATCTCTGATGGCGGGTGAGAATTTTGATGAGAGTCACCGATCTCCCGGCGGCTCCTTCATCCAAGCCCAAATCCATAAGGGTTTGAGCGATGATTTGATCAAGCCTCCACTCGCCAATCCATTTGTGGCTTTGTTCCGGGAAGTCCTTTGGACTTACGATTTTGCCAGCAGAATGAACGAACAACCAGCTGAAAATGGGTCCCCAGACGAAGGACACATCGGTCAGTTTCTTATGAAGGTATTCTGCCGCTCCCTTGACTCCTTTGGGTTGAAGCACCTTAAAGCGGCTGGTGATGATGGGCAAGTATAGAATGGCCTCCAATTTATGCTTGATCTCCCGGGCAACCACTTTTTCATCTTCTCTCCCGCCTGAAAGCTCTTTGGCCTGATGAAAGAAATGGATCGTCTTCTGCTCAACTTCATCGATCAGACTGTTATCAAGTGGTTCGCCTGATTTTGAAATTCGGGCTTCCATCAAACAGCGAAACATATTGGCATTGACCAGTTCCTTAAAGGCATGGTGGACAGGGGGCAGCAGAATCTCTTTGAATACCTCTCCCAGATTGGGCACCCCCCGGCCATTTAGTAAATGATTTAACTGGCCATAGTGATGCCACTGGTTGTCCTGAATCTCCCGGAAATCCAAGAATACATGATATTGATAAGCCCCCAATTCTACATAGAGACCTTTTTCGGACAATTCCTTACTGTTTCGGATGTACTCCAGGCCGGTCACATGATCTTTAAAGATGCAGAAATAATTTGGGTCGTTATATAACTGAAGGCCCTCTCCCAATTCCCTCCGGATCAATCTTCGCTCATCTCCTTCGCCTGCGGAATAGGCGACCGAGGTTCGAACCCATCCGCGAGCAGAAGCATATTTGTTGTGATAGATAACAAGCGCTCTTTCATCTCCGACGCGATTCGAGTAGGCAAAGACATCCTCGTTGACATATCCTTCCGGAGTGAAGAAATCGTAAAGCAGAAAATGTTTGACGTCTGCAAAGAGATGGCGGCGCTTCATCAGCGGGAAGGTTTCTCTTTCATGTCGTCTCATCAAATCCTGATCCGGTTGTTCGTCCCATTTGGCATACCGGTATTCCATCCCATATTTTTCGGTAAACCCTTCAATCTGGCCATGTCCGAACATCGGGAGCCCGGGCAGGGTGACCATCATCGTACAGATGCCAAAATATTTATCCTCCTTGCCGAACTGAGACACGGCTGTTTCCTCGTCCGGATTGCTCATAAAATTGACAAAACGTTTGAGGATCTCCGGATTAAATTCGAGCGTATTTTTCATGACGGACCGGTACTTGGCATTCTCTTCATCTTTCAACATGTTCATAAAGGCGCTGTTATAAACCCGGTGCATTCCGAGCGTCCTGACAAAGTATCCTTCCAGCAGCCAGAAGGCCTCAGCGAGAAGCAAGGTTCCAGGCGCCTCCCGGGCAATGCGATCCACAACTTGACGCCAGAATTCTTCAGGCATATAGCGATGAAACTCTTCTCTGGTCATCCCATGTTCTGCCCGTGACGGGATCGCGCCGCCTGTCCCCGGCTCAGGAAACCAGAGTCTTTGATAATGCTTTTTGGTCAGGGTCATGGCCGCATCAAAGCGGATGACGGTGAATTTCCGGGCGACATGAAGAATGTTCTGAATGACTGCCTCACGAACTTCTTCCTTTAGGAAATTGAGTTGGGCCGTATCATTCCAGGGCATCCGGGTGCCATCATTTCCGTGATAAATATACTGTTCCCCGCCTGTTCTATGATCCACCCGCTTGAATACGACTGCCGCATCACTCTGATCGAAATAGTGATCCTCAAGATGGATTCCCACCTCTCCATGCCAGGAGAGGTCCGGCCCACTGAAACGATAGGCAGGGAAAGGACTCTCTTCTGATGAGATAAACCAGTCCGGATGTTCAATGACCCACTTCGAATCAATACCCATATGGTTGGGCACCATATCGCTTGCCAGACGAATCCCACGACTCCACGCACGATCTTTTAGATTTTGAAAAGCCTCTTCACCTCCGAGGTCGCCTGCGATCTGATAGTCGAAAATAGAGTAGGCAGAAGCCACCGCATCAGGACTGCCTAAGAGTTCCTTAATTTTTTTTGATGCGAGACTACGCTCCCATAGGCCAATGAGCCAGAGTCCGGTGAAGCCCCAATACGCTAATCGATCCAACTCCTCGTCAGGGATCTGATCGAGCCGGTAGATGGAGCGCTGATATTTCCTTGAGAGTTGATGGAGCCACACATAGATATTTTTTGCCAGCAACACCAATCTGGGCATCCACTCCAGGTCCGGGCTGAAACGCTCCGGCTCTCCCTCCATTCCGGTGAATTCATACACAGGAGCAGGGGCACGGCTCCAGAATGTCATCCTTCGCATCTCTGCAATCTCTTCCTCCTTGATGAGATCCAGGCTGCTGAGGAGGAGGGAGAAGTACCTGCCTAATAAAAATCCCCATCTTTCCCGTATGTATTCGAGTTGCCCTGAGAGAGAATGTGGAACAGCAACGGCAGGACTCCGAAGCATATCGATTAGGTTTTGTTGGTCTGGGCCAAAAGGAGGCTGTGAATTGAAGAAGACGGGAAGTTCCTCGATGATCCGGAGGTAAAGGGTCTCTTTTTGAAGAGTGGAGTCATCAAAGAGTTCGGTGAAAGGAGAAAAAGCGGGGTTCCTGTTGGCTATCCAGAGCATGAGCATCTCTTCCAGGACGATCTGGCGGTTGTCCACTCCCTCTGTTTCACCCTCCCAATAAATTTCAGGCGGTATCTCTCCCCGATAGACAGCTATCGTTGGAAATTCGTCCGAAAATTTTCGTAGAGTCTCGTCAACTCTCATTCTCCCAAGTTTTTCATAAAGCCAATCGAGCGCCTGTTTCATCACCCGAGGATTTTTCTCATTCCCGTATAGACCGATGATGTAGTGGAGAATCTCATCAATCAGCCCCATCGCATTCATCTGGCCGGGTTTAATGGCCTGCTCCGGAAAGTTGACGAGGTCCCTTTTCTCATTCATCCTCTGGACGAATAATCTTACCGCACGGAAATTGGGGCAGATGACATTTCCGCTCACAGTAAAAAAGAGTTCGTCAAACCCGTAGAAGTCCCGTGCCTTGCGAGAGATGTGAAATTCCATTACCGTAGCGTTCTTCATGGCTACCAATATAGGCTAATCTGTTGAAGGACTCAAGAAAAATTATGGATCATTCGTGATGCCTCACTGGAGCGGGGGTGAGAGCCGGCGATCTGGCAGGAATGTCTCCGAAAATCTTATCAAGCGGATGATCTGAAATGATGGTTGGCAAAGGTAACCTCCTCTTAGAAAAAAGAGGGATGATTGATTTATATCACTTTTGCGATATCAGAGTTGACAATACCCCCCCGTTCGACTATCTTTTGGATGGGGCTGGGTCATTAAAGATAATTTCATCATTTTGAGATTTATAAGTTGAAGGAATAGAATGCCAGAGATAAGCAGATTTTTTGGCATCATAATAGCCATGTTCCATAGCGAACATTATCCACCCCATTTTCACGCAAGATACGGGGAACATAAGGCATCGATAAGAATAGCAGATTTTGCAGTGTTGGATGGATATCTGCCTCCAAGAGCACTGGGGCTTGTTATGGAATGGGCCGATTTACACAAAGTTGAGCTTTTAAAGGATTGGGAATTGGCAATGAGGAAAAAACCTCTTTTCCCAATCGAGCCGTTAAAGTAAGGAGGTGACTTTATGTACTACGATGTAATTGAAGCAAAGTATATTGAAGGGTATAGACTGGAACTTACCTTCGAGAATGGGAAAAAAGGGGTCGTCGATTTCAAAGGTTATGATAAAAAAGGGGGAGTGTTCAGTCGTTTTTCTGATCTCCAGTATTTCAAGCAATTTTATATTAACAAAGAGATAGGAGTTTTATGCTGGCCTGGAGATGTAGATATTGCTCCTGAAACACTTTATAGTGAGGCAACAGGTGAACCGTTGCCCTCATGGATGGCACCCCAAATAGATGAAGAACAGCCAGAAAAGTCAGCAGTCCTATAATTATGGAACTCAAAAAATGCCAGAAAAAGACGTTGGAATAGGTTAAACGCCATCTGAAGGCGCTTGATGAATTTAAGTCTAAAAATGGATTAAATGTAAAAAGCGTCGATGATCAAGATCGGGACGAGTGGATTTTCATTTGCGGACTGGAAGGGCACGGTCTATCCTCCTGGTCTCCCGGAAAGGGAGATGTTATCTTTTTATGAAAAAGGGCTTGGATTTAATGCCCTGGAGGTGAACTTCACCTATTATACTCTTCCTTCTCAAAAGAGTTTTGCGGCGATGTCCCAGAAGACCTCAGGCGGTTTTGAATTCATCGTCAAATCCTTCAAGGGGATGACCCATGAGATTCGGAACAAAGAGACGGGAGAGATGATAGACAATCAGGATACCTTTAAGAAGTTTAAATACAGCCTTGATCCTCTGATCGGGGATGGCAAGCTTGCGGGTGTCCTGGCTCAGTTTCCCTACGGGTTTTTCCCAAACCGGGAGAATTTTGGCTATCTCGAAAGGTTCAAAGAGAAGATGGGCGATGTTGCCCTTGTCTTTGAATTCCGGAACCAGACCTGGATGAAGGAGGGGATGTTTGAGTTATTAGAGAAGATTGGGGTCGGTTATTGCATTGTGGATGAACCCAAACTGCCCAAACTGATGCCCTACATTCCGAGAACGACTTCCGAAATCGGATATTTCCGGTTCCATGGCAGAAATCCGAACTGGTTCAATGTCCCCACTTCGGTAAGATATGATTACCTTTACAGTGAGGAAGAATTGAAGGAGTTCGTTCCGGATATCAAGGACATTTCTAAGAAAACGGCAAAGACCTTCGTCTTCTTTAATAACTGCCATGCCGGCTCTGCTGCCAAGAATGCGGCCCAGATGGCCAAGCTCCTGACGGAGCAGACTTGAATGCGGAATGCGGAATTTAAATACAAAATCGAACATTCCGAAATCCGAATTCCGAAATCCGCATTTGAAAGGGGAGAAAGGTGATTGAGATCGATTTTAAAAAAGGGGAGGGGTTCATCCCGGTCGTCATTCAGGACGCTTCGACCAATCAGGTTCTGATGCTGGGCTATATGAACCGAAAGTCGTGGGAAGAGACACTGAAGACAGGAAAAGTTACCTTCTGGTCAAGGTCACGGAAAAAACTCTGGTTGAAAGGGGAGACCTCAGGCCATTTTCAGGAAGTCAGAGAGATTTGGCTCGACTGTGACGGAGACACTCTCCTTATCAAAGTTGATCAGATCGGAGGAGCGGCCTGCCACACAGGTTTTCAAAGTTGTTTTCATCACCGGCATGAAGAGGGTGAATGGAAAGTTTCAGGGAAGAGAATTTTTGATCCGAAGGAGGTATACGGAAAGTGAAGATGCTGAAATTAGGAATTCCAAAGGGGAGCCTTGAGAGCGCCACGATTGAACTCTTCAGGAAATCAGGCTGGAAGATCATGGTCAGTTCCCGTAGCTACTTCCCTATGGTGGATGATGAGGAGATTCGCTGTACTCTGGTTCGGGCCCAGGAGATGTCGAGGTTTGTGGAGGCAGGCACTCTGGATGTAGGATTGACCGGTAAGGACTGGATCCTCGAAAACAACTCGGATGTGGTGGTTGTTCAAGACCTGGTTTACTCAAAAACAAGCCAGGTTCCTGCCCGATGGGTGCTGGTGGTTGCCGAAGACTCGCCTATCCGCACCCTGAAAGATCTGGAGGGGAGGAAGATCTTTACCGAACTGGTCAATTTTACCCGGCGATACTTCGCCGAGCAAAAGATCAAAGTGGATGTGGAGTTCTCGTGGGGAGCCACCGAAGGCAAGGTGATCGAAGGGTTGTGCGATGCCATTGTGGAGGTGACAGAGACAGGAAGCACGCTTCGGGCCAATAAACTTCGTATTGTCGCGGAACTCCTTCAGACCAATACCCAGTTTATCGCCAATCGCCGGTCCTATGAGGATCCGTGGAAAAGGGAAAAGATCGAACAGATCTCCCTTCTTCTCCAGGGGGCACTCCGGGCCGAAGGGATGGTGGGGCTGAAGATGAACGTTTCCGCTAATGACCTGAAGGGCTTGATGGAAATCCTTCCAAGCATCACGGGACCCACGATATCCAATCTCTTTCAGAGCGACTGGTTTGCCATAGAGGTGATGGTTTCTGAGAAGGTTGTGAGGGAACTCATCCCGAAGTTGTTGAAACGGGGGGCAGTAGGAATTATCGAGTATCCACTGAACAAAGTCATCTAAGGTTTTCGATGCTTGAGGATCGCTTCGCTTGAGGAGCACTTTGTTTGAATCAAGAGATTTGCCCTCTATCCTCAAGGTCCGAAGGACCGCTCCTCCATCCTTCTGCGGTTTTAATGCGTGAGCAAGGCCACGACTTCCATATGGTAGGTCTGCGGGAACATATCGATGAGGCAGAGTTTCTGTAGCGAGTATCCTCTTTCACAGAAGAGGCGAAGGTCACGGGAGAGGGTGGTCGGTTCGCAGGAGACATAGACGATTTTTTCAGGGCCCAATCTCACCATTTGATCGACGACCTTCTTACAGCCTGCCCTTGGAGGATCGAGGATCATCTGATCGGGCCTTCCCGTTTTCCAGTCTTTTAAAACTTCCTCTACCTTTCCCTCAATGAAACGGGCATTTCGAATCCCGTTACTCTCCGCATTGAATTTCGCATCTTCAACAGCCGCCCTGTTCTCTTCAATTCCCCAGACCTCTCCGGCATGGATGGCCAGAGGAAGGGTGAGATTCCCAACACCGGCATAGAGGTCGAGGACCTTCTCATTCTCCCCACCACCGGAGAATTCGACCACCGTATCGATCAGTTTTTGATTCTGGTTAAGATTGACCTGGAAGAAGCTTTCCGGAGAGGTCCGAAGGCGGAGAGGTTCTTTTCTTTTTAAATTTTTTAAGGAGAGGGCGAAGTTTAGATGGAGATTTCCAAAGGAGAGCCACTTTTTCTTTCCCTTCAAGGCAAAGCCTTTGATGATGGGATCGACCTGAAGGAAGGTCTTTAGCCGCTCTTCCATTCTCCGGTGGCGGGGATAGGAAGGAAGGATGAGAATGCCTTTTTTCTCCTCCGGAGAGATGTTTATTTCAATCTCCCCGAACTCCTCAAAAAGCGTCTTCTCCTTTCGAAGCGTTTGAATCGTCTCATTGATGAGAGGATGAGAAACCGGGCAGCCTTCGATGTCGATGATGCGATGCGATCTTTCCTGATAGAAACCGAGGGATCCCCTGCTTGTTTTCAACTGAACTCTGAGTCGATAGCCCAAAGGGTTCGCGGAAGGAACAACAGAGATAGGAGGAATTTCCTGCCATCCTCCCAATCGCCCCATGATCTCCTTCAGGACCTCTTTCTTCAATTCTCCCTGGATGGCATAGCGGATATGTTGCCAATGGCATCCCCCGCACAGGCCAAAGTAGGGGCAGGGAGGCTCGACTCTCCAGGGAGAGGGTTCGATGACCTGGATTAATCTTCCCATGGAGTATTTCTTCTTCTCTTCGACAATCTCGATCCATGCATAATCACCAGTCACAGCGTAGGGGACAAAAACCACTTTACCGTGGGTCCGGCCTACTCCATATCCTTTAAATGCTACAGATTCAATCGGAACCTGAACTTTCTTCACCATGGTTCTCAATAGCATGGTTGAGAATGATATTCAATGGATTCAAGGAAGGAAGGAAGGAAGGAAGTCTTGAAGAAAGGGATAGTGAGGTGTCAGGCTGCATCCGATCAACGCAGCCCAGAAAAGATAAGTGAAAGCACCTCAAAAATTACACAAGATAAGAAAATTAGATAATTCTGCCTCGCTTCATCCCCAAACATTAGTACTTCCTGAAACTTTCTGCCCCCTAATTTTTGAAAAAGGTGTATATTACAACTGAAAATCAACAATGCAATATAAATGGGGGTATCAAAATGCGAAAGATTATATTTTTTTGTATTGTCAGCATATTTGCGAGCCTGTCCCGGCTGAATTCAATCAGTATAAGTTCTGAGATTAAAACACTGGATGATTTAAAATTAACCTTTCGTCAAGAAGTTTTTGTGCAAATTCTTTAACTGATTTTCTTACTAAAATCGGGCGGCATACTCCTGTGAATTAAGAAATCCATCGATCAACGCTAACCCTGAGTTGCCACTGTCCAGATAACCCACCCAGGAATTAAATCCCGCCTCTTCCGGCGACCTCCTCAACATCCCAATATACATCATCGTCACATACACCTCGTAACTGGTTAATCCCTCGTACTCGGGAGATTCTGAAAACCCTATCATCACCTGCCCTCGTGTCCATCGCCCCGAGTTCAACTCCCCTACCCAAAAGGCATACCCACTCTGATCAGGAGCTCTCCCCAAAATATTCTGATACACCAGGTCCACAAACGCCTCATTACTTAAAGCTCCATACGTTTGCTGAAATTCAGGGGATGCAGCAAAGGCGTCAGAGGTTGCTTCCAATGACTGCCCGTTACTAAACTGATCGATCCAATACATCAGCCCCTCATAATCAGGGACCCTTAAAAAGTAAGCAAAGTAGAGTCTTACAATAGGAGCTATTGTTGCCCCAAACTCTTCTGACCAGAAGAAGGACTCAATGACCTGGGCTCGTGTCATCGCTCCACTGTCAATTATATTGACCCAGTACTGTAATCCTGCTGGTTCTGCCTCCCTGTTCAGAAAATCACGGTACTGCTGCTTCACAAACTCTGTGGTATCATTCAGAGGTGTGGTGCCCCCAACCGAATTGGAGACCGTGACTATGACACCGGTTGATGTGGCTGTGTTGCCAGCCGCATCTCTGGCCACAGCCGTCAGAGTGTGTGAAGCATTGGTAGCGGTAGTTGTGTTCCAGGAAACACTGTAGGGAGCCACCGTATCTTCTATCCCCAGGTTAACTCCATCGAGTTTGAATTGAACCCCTACGACCCCCACATTATCGGAAGCGTTGGCCGAAACCGTGATGGTGCCAGAGACCGTCCCGCCGGTTGGTGAGCTGATCGAAACCGTCGGAGCTGTGGTATCCGCTGTTGAGGGCTTGCTGTTTGGGTCACCAGGATTTGTTCTGGCACTAACTTCAACGCTATTGCTAAACCCGTCTCCGTCCGAGTCGAGGATCGCAAGGGCGTTAGTCATAGGGATTTGATGATTACCGATGGAACCACTAGCCCAATTCGCACCGAACGTATTGCGGGCCGAACTGAAGGCAGTGGGTGTTGTGTGACAGAGAGCACAGTTATATGCTGTCCCGTAGGCAGCGTTAAAGGACCCTGTCCCATTAAGGAATTCTGGAGACCCGGAGGCTGTGCCCAGTGAGAATAGCAGAGACAGCCCTATAACGAATGGAGCTAACAAAGCAACACTAAAGTTTTTCGTCATCATCTTTTTCTTCTCCTTTATTGGCATAAAAAGTATTAAATTGG
>Ga0315273_10007609_pt1 | contig 13580 bp, 9 predicted proteins | sample YL17G02_0_MG_FD_205753 | JGI IMG/M metagenome (GOLD analysis project Ga0315273, IMG submission 205753) | Sediment microbial communities from Yellowstone Lake, YNP, Wyoming, USA - YL17G02_0 | ecosystem: Environmental > Aquatic > Freshwater > Lake > Sediment | place: USA: Wyoming | collected... | reverse complement strand
GCTGGTTGGAGCGGCCATTGTGGAAGCGTATTTGGTGATCTTCGTGGGGGACCTGAGGAAGTGGTCGAAGCGGACGAGACTCTATCTGGGTATCGGGGCCGTGCTATCCGGCGTCATGATGTTCATTGATCTCCTTCTGCCCACCGATTGGGTGCTACGCCTTTCTTGCGAAGACCTCTCCAAGGTCTGGGCTGAGGTCTTTCTCTTTATGTTCGCGTTGGAGATTCTCAGGGCTCACATCGACGAGTTGAAGAGCCGTGCCTCCTCGCACTCCGCCGCGTCCCGCTGATCGGGGCGCCTTGGCGTCCGAGTCAGACGACCACTACTTCTTCGCCAGCGCCGTCCCGATCATCTTTCGCCGCAGGTACGCGATCTTCGTCTGGTGGGGCAGATCTTTGGGGCAGAAGTCCTCGCAGCCCATGAGGCTCATGCATCCGAAGACGCCCTCGTCGTTGCCGATGACCTCGTACCACTCGGCGTCGGTTCTCTTGTCGCGCGGATCGAGCTCGAACCTCGCGATCTTCATGAAGCCCATGGCGCCGAGGAAATCGCTTCTCATCCGTTTTGTTCCGCAGGCGGAGATGCAGCACCCGCACTCGATACACCGGTCGAGCTCGTAGATCTCATCCGCGAGATCCGGTTCCATTGTCTCCTCCAGGCGGGAAAGATCCTTGGGCTGCGCTTTGCCGATGTGAACCCACGTGCCGATTCGTTCACTGAGCGCGCGGTTGAACTTGCCGGTGTCTACCGAGAGGTCGCCGATAAGCTCGAAAGCGGGCAGCGGCATGAGGGTGATCTGGGGTTTCTTGAAGGTCGAAGTCAGCGTCCGGCACGCCAGATTGGGCCTTCCGTTGATGATCATCGCGCAGCTTCCGCAGATGCCCGCGCGGCAGACGAAGTCGAACTGGAGCGAGCGGTCGAGCTTCTCGCGGATCTGGTTCAGCGCGATGAAGATGGTCATCTGGGGTATCTCCTCGACCTCGAAGGCCTGCATCCTCGGCCGGTCGCCCTCGACCTGCGGGTTGTACCTGAATATGTGAAACTTGAGTGTCCGCCCGCGGTTCTTCGTGCTCATTCGTGACCAACTCCTACTCTCTCGTTCTTTCCCTTGTACTTTTCGGGCACTTCGTACGGCATGAGCGCCTTCTGGATCTGGAAACGGTTCGCGCCGGGCAAGGACTTCGTGATCTCTTCGATCTCCTGCGTCCTCTTCTCGGAGTCCGGATGAGGGATGATCTTCGCCGCTCCATAGCCCCTTGACCCCGGCGGGATTTCCATCCTCATCACGTCGAGCGGCTCGTACTCGAGAGCTGGAAGTTCGTCCTTCTCGTTCTTCCAGTACGCGAGCGTCCTGTTGAGCCAGTCCCTGTCGTTCCGCTCCGGGTGGTCCTCGCGCGAATGCGCGCCGCGGCTCTCCGTTCTCTGCAGGGCGCCGTACGCCACGCAAAGCGCCAGCTTGATCATCTTCGGCACGCGGATCGCCTCGACGAGCTCGGGATTCGACGAGCGGGTCTTGTTCCGCATGCTGATGTTCCGGCTGCGAACGAGGAGAACCTTCAGCTGCTCGACGGCCTTCTGCAAATCGGGGCCGTTACGGAAAATGCCCACCTTGTCCATCATGATTTCCTGCATCGCGTTTTTCAGGTCGTAGATATCGTTTCCGCCCGCGCGGCTGCCGATGAGCTCGTTGATTCTCGCGTTCTCGCGATCCACGAATGACCTGGCGACGGACGTCGGTATGTCGAGTGCGGCGCTCTCACAGTAGTCAGCGATGTACTCGCCGACGATCATCCCGGCGACGACCGTTTCCGCGACCGAGTTCCCGCCGAGCCTGTTGAACCCGTGCATGTCCCAGCACGACGCCTCGCCGACGGCGAAGAGACCGCGAAGCGCCGGGCTCTCGCCGTTGAGCTGCGTGCGCACGCCGCCCATCGAGTAGTGCTGCGTCGGGCGGACGGGGATGTAGTCCTTCACCGGGTCTATGCCGAGGAAGTACTGGCAGATCTCCTTGACTTCGCGGAGGTTCTTGTCGATGTGCTCCTTTCCGAGGAGCGTGATATCGAGCCAGAGGTGCGGTCCGTAGGGGGAAGGGACCCCTTTCCCTTTGCGCATGTGCTCCGTCATCCGCCGCGACACGACGTCGCGCGAGGCGAGCTCCTTCTTCTCCGGTTCGTAATCCGGCATGAAGCGATACCCATCCACGTCTTTCAGGAGTCCGCCGTCGCCGCGGCAGCCCTCGGTAGTAAGGATCCCCGCGGGCACGATCGCCGTGGGGTGAAATTGAACCGCCTCCATGTTGCCGAGCGGCGCGACTCCGGTCTCGAGGGCGAGCGCGCACCCGATGCCGTCGCTCACCACGGCGTTGGTCGTGATGGCGTAGAGACGGCCGTATCCGCCTGTGGCGATGGTCGTCGCCTTCGCGAGATACGCGATGAGCTCGCCTGTGATCAGGTCGCGGACGACGGCGCCGTAGCACGTGTGTCCATCGTGGATCAGAGCGAGCGCTTCTTTGCGTTCGTGGACGGGAATCCCGCACTCGATCGTCTTGTTGTCCATCGCGTAGAGCATCGTATGGCCGGTCCCGTCGGCGGTGTAGCAGGTTCGCCACTTTTTCGTCCCGCCGAAATCGCGCCCCGTGATGTATCCGTGCGCGTCGTCCTTCTCGACAATCGTCACTCTCTCGGCGTTGATCACGGCCTGCCGCGGACCCTTCTTGACGCGGCTCCACGGCACGCCCCACATGGCCAGCTCGCGCGCGGCTTTCGGGGCGGTGTTGACGAACATGCGGGCCACGGTTTGATCGCAACCCCAGTCGCTCCCTCTCACGGTGTCCGCGAAATGAACGTCCTCGTTGTCCCCTTCTCCCTTTATCGCGGCGGCCAGGCTCGCCTGCATTCCGCCCTGCGCCGCCGACGAGTGCGAGCGCTTCGCGGGGATCAAGGAGAGAACGATGGTGTCGAAACCGCGCTGACGTGTCGCGATCGCGGCACGCAGCCCTGCGAGCCCTCCTCCGATGACGAGAGAATCCGCGTAAACGATTTTCATCGCACATCACCTCCCTGAACAGCCGCTGCGGCGGCGGTGTCCGGCACTCCCCCGTGGGCGCGATTCTCCAGCCCGATTTTCATGTATTCGGTGAGTGTCATGAAACCGACGATGAGGTAGAGCACGATGAGAGCGTCCCTCAGCCTCTTCATCACGATCCGGCTCTTCCTCGGGTTCTTCCCGTCGAAAGGGCCCCATTTGACGGCGAGACGGTACATGCCGATGACGAGATGGAGACCGACGGAAAGGTGAAGGAGGAGGTACATGGGCCACATGTGCCCCGACACAAAGCGGTCTCCAGCGGCATCCGCATTGATGGCCGCCGGCTGGCTGATCATCGTGTAGAGGTGAATCGAGCCGAGGAAAAACATGATGAAACCGGTGAGGGCCTGGACGAACCAGAGGTTGGTGTCCGCGTGTTTCATCTTGCCCATTTGGTCATTGAAAAGCCGGTATTGTCTCCACGAGGCGGGGAACTTCCTCATCGCGACGCCCGCGTGCACGATGAAGATCGCGAAAATGAGAAGTCCGATCAGCGTGACGATGACGGGATATCCGTGCCCGGTGCTGCTCAGAAACTTGAGCTCGAAGAACCCCGCGATGGAGTTCATCGTGTCCTTTCCAAAATGCACGCTCGAAACCAAGGTCAGGTGGACCCACATGAACGCGACCAGCGCCAGACCGGTCAGACTCTGCGCGAGGTCCAGCCAGGCGGGCCACCTCTTCATCTCTGCCGGGGCGTCAACTGTGGGCTCGATTAGACTCCTCATCCGTGTTCCTCTCTCTTGTCGATGCGAGTGAAGGGCTGTGCTCTTACCGGTGCCGATACGTGTCCCCGTCCCGGGGCGATGGAGCGCCCACCGGGCGATCACGTTATTAAAGGCATCAATACTACCACGGGTCTGTCCGGCGGACAAGTCAAACGGCGAGGAGTGCGAGAAGCGACAGTGCTGCCATCAATCCCGCCGTTTGCTCCATGCCAAGGAAGGGGATGAGAATCATGCTGCCCACAACGGAACCGGCGCAGCCTCCGAGAAGATCGGCCGCATAGAGAGGCGATATCAGGGTCCTCTGGTCCTCCGTGCCGAGGAGACTGGCATATGCGAACACACCGGACACAAAAAATCCGCCGGCGAAAAGGGGAAACGAAACGGCCCCAAGCCCGACGGGAAGGTTGATCCAGAGCGCGCCGACGAATGCGAGGTTCAGAATGGAAAAGCCGCCGAAGAGGGCCAAGGGCAGAGTTTTCTGTGTCTGCGCCGCGCCCGCCGCGAGGCGTCGAAAGAGCAAGGGCACGAGCCACGATCCCGCGCTGAGACCCGCCATGAAAACCATGAGCAAGATCCCGAGGTTCTGATACAGCACACCGCTTTTCACCTGATAGTGGAGTATGAGGACTGTCTCGATGACCATCCCCACGAAGCCGGCAAGCCCCGCCAGGACCACCCTCCGCAAGCGGAGACGCCGGCGGCAGGCGGCGAAGATCCCGCAGAGGAGGAGCGCCCCCACAACCGCAGCGACCGTGAGGCCTCGAGACGACGACTCCGGGGACCCGATGTCGGCGGTGACGAGTTTCGGAAAGAACTTCGAGAGCCAGATCATGCTCGAGTATTTGTAGCACACCGGTCTCGCGTCGGTGTTCGGCGGAATCGCCGTCGTGGAAACCACGCGCGCGATCGCGGCGAAGCGGTCGTTCGTGTACAGGTACGACAGGTACTCCGGCGTCACCAACCTCGTGGGCACGCCGCGGTCCTTCAGCCGCTCGGCGAGAAGAACGGGGTCGCGCGGGAGAGGGGCCTCGGAAGCCACGACGATGTTCGTCGCCCCCGGCAGTACCACAACGTCGCGAAAGGCCGACGTCAGAGCGCGGTAGATGCTCGTGTTCCGGTAAGCGACAAAGGGCGTCCACACGTTTTCCGATGATCTCAGACGCAGTGCGAGAACGCCGCCCGCGGCGAGCGCGCCCCTGCAGCGTTCGAAGAACTCGGCGGTGTAGAAACGGTTGGTTTGACCCGAAGTCGGATCCGGGGCGCCGATGAGGATGATGTTGTACGGCACAGCTCTGTCGACGAACCGTCTCGGGTCGCCGATGCTGAGCTCTACCTCTCTCGATCGGAGAGGTTCCCAGTATGGGCGGGGAAGGCTCTCTTCTGTGAGCGACACGATGACGGGGTTCAATTCCACGTAATCGACGCGTTGGGGAGAGTACTTGAGGATCTCCGCCACCGTACCCTCCACACCTCCTCCGAGGATCAGCACACGGCCGACTGCAGGGACCTGCGCCGCTGCGACGTGAACGAGCTCTTCGGCGGCTGGACTCTGCGTTTCGAACGCGAGGGCGTCATTCTCGAAGACGGTGAACTGGTCTCCCTGACGGGTCACCGTGATGCGGCTGTACGGCGAATCGCGCGATGCGACGAGAGAGGGATGGCTCAAACGCGTGAGCGCCCTGTCCACATGATCGCCGCCCACAAGCAGGAGGAGGATCACAGGGAGCACGATGGCTCCCGCGTAGCAGGCGCCACGCCGCGATGGACCTCCAGCGCTCCCCTTCGAACGGGACGCGGCGAAAACCGCAAGGAGCGAAGCGACACTGCAGAGAACAGCGATGGTGAAATTCTGTATTCCGAACTTGAGAAAGAGCGTCGAGGCCAGACCGCCGAACACCCCGCCCACGCTCTCGAGCGCGTACGCCTCTGCGAGCGTCCGCTTCGGGCCCATGTACGCGCTCGCCGCCCACTGGAAGAGCAGCCCGAGCACGACCCCCGCAGGCAGAAGCGCGGCGAGGAGCCCCGCGACTTGCGCGCCGAAGGGGAGATACGCGCCGGGGATCCCTCCCGAGAGCGCTCTGAAGGCGCGGATGAACGCCACATCGGCGGGGACGACGAGCGCGAAGGCGACGAAGAGGTATCCGACGGCACTCTCAGAAGAAGGGCGGATACGCCGGCCGGCGAGCGCGCCGGTCGCCGTCCACAGAAGCCAGACGGCGAGCGCGAGAATATAGACGAGCTCGACCCCGAAGAAAGCGACGTTCAGCTCGCGGAGTATGACGACCTGCGCGAGGATGGATACAAAGCCGACGAATAGGAGATAGAAAGTCACCAGAGATCGTCTGTGAATCTAGTGTAGTTCGGATTCGCTGAACGCCACGGCCCGAAACGTGTAGAACACGGCGTCTCTCTTCCACGCGTCGGAAGACAACCCCGCCTTCGCGGATAGATGCGAGAGCATCTCCTCGCGATTCCATCCCTGATCCACGGCGACTGAAGGGAGGAAGACCGCGGAACGTCCGCTCTTCTCCATCAGGACGCCGTCCCGTCCGATCCGTATCTCGTCGTAACCGCCGACTCGCCGGTATGGCGTGAGAACGGATATCTCGATGTCGATATCGGGCAGCTCACCGAGGACGACGGGAGAGAATCTTCTATCGTTGAAAGCGGACTGGAGCGCGCAGAAGCCAACGACCTGGCAGAGAGGCATGTCCTCGGCCATGTGCCCGATGCACCCGCGCAGATCCCCCTTCTTCTTGAGTGTGACGAACGCTCCCTGGTCGAGTTGGAGGGCCGGGTCGAACCCGCGGGCGAGAGGTGTCGTCTCGGTGGTGAGGTATCTCACGATCGTCTCGCGGGCAAACGACAGGAGAGCCGCCTTCTGGTCTTCGGTCAAACCTCCCGTCAGAGCGGCGTTTCGGTCCTTCTCGGACTCCGGTTTCGCGGGATGGTCGAGGCTGGACGAGCTTTTTCCCGCGACGAAAACGACCGCCCCATAGCCCACGACGCGCGACCGGTCTCCCACCGATGTATCGCCCGAGTTCGCGTAGCTGATGATTCTCGCTCCCGTCGCGCCGAGCTTCTTCGCCGCGGCCATCGCCGCGAGTATCGGGTCTTCACCGCACGCGCATGTGCCGATCTCCGGCACGCCGCTATTCATCTGCTGCGAAATCGCCGAACGAAAGACATCGGGGTCGAGCGACGACATCGCCTCGAGGGTCTTCCTGTCGACGCGCGCGGCGTCTTCGTAGCCGGGGTAGTGCGAGAGGTCGGAGCTTGCCACGATGAGGACGCTCCTTCCGGCGACGGCTCGAGCGAGGGCCTCGCCGAACTTGACGCAGAGATCAGGATCGGACGATGCGACGACGGCCGGGAGGATTTTCGCGTTGGGGAATAACCTCTGTATGAAAGGCAACTGCACCTCGATCGAATGTTCGCGCCCGTACACCGCCTCGTCGAACTTGAATCGTTTGTCCGCCGCCGTGATCGTCCGCGCGAGCGCCTCGTCGATAGCCGCCGTGCCAAGCGGAGTCTCGAACCCGCTCCCCGGGCAGATCGCCACGCCGTCGAACCCGGCGGTCGTATGATTGACGCCGAGGATCACGACGAGATCGTATGCGTGCTTCGATGCCTGTTTGTACGCGTCCGCGGCGATTTGACCCGAGTAGATGTACCCCGCGTGGGGGCAAACGATCGCGATGGGTCTTTCCTCCGACGGCGCCACGGCGTCCGAGAGAAAACCGTCGACCGCTTTGGCGAGCTTCTCCGGATCCGACGGATAGAACTGACCGGCGACGGCGGGTGTTCTCGCCGCCGACTTGTTCTTCGGACCCGCGGCCGAAACCGACGCGTGAATGCCGCAAAGAAAGAACGCGAGCAGAAGAACGATAGGTCTTTTCATGATTGCACTAGTGCGGGGGCGTCCATACACCCGCGATGGGCTCCTGGCAGTACCCGCATTTTCCCTTCTCGATGTGGCTCTCGGTCACGAAGAAATTCGTCCGCATGACCACCGGTTTGCCGCATTTCGGACAGAAGGTGTTGTTCCCCGGGTGGCCCGGAACGTTTCCCACATAAGGGTAGCGGACTCCCTCTGCCTTCGCGATATCGTACGCTCTCTCGAGCGTCTCGACGGGCGTCGGCGGTAAATTGAGCATCTGGTAGTCCGGGTGAAAGCGTGTGAAGTGGATCGGGACGTCCGCTCCGACCTCGTTCACCATCCATCGCGAGAGCCCCTTGAGCATCTCGTCGCTGTCGTTGAGCGTGGGCACGACGAGGTTGACGATCTCGAGGTGGACGCCGGTCCTCGACACCTGTTTGATGCTCCGGAGCACAGGCTGGAGCTCGGCGCTGCACACACGCCGGTAGAATTCTCCGCTGAATCCCTTGAGGTCGATCTTGATCGCGTCGAGACACGAGCACATCTCCGCGAGAGGCTCCTCGTTCATGAATCCGCAGCTGATGAGGACGGACGAGAGGCCCTTCGTGCGGGCGATACGCGCGATATCGGTGAAGTACTCGATGAACACGGTGGGCTCGTTGTAGGTGAAAGCGATAACGGGCGCTTTGCTCTTTCCTGCGTCGCTGACGATTCCATCAGGCGCAGCGAATTCGACGTCGAAGTCCTCCGGGCGAGACTGGGAGATCTCCCAGTTCTGGCAGAACTTGCAGTGCAGGGGACAACCTGCGGTGGCAAGAGAGAAGGCCGCCGCGCCCGGGAGAAAATGGTAAAAGGGTTTCTTCTCGATCGGATCCACGTGCACCGAGACGGGCCGTCCGTAGACGAGAGTCCGGAGCTCGCCGCCGACGTTGGCGCGGGTCCGGCATCCCCCACGCTCGCCCTCCCTGATCACACAACCCTGAGCGCAAAGCACGCACTTGATGATCGACTGGCCGTGATCGAAAAGATCGCCGGAGACACCGTCCTCCGGCGTGTGACACGACAGGCACGCCGCCCCTTTGGAATTGGACGACATCCAGTAACGGGCGACCGGCGCCGTCTTGAGGAGCGACTCGAGAACGGAAGATGTCGAACGCGCGGCAGACGCCTCGCTCACGAGCTCCTCCAGCCAGGACGAACCCGCTGCGCCGACGCCAAGCCCGCCGAGGACGAGGGCGGAACCGGACGTCAGGAGAAACTGCCGCCGGGAGAGTCTTCGTGGACCCACAGACCCTCGCGTGCCGCTGTCTGAAACACTCATGTCCGCTCTCCGCGACGCGGGTTTTTCACGTCGCGCTCGTTCGTTGGGACGGTTCTTGTCGTCGTTGCTCCTCGTTACAAAGTATAGGGGTCCGTCGGACAAAGTCAATCACGCCCGAACGGTCCGCCCTTCGGGTTCGGAGGGCCAAAGATGCAACGGTCCGGATACGTCATTATGTACGCCAGCTGTGGTCCAAACACCACGCCGCTCGCCCGATCACAGGCTGTACGTGGGGCGTATTTCTGTTGATTTTTCCGTGTCAGCTGGGGTAAGCCTCTCTGGAAGCCGCGAAAGGAGTTAGGATGCGGGTCGCGCGGTCGCGTTGGCCTTTTCTCGTAGGCGTTCTCGCTATGGCCATGCTCCAGCTCGTCGCCGGGGGGTGCTCGAGTCCCTCGGCGGTCAGACGGTACGCATCCGTGTCGACCGTTGCGGGCGAGAAATTCTCCCCTGTGGCCGACGACCTCTGCGGTTCGTGCCAGCGGCGGGAGCGGTACCACCTGCTTGGGCACTGGGAGTCAGACCTTGATTCGCTCGACGAACGGACCGCTGAGGCCTGCGAAGAATACGCGCGAGCCGAGCCGCATCTCGTGGCGGCGCACCGGGTCCTGACACGATACCTCACCGCTCTGGGCAAGCTCTCGGCGGGGGACCTTGTCACCTACGATAAGCCCCTCGATAAGCTCGCCGGTACGCTAGTGCAGACCGACATCTTCGGCGAGGATGGAGTCGAAGCCGTGAAGGGCATATCCGAGGTGCTCATGCAAGCGGTGTCGGGCGGGTGGCGACGGAAGCAGCTCGGCGCGGTGATCGAGAAAACGAACTCCGACATACAGAGTCTCACCGCCGTGCTCCGCGGAATCGTGGAGAAGGACTATGAACGGCTCCTTGAGAACGAAGCGGAGGCGGCGAGAAAATTCTATCTCGGCGAACTCAGAGAGCATGGGAAAGAGGAGCCGCTCACGGCCGTGCTTGTGTACGACAAGTGGAGCCAGGAAGACGCCGTCATCGAAAGCCGGAAAAACGCGGGCAGGGCGTACGCCAAGGTGCTCGAGAGAATCGCCGCGGGGCATCAGAATCTCTACGACCACAGGAACGAGCTCGGTTCGAAAGAAGTGAGGAAACTCGTGCTCGGGCATGTGACGTCCATCGAAGAGCTGGTGAGGAGCGTTCGCGACCTGTAGCCGCGGGGACGAAAGGCATGTCATGACAAGGCTCGGAAGCGAAGCCGCACGCGAGCTCGCCGAACATTTCTATCGAGTCTCGAAAGCGCTCGGGGACTACCGTTTTGCCCACTGGGACACGCTCGGAAAGACCGAACGGCTCTCGATCGAGGCCATGGAGTGGTCGTTGTTGAACGCGTCTTCCGATTTCACGGCGCTCGCCGTCGATGTCTCGCTCGACGACGCCGCGCCGGTGGTGAAGAGCGTGGCCCATGCCACACGGGCGATGAAGGCGGCGATCAAGCGAGCCGAGCGCGTCGATAAGGTGCTCTCGATCGCGACCGCCGCGGTCAAGCTGACCGGGGCGATCCTCTCGGGGAGTCCATCGGCAATTGCCGCGGCGCTCGACCGCGCGCTGAAGAGCGCGTCCTAGAGGAATCGCGCGGCTTGGGATACCTGAAGGCCCACTGAGACAGGAGCGTCGAATGCGCGTCACGATGGCTCAACTCAACCCGCTGGTGGGGGACGTTTCGGGAAACGTTGAACGTGTCCTCGGCGTACTTCCCATCGCGTCAAAGGAGCGGGCGGATCTTGTTGTCTTCGCCGAGCTCGTGGTCACCGGGTACCCGCCGAAGGACCTCCTCGAATTCCCAGGTTTCATCGACCAGGTAGCCAGCGGGATCGACCGGATCGTGGAAGGCTCCGCGGGCCATCGCGGCCTCGGAATCGTTTTCGGCGCGCCGGTGCGGACGGGGCTCTCTGAAGGGAAGCCGCTCTACAACGCGGCGTTTCTTGTGTCGGAGGGAAAGATTCTCTTCCGGCAGTCGAAGATGCTCCTGCCCACGTACGATGTGTTCGACGAGCTGCGGAATTTCAGGGCGGGGGACGCAAACGACGTCGTGCATTTCAAGAACGAGAAGATCGGACTCTCCGTTTGCGAGGATTTCTGGAACGAGCCCGACGCGCGGAACAAGCGGCCGTATCCGTTCGATCCAATCGGCATGCTCGCTGAGAAAGGCGCGACGCTTCTCGTCAATATTGCCGCATCACCTTTTGCCGCCGGCAAGGAAGCCGTGCGGTATCGGCTGCTCGGCGATCACGCGCGGACACACGGCCTGCCTTTCGTCTTCGTCAATCAGGTGGGCGGGAATGACGATCTCGTTTTCGACGGGCGAAGCCTCTTTCTCGGTGAAGATGGCCGGGCCCGTCACGTTTGCCCAAGCTTCGAAGAAGCCGTGGCGACCGTCGATACCAGGGCGGGAGGGCGGGCGCCGGCGTACGAGCTCGAGGACGAGACGAGCACGATATACAAGGCTCTGGTGCTGGGCACGCGCGACTACGTGCGCAAGTGCGGGTTCGCGAGCGCCGTCATCGGGCTTTCCGGGGGGGTCGATTCGGCCGTGACGGCGGCGATCGCGGTCGAAGCGTTGGGCGGCAACAACGTCCTGGGAATCGCCATGCCTTCGCCGTACTCCTCGAGCGAGAGTCTCGAGGACGCAAGCGCTCTTGCCAAGAGCCTCGGCATCGAGCTCCGTGTGATTGGGATCTCCGACACGATGGTTGCGTACGACGACGCTCTCGCCCTCGCGTTCAACCGCGCGGCGAAGGACGTCACCGAGGAGAACATACAAGCGCGTATTCGAGGGAACATTCTCATGGCGTTCTCGAACAAGTTCGGATACCTCCCGCTCTCGACGGGAAACAAGAGCGAGCTCGCCGTGGGGTACTGCACCCTCTATGGCGACATGAGCGGCGGGTTGGCAGTGATTTCGGACGTACCGAAGACGCTCGTGTACGAGCTCGCCCGGCACATCAACGCGCGGGGATCCGTCATCCCCGAGCGGACTATTCGGAGGGCGCCGTCGGCCGAGTTGAAACCGGATCAGAAGGACCAGGACACGCTCCCCCCGTACGATGTTCTCGATGCCATTTTAGAGAGGCACATCGACCACCGTCAATCCGTGGACGAGATCGTCGCCGCGGGTTTCGCGAGGGAAACGGTGACATGGGTCGTCGACGCCGTGCGCAAGAACGAGTACAAAAGAAAACAAGCGGCGCCCGGGATCAAAGTGACATCGAAAGCATTTGGCCCGGGGCGGCGGATGCCGATTGCCGCGAAGTACCGCGTATGATGGACGGCTCGGCGCGACGCGAACCGCGCGCGGACACAGGCGATGCAGCCGGCGAAAAGAGGAAACCGGGCGGCGGTACTTTATGACGACTTCCCCGCGGGATACGGATCCACCCAACCGATCGGAGACCCCGGTGACCACGGGAGACGAAGCTCTCGCCGGGCTTGTCTCGCGTTTGGGGTCGGACACGCTTCGGTATTTGCCCGCAGTGATCGTCCCCGCCGCGGCGAGCGTTCTGGGCGTCGCGGTCTTCACCAGGATTTTTCCGCCCGGGCCCTACGGGGAATACTCTCTCGTGTACGCCGTGGTCACCACGGCGATCGTGATTCTCTCCGGGTGGCTCCAGCAGTCTCTCCTCCGGTATCTCCCCCGTTACCGTGCTGAAGGGAAGCTCGAGGAGTTTCTCGTCAGGTTCAGTTCGATTCTCTGGGCGTTCTGCGGTCTCGTGCTCGCCGCAGCGCTGCTTGCGGCCTGGCCGCTGAAGCCGTTTCTCGGCGCGTACTCGCGGTACTATGTCCTTGGTGCGGTGTGGGCCGTCGCGGGCGCTGCCTACACTGTACAAACCCACGCCTTCCGGGCAAACCTCCAATCGGCGGCGTTCTCGCGCTACCAGGTGGCGTACGCGTTGGGGAGGTTGGTGGTCGCCCTCGCCCTGGTCTACCTCGTTTCAAGGGACATCATGAGCCTCGTCATCGGCTCGACCGCGGCGTACGTGCTCCTCCTCTGGCCCATGTGCCTCGAGCTGGGAATCCCTCGGGGAATCAAGTCCTTCGGTTTCTCGATCGACCGCGCGCTTCTCAGAAGGCTCTTCTCGTATGGGCTCCCCGTGATGGGATGGGGCCTCGGCGTGAAGGTCCTCGACCTCTCGGATCGTTTCATCATCCAGCTCTTCAGGGGTCCGGAGGAAGTGGGCATCTACTCCGCCAACTACACCCTGGTGGCCATGGGCATACTCCTCGTCGCGACGCCCCTTCTCTCCGCGGCGGTGCCGCTCATCGTGCACGCGTGGGAGTCGGGACATCAGGAGAGGATCCAGCAGGTGATCTCTTCTTTTTCGCGGTACTATCTCCTCACCTCCGTTCCCGTCGTCATGTATACGATCGTGTTCAGCTGGGAGATCGTGAGCGTCTTCCTCGGCAAGCCGTACAGGGAGGGCCACACGATCATTCCGTACATCCTCCTCGGCTCGTTCCTGTGGAGCTTCGCCATGTACGGTCACAAGGGGATCAAGCTGCTCGAAAAAACGAGGGTGATGTTCGTCCTCGTGACGAT
>Ga0315273_10007608_pt1 | contig 13581 bp, 12 predicted proteins | sample YL17G02_0_MG_FD_205753 | JGI IMG/M metagenome (GOLD analysis project Ga0315273, IMG submission 205753) | Sediment microbial communities from Yellowstone Lake, YNP, Wyoming, USA - YL17G02_0 | ecosystem: Environmental > Aquatic > Freshwater > Lake > Sediment | place: USA: Wyoming | collected... | reverse complement strand
TCATTCATTAAAGAAAAATGTCTGAATTGGCGAACTGATATACATAAAATCGACCGTGGGCTATACAATATCCTTTGGATGAGAAATCTCCTTGCAAAGATCGGACCAATACGGCGCATTGACTGGAAGACCTTGGACGATGGACAGCTTGTTCAGAACGCTCGAGACTACATGAAAAAAAATCATATTGCTAGAATATGCAAATTGAAAAATATCAATAAGGGACTCTACGAAGCCCTTCTTGCCAGAAAACTCACTAAGATATTTGGGGAACCTAAAATTAGACCAAAGAGGGATTGGGTTTCGCTGCCTGATGACCAGCTAATTCAGCTTGCAAAATCATTGATACAGATAAACAATGTAACAACAAGAAATGAATTAATAATAGCCGATTCCGGGCTTCACGAGGTTCTACGTAAGCGAATGCTCCTGCATGAAGTCGGACTCAAGCAAACCCGTAGAGCCAAAATCCTTTGGGACTCAATGACAGATGAGAAAATAATCAAGCTCGCACAGTCCTTCATTGAAGAAAAAGGAGTAAACAGCAAAAGCGAACTGTCGCTATCCTTTTACTGTCTTTATGATAACCTTAGAAAAAGAAAGCTACTGAAAAATGTATGTTTCAGAAAAAAAGATAGAAATTGGTCATCTTTAACGAATGACGAACTCTTGCATTTCGCCCAATCTTTCATGAATGAAAATAAAATAACCGGAAGAAGTGCACTGAAGGAAACCGACTCCGGTCTTTATGAGATCTTACGATTACGAAAACTCCTCTCGCTCCTTTTCGACGACATCGAAAAATCAAAACGCCATTCGCTCGAGCGCGACCTCCTCTCCGGTCTCCTCCGCGCTCCGGAAGCAATGGAGAAATTCGGTGAGGGGAAATGAGGCAGAGAACAATTGATACCAAGACTCGAGACACTAAACGGGGGGTATCCAATAAAGCACGGGGAGGCAAGACTGGTTTTGTTGCATCGGAACCCACATGCGAGCATGTATATACTGTGAAAAAAAAGAGAAAGTTCAATGACGATGAAGTCGCACTTTTGATAGGCATTAGAAAAGAACTTGCTGAAAAAGGGTTTCGTGATGGAAAAATTGCCTGCGTGTTGGCGGAGCGCTTTAATAGATCTCAAGGAAGTTATAGGGAAAAGATAAGGCATCTTGTTGCTGATGGAATTCTAGCATTTAATCCTGGCCACATACCGCGATTCAGCAAAGAAGAAGACGCGTCAATAGAGAAAAAACGAAGTGTACTGATAAAAAAGGGGAAAAGCGACAAGGAGATTGCTTGGTTGATATGCGGGGAAATCAATCGTAACGCCGCTGCAGCGTACCGCAGGATTCTCAAGCTCGTGCATTGTGGTGCCATTGAAAGTAATCCTGCATACCGGACCCCCATTCAAGGCCCTAAATTTGAGAAGATCAAAAGGCTGCGACTGGGATTGATTCCTCTTGGTCTAGATGACATGGCAATCGCGGCAAGGATTGCCACAATGATGGATGGCCAAAAGGTATTGAATGTCTATTCGTTGATAAGAAGCTGGGTTTCGAAGGGTCGTCTTAAGGAAAATCCCAACCGTATCCCCGGCTTTAACAAGGAAGAACTAGACAAGATCGCCGCACTATGGACCAACCTTGTTGGAACCAATATAAGCGATGAAGCCATATCCCGGGAGATCTCGAAGCTTCTTCCGAACAGATCTCCGCGCTCGATTCACAATAAGATATCGGAACTCAGGAAAAACGGCATAATAGGTAATAATCCCTTCTTAAAGCCTGCAAGAAAGTTCAATGAAAATGAGGTTGAGATTCTAATCCAGATAAGGAAGGAACTTGTATCTTCTGGTTTCACAGATGAGGATATTGCGAAGAAGGTAGGAAAGAGGCTTGGACGCAGCCTCAGTTCTACAAGGAAGGTGATCAGTCGGCTTTTACGCGATGGACAGATTGAAACAAACCCTCATGGAAGGCAAAGTATCTCAGAACATGATATTCAGAGGATAACAGAGATACGTAGGGAACTGATTGGAAGCGAAATGAATGATAAAAAAATTGCATCTGAAATAAGTGCGCGGACAGGATTGCACTGCGAAACAGTTTATCACAGGATACGTTCACTCGTGAGGCGTGGTATGATTCCGGAAAACCAATATCTGGGTCGGAAATTATTCAGCAAGGAAGAAGCCTCATTAATTTCATCAAAAAGGATGCAACTCATTTCAGCGGGTTATAGCGATCATCGAATTTCCCGCATAATTGCTGAAGGTTCAAATCATTCTCCTAGCAGCGTAATGTCCTTCATTCGCAAGATGGTCATGAAGAGTGCATTCTCAGAAAACCCTAACAACCCAATCAAACCTACGAACCAGGTCGCTCTCCTCTCCGGCCTCCGTCAGGCTCCGGAAGCGATGGAGAAATTCGGTGAGGGGAAATGAGGCAGAGACAGGTCAAGACTCGGGACGCAGGACGCGAAACTTCCTTCGGATCACCTATGGCCGAAGGAGTAAGGCCTCTGGAAAAAAGACAGATTCAGAATTGGAGGAAATTAAGTGATGATGAAATCCTGGCCTTCGCGAAAAGATACGCAATGGAAAATGGCATAAGCACTGTAAGCAGCCTTAGCAATAAGGCGCATGGCTTGTACAATTCTTTGAAAAAAAGGGGCTTGCTTGAGGCAATCATCCCAAAGGTGCTACTCAGAAACTGGTCGTCTGTCAGCGATGATGAGATAGTGAGAATCGCGAAAGATTACATGAAAGACAAGGGGATTACCGGAAAAAAGGATTTGGCAATAGACGATGTGGGCCTCTACAAGATAATAATGAAAAGAAAACTAAGCGGGAGGATCGGGTTCCAGCTAAAGAGGAGCAGGGAATGCCGCAGCTGGCTAACGATGAGCGATGGTGAAATCGTCGATTATGCGTTAAAATTCTTGAAAGAAAATGAGATATCCAGCAGAAATAAACTTTATGAGACTGACGTAGGCCTTTATGAGGCGGTTAGAAAAAGAGGATTGTTTGACAGGATCGGATTAAAGACAAAAGATGAAACCTGGCATTCCATGTCGGATGATGAGCTCGTCCATTACGTAAAATCAGTCTTACAGGAGAAAGGAATAACCAGAATGCAAGAATTGGAGTCATTCGATAGGACTCTTTGCAGGGCATTGCAGAGAAAAGGGCTCATGGATGGATTCGGGATAAAAAAAAGGAAATTAAGAAAATGGTCTTCGATGACAGATGACCAACTCGTTGAACATGCAAAATCCTTCATTATGGAAAACAGGATAACCAGGATGGCTGATTTGGAAAAAGCTGATAACGGCTTACATGCTGTTTTAACCAGGCGAGCGCTGCTTGGAAAAATTGGATTCGAGCAGACCCAAAGAGACTGGTCTTCATTAACCGATGAAGAGATCGAAAAATATGCACAATCTTATGTTAGGGATAAGGGGATAACTACCCAATCAGAATTGAAAAACGCTGACCAGGGGCTTCTGGCCATCGTTCAAAGGAGAAAACTGCTTTATAAAATCGGGCTGAGGCAAAGGTCAAACCACAAACAATGGCGTTCCATGACGGACGATCAGCTCATCGAGAAAACCCTATCATATATGAAGGAAAATGGAATAAAGGCAAGAACCCGGCTGCAGAAAACAGAGCCATGGCTGTTCACTACTTTGGAAAAAAGAGGATTGCTGGACAGGATAGGATTCGTTCAGACGAAAAAAGGCAGGCCCTGGTCAAAGATGGATGACGACCAGATAGTGCAGTATGCCGAATCCTTCATGAAAGAAAACGGAATAACAGGAAGAAACCAATTGATAGAGGAGGATCCCGGCCTGCATGAGGCATTGCGCAAAAGGACTCCTTGACAGATTGGAATTCATACAGAGAAACGCGGACTGGACAGATGTCAGTGACAGCGAGATCATTCGGCTCGCTACGAATTTCATAAAAAAACACGGGATAAACGGCAGATTCGAATTCCAAAAAAAATCAAAAAGCTACTATTACATTCTGCGAAAGAGAAACCTCCTATCGCTCATTTTTGCAGGAATAGAAAGCGAAAGGGAAAAGTCGGTCGAAATGCAATATCTCTCGGGGCTTGCCCATGCACCTGAAGCCATGGAGAAATTCGGTGAGCAGAAAGATTAGGATTGGCATATATACCAATTCTTAGGCCATATAACACGAAATCCTTATTCCACTATATATATCCATAAAATACAATACTTTATAAGTGTTTTTGAACATATAACTGTGTATGATAAAAGGCTCTGGCAGCAGCGACAGCGGCACCCTCCATAATAGATGGGAGGCGTTCATAGAAAGGGATTACCCGGATGTCCACAAATCATACATCCATTTCAAGAGGCTCTCAAAAAATACGTGCGAAGACCCCATACGGCGCTTCAGAAACGAGATCCAAAAGGCTTGCGGAGAAGAATTGGCCATGAAGTTCTGGCACTGCGCGGTGGCCAAACGGATTGTGAGTCACGACATCAATGATGAGGAATTCCTGAGGCTGGCGCTTTCCATGCACAACCTGGACATAAATGCGCTCGCCAGCACATTTGATGACACGAAGGATTTTGCTGATTTTATCCGCGCCCTTAAGCTTCCCCAGCTCATGAACATGCCTTATGACGCCTATTATCAGATCGTGGATAAGCTGATATCCGTGAAGGGTTGCGCTTGCGGCAGATTGGACGGGATTGGCTCTGTCTTTGACGCTGTCCCCGCAGGAGAGATCGATGATAACCCGGAGGCAATAGATATCCTGGTTAAGACCGATATCACCAGGCACCAGCCGTCTTTTGAGAAGGATTATAAGCAAGCGGAATCGGACCTGCAGGAAAAGGCCGACAAGGAAGATAATCCCCTCCGAAAGCTGGGATTTGTCAGGGTTTTGAAATTCTTCCAGGAACTCAAGGCAGAGCGCATTCCCGGAGTCGTGAGCAGCTTCACTGATTACAGAGGCAGGGAAGTGGAATTCCCGGCTGAATACCAGAAGCTTGCTGCCAAGTTCATAGCAGACAAGAAAAGGACGCTGATAGCCGATGATATGGGGATCGGAAAAACAGCCGAGGCGATAGTAGCCAAGAACCTGATAGATGCAAGAGCAGGCAGGCTGGGATGCGCGGTCGCGCTTGTGCCCAAAACCCTTATTGATAACGGCCACTGGGTCGAACAGATAAACATGTGGAATGAGCCAATGAGCAGGCTGAGGGCGCCTGAAAGAGGGCTCACTGCAGATGAAAGGAAGAAGGCAGAATCGGATTTCCATTCGCTGGAAGACCATGAGCTGGTGGCCTATTACCTTGCGGTCGCGAAAGAAAACGGCTTTGTTTTCCGGTCGCAGGTTGAAGGAAATATGCAGGAGCTCGCAGCCGAGATAGAACAAAGGAGGCTGGGCCATCTTGCATACAAAAGCGCCACCGTTGCCACGATCAGCGCCAAATCCACAGAGGAAGACTTGAAGGCCATAATCGCAAACCCGCCGGAATTCATAGTAGTGAACTACAACATGATATACAAGAAAAGGAACGGTTCGACGGTTGCCGAGATGCTAGCCCCGATCTGTGATTACCTCATTGCGGACGAGGTGCATAACGCGAAAAAGGAGAATGGCAGGCGCACCCAGGCACTTCTGCACATGTCAAAGAAGGCCCCGTTTGTTGCAATGCTATCAGGCACTCCAGTACCGAACCGTCCCAAGGACCTGGGCGTTGTAGCAAGCATACTGAATAACCACGATCTTACTCCCCGGGAATTCAACAAGAGGTATGCCGCAAATCCGGGGATCATGAGGGTAATGGTCCATCCGCGAATGCTCAGAAGAAAAAGGGAGAAAACAATTGGTCTGGGGGACTGCACCGTCCACCCGCCGGTGAGGATCCCGATGACCAAGGAGCAGCAGATCGCCCATGAGCGCATACTGATGAGCAACAGGAAGCTGATGTTCAGTTGCGAAAGTCCGGACCAGATAAGGGAGGAATTTAAGAAAATAAAAAGGTTATTTAACGACAAGCAGTTCGAAAAGCTGAGGAACCAGGAGCTGGAGAAAATCAGGATAAAAGACGAGAGAGGGAACGTCTACTTCGTTAAGAAAAACAACGGGAAGCTCGATGTCTACCGCTTAAAGGGCGCGCTGGAGATAATAATTGAGCTGCGCAAATGCGCACTTGACCCCCGGCTCGTCGGGCTGGACCTCGATTCCCCAAAGTACGCCAGGCTTCTCCAGATGCTCAACGAAACCAGGGACCGCGCCCAAGGAAAGCCAAGACCCAAGGCAGTTATATTCAGCAGCGAGCTGAAAGAAGGGGTGCTCGACCCGATATGCGAGCTTCTTTCCAAAAACGGATACATGGTCGCGAGGGTGGATGGGGATGTCACAGGGGATAAAAGAAAGGAACAGCTGGAATGGTTCAGCGGGAAGAAAAAGATAGACGGGGAAGAGGCGGATGTTCTTGTTGCGACCCTCGATACGCTTGGGGAGGGGGTCGATTTGACCTGTGCCTCTTCCTGCTATTTCATCGACCTTCCTTTCAACGATGCGGCCCTCAGGCAGGGCATTGCGAGGCTGGACCGCAAAGGACAGGACAAGCACGTGGATGTGTACAAGCTCGTGTCCGAGAACAGCATCGACGAGATGCTGCTCAGGATGATGGCCCAGAAGAAAAAGCTCGAACAGTACCTTCTCGACGGCCTGGAATTGACCAGACTGGAAAAGAAGATCCTCGCACGAGGGGAACGGATGGTGGCGAGCGGCAGCATGCTGCGCAAGCTTATCATCTTCTTCGGAAGCATAACTAACAAGGACAGCGAAGACGTGGTCGAGCGAATACGCAGGGACCGCAAGCTTATGACCATCATTGCGGAAGAATACTGGAAAAACTTCGAGGGCTCGTTCTTCGGAAACACAAACAACCAGCTTAAGGAGATAATCGAGGCTGCGGAGGGGATAGGTAGGAAATTCAGCAGGATTCTCGACCTCAGTTCAGGGCCCTGCTGCCTTTCGCGCACACTGAAACGCCCGGTTATCTCCGTCGATATCAATGACGAAGCCTTGAAACTCGGCCGCAGGAAACTGCATGATTCGGGTCTCGAGTCCGGCCCTGCGTTATGCTCAAGCTTCAGCAACCTGCCTTTCAGGGCCGGCAGTTTCGACATGGTGGTTTTCTCGCTTGCTATACTTCACACCGCATACTATGAACGCGAGGGAATCCTTCGCGAGGTAAACAGGGTCATGATGAAGGATGGCATGCTTCTGATCACAATGCCGAGCGGGGACGAGCGCTTCGAGATGCTGCAAAAAGGGCTATCTGAGCTCGGATTCGAGATAGTCCCTGAAGTGACGGGCACCGGGAGAGATGCGGAAACGAACAGGTTCGAGTGCCAGGTGGTTTGCGCCATAAAAAGGGCGGAATGCCCGGAGAAGAGGCTTCCGGAAGACCTTCTGGATTTCTATTCTGATTTGATGACAGGCGAGGATTCCCTGAGCTCGACCAGGAAGGAAAGGTTCGAGCGGTTCAAGATAGACACTGCAACGACTGCCGAAGCCGTCAAGGATGCGGAGGCCCTATATGGCGTGAATCCTGAAGTGCTGGCAGTACTCAAAGCAAAGTATGGAGACACTGAAGGGATCCATAAGAAATGCCCAAAGCCCGAGCTGCGTTCGCTCGGCCTCGTCAGCTACAAGGAAGGGACGAAATTCCGCCTTACGACCGTTGAGCAGTACGCCATGATCCAGGCGCACAGGGAGTTTGTCCGGAAGCTGAAGAAGGAGAATGTCGGAGCCGCCAGCGGGAAGAAGGTGGCGGCATGAGAAGGAGACAGGCAAAAAAACAGTCTGATGTGATTAGAGATTCGACAAAGGAACCCATTGTTGAAGGGTTAACTAAAAAAATGACGGGAAGAGCAAGAAATTTCTTTAAAAAAAATGGACGACAACGAGCTCATCATTTTTTCTAAAGCGATGGCAGTTGAAATGAAGATTTACAGCAGAAACGAGTTAAGGGAAAGGGATGGAGGGCTGTACTCTGTTTTGTATAGGCGCAAACTGTTGGATTCGATGGGATTTGAAAAAACCTGCAGAGAATGGTTTTCTAAGTCAGATGAAGAACTCGTTGAGCAAGCAAGGGCGTTCATAAACGGGAACAGAATCGTCAGCAGGACAGAACTGATTGCTAAAGATGCTGGTTTGTATGCGGTTCTGTGCAGACGCGGGCTTCTTGGAAGAATAGGGCTTGAAAGCAAACGGCACGAGAAGAACTGGGCGGCTATAAACGACGAGCTGCTAATAAAATATGCAAAAGAATTCCTAAAAGAAAACGAAGTATCAACGGGAAAAGAGTTGAGAAAAGTCAATCCCGGCTTATATAATGTTTTAGCAAAACGGAAACTGCTCATGGCTTTGGGGTTGATAAAGAAGAGAATGAACTGGTCTTCTATGACAGATGGGGATTTGGAAAGGATTGGAACGGACTTCGTGAAGAAGAATAGCATCACAGCGATGAAAGACCTCGCCCGCTTGAATGGGGGGTTGTTTAAGGCGCTCAAGAAAAGAGACTTATTAGACCGTGTTTGTCCGAAAAAAAGATTTAGACGAGAGTATGGCGAAAGGGAAGTAACGGCACTCATCACGAGATATAAAGAACTGATCAAAGAAGGTCTTCCAAATCATGCGATGGCGAGAAAACTCTCCCTGGAGACAGGGCGGACTATCGACTCCGTATGCGGAAAACTTTGTCTTCTGGTAAGGCAGGGCGCCATAGCTTCGAATCCGAATGTACAAAAAAAAGGTCCGCTCTGTGACGAGATTTTGCTTTCAGGCCTCGCCCGCGCTCCGGAAGCTATGGAGAGATTCGGTGAGGGGAAATGAGGCAGAAACGGATCGAGACACAAGAGGCGAAACGCGAGACTGCTACTGCGAAGCTGATGGTGGAAGGAATCGTGAAGAAGGAGAGACGACCGAAAGGATTCTTTACGAAGATGAAGGATGATGAACTTATAGAATATGCAAAAGACGTCATTATGGAAAAAAAGATAGGTGGAAGGAAAGAATTGAGGAATGCGGATCACGGGTTGGATAAGGCTTTACGGATTCGGAGCCTGCTCGGAAAGGCCGGGTTCGAGAGGAAAAGGCGAGAATATCGGAATTGGGCATCGATGAGTGATGAGGATATTGTAGAATATGCAAAGAAGTTCATATTAGAGAAATCGATAAGCGGTAGGGAAGACTTGAATAAGGCAGATAACGGCCTGCATCATGCTTTGAGGCAGCGAAAGCTGCTGGGGAAGGTCGGTCTTGACATGAAAAGACGTGATTTTGCTTCGATGAAAGATGAGACACTCGTAGAATACACGAAGGAGTTGATGAAAAAGAAAGGGATAAGCGGAAGGAATGAATTGGAGAATGTAGATCATGGGCTATATCAGGCTTTGAGGAAAAGGAGCCTTCTGTGCAAGATCGCGCTTAAAAACAAAAATGGCGGCCATCGGGATTGGAAATCGATTGGCGACAACAAACTCGTTGAATATGCAATAGAATTCATGAAGGAGAAAGGGATAGAAGGGAGGAACGAATTGGAGAAGATGAATGAAGGGCTATACAGAGTTTTGTGGCGGAGAGGGCTACTTGAGAAAGTCGGGTTTGAGAATGTACAACGGGACTGGAAGTCGATGGATGATTCGCAACTCGTAGAATACACGAAAAAGTACATGAAGGAGAAGGTTATCAGCGGAAGGGCAAAATTGAGGAACTTGGATGAGGGGCTATATAGTGTTTTGTTACGGAGAAACCTCCTTACTCTCGTCTTCTCCTACATCGAAAATTCAAAACAACAATCGCTCGAGCGCGATCTCCTCTTTGGCCTCCGCCAGGCTCCTGAAGCGATGGAGAAATTCGGTGAGGGGAAATAGCTCTTTTGAAGTGTTATCGCAAATGTTTATAAATGCTTTGTCATATAACATTTTTATATAAAAATTAAAACAATAGGTGATTTATTGAAAAAGAAAACAATGAAGCCAACAATCTCAAGAACCGAGCTTAGTAAGAAAGACCCGGGTCTCTACAATACTTTGAAGAAGCGTGGTCTTCTTGAGGGGCTTAGACTCGCTCCGGAAGCCATGGAGAAATTTGGTGAGGGGAAGGCGGGAATGAGCGACAAGGAACTTATTAAATACGCTCAGAAGTTTATGAAGGAAAAAGGTATTGTCGGGAGACGTGAATTTGTTAAGACAGATCATTCGCTTTATAGAGCATTGAGGAATAGGAATCTCCTAGGCAAAGTCGTTAAATCGGATCCGAAAGTTACAAGCTGGGCCGGAATGAGCGACGATGAGCTGGTCAGGCAGGCTAAAGAGATCATTGAAAAGCACGGTATAGTTTCAAGGAATGATCTTGTAATAACGGAAGATTCGCTTTATGGAGCATTAAGGAAAAGGAACATCCTTGATGACATTTTTGGAAAAGGCAAAAAGCCCGGTAAAAAATAGGTTTCCAGAAACGAGCTTGCGTAATCTTTTTACCATTCCACTTTTTCCAGCCTTTTTACCCATTCGAGATTTTTCTTCATCATCACATTCGCTATTTTCACGACTTCGTTCCATTCCCCTCTTATTGGCTCGACCGGAAACGCCATATATCCGGTCCCCTGGAATTCCATGACAACGTGTTCTTTCCCGATTCCCTGTATCCCCCCACGCTTCACTCCGCTATCACGGATTTTTTTCATGAACTTCAATGCAAAATCTACATCCTTTGCTGCCACATGGAGAATAAACGGCTCGGTCTTGAACCAGAGCGGAAGCCTTCCTGTGTAAGAGCATAATTTCATCTCTAATTCCTCTGGAACGACGGGCTCGTGCCATTTCGCGTAATGCGATGCAGAACCCTTCCCCTCCTTTATATCAAAAACTAGCAGGTCTATCCTTCCTGAACAAGAGGAGAGCGTAACCAGATCCGGGTTCTGGTTAATTTTTTCGAGTAGCTGAATTATGGGCCTGTCTACCTTTGCTTCAGAGACAGCCTTTCTGAAAGAGGCGAGCTTACTGTCCCTATAGTTCTTCCAGGGCATTGTGATCACCGAGGAAATTGGAAAGAATCCGCTCTCCGTTTTCAGTGTGCCAGACTTCCGGGTGGAACTGCACACCAAATACCTCAAGTTCCTTGTGGCGCATAGCCTCGATTGCGCAGGTATCCGAATGAGCCAGCGCAACAAATCCCTTTGGCGCGCCCTTCACTTCGTCAAAATGTGATACCCAGGCATTGAAGTGCCTTGGCACGTCCATAAAAAGAAGGTCCGAATCGTCAACGGATATCTCTGATACGCCATACTCCGCCCTTATGCCCTTTGCTACCTTTGCTCCGCTTATGTAGCCAATCAGCTGGTGGCCGTAGCATATTCCGAGCAAAGGCTTTCTGAGTTCCTTTGCAAGCACCTTCCTTACAATCACTTCGCTGAGGCCGTTGTTTCCAGCATACACGGACCCTGGCCCTCCGCTGAGGATTATGTTTTCCACCCTTTTTTCGATCGGTTTTACCGAGCGCTCGTAAGAAGCAGAGTTATTCACTATCAGCGATTCACGCCCAAGGTCCCTGCAGTTGCGCATGATGAGGTGCGTATACTGGGAGCCGTTGTCAATGATGAGAATCATGAAGTATTGATAGCATAATGCGTATTTAATCTTTTTCTCGGACGCCCGCGTTTGTAATATTTCGTATTTCGGTACACACCGAAACATTTCCATATTCACTTATTCTTCCGGTTCGCTATAGTATACGGTGATGTACATGAAAAAACTGATTTCCTTTGTGCTGTTGCTGCTACTGGGATTCTCCCATGCAGATGTCATTCTTGAAGACCAGCACGCAGTCACGCATAAAATCTACATAAACAATCTTGCTGATTATGGTGACTACGCGTTTTTCCTCGTTGTCACGGACAATTCTGGCGATATGCTTGTCGTTCAGGTCGATTCGTCCGAGTTTCCGGACTGGTATAAATTTTCGAGCGCCACGTTATATGCAGTAAAGAAATCTGATTTGGGGCCTATGAAATCTTCAATTAATGATATGCCTATTCCTTATAATTATGAGGATCTGCGAAAGGCGAACGCATCGATCGTTTATGGCACTCCGTCAAGGATACGTACGCTTCCGAACAATTCCACTGTCACGGGCATAGAGACCCACTACAAACTGAAATTGGAAAACAGCACATTTACCCTGGAAAAGGTGAATGAGACTGTAGGCCCGCTACCGGATCCAGATAATGGAGAGATCCCCTACTACCTCCTCATTCCAATCATCGGTTTGGCTATTCTGGCAGCATATCTCCTTCTAAAAAGGCGATAAAGCAATGCTCGCGCTTTTCCTTACTATTTTTTTAGAATTCTTTCCAGTGTTTTTCCTTTTTGCAAAAGAGCGGTCGGCGCTATTCATTCTTTTCTCAGTAAGCATCGTGAATATGATAACCAACCCGATAGCGAATTATCTCTATCCAGCCCAAAATTTTTTCTTCATCGAGACGGGGGTGCTGATAGCCGAATCTTTGCTTTTCACACTTCTGTTCGGGGTTAGTCTGAAGCGCGGCACCATCCTTTCGATTGCTGCCAACCTGCCCACGATTGTACTTAGTCTCGTTCTGTTATCTCTCTAGGATCATCCGCGGGGTATTTAATCGTTACTCGTTTGATGCTAAAGGCACATGCGCTTATGAGTGATAACTGCCCCCGATTGTCGTTATAAATATCATTAGAAGAATGAGAAAAGATATTATTATTACTGCACCCAGGATCGGAACTCCGGCAAGTATTGCTGCCCTTATTCTGCCAACTTTGTGCATCCGTGAGTATATTGTGAAAGTCGGATATGCTGAGTATAGGACCACTAATAAAACTCCAAAATAACCAACAATGGGGATCAGGCTCAGCAGCGCAACTATCATTAACACAGCGCAAGCCAAGTTTGAGAAATGGTAAAAATGGGATTCGAAACTGCCGCTTCCTCCAAGCAGCCTTGCGAAAAGGAACATTACCGAAATGAAAATTATTGTCGTTATGATTATCGCAAACGGTGTAAAGATAATCGTTTTTGACGCAGGAGAAAACACGGATTCAGGCTTTAGGATAAGCGTTAGCACTCCAGTATTGATTATTGCCACCACGGCTAAAAAAAACACTGTGAGAAGAAGGCGCATAAGGCCTACGGAAAAGCTCGCTTCTTCCTTTTCCAGCATTTCCTTCAGATATCCGGGATTCAGCCTTCGAACGAGCTCGAGATAGGTCTCTACTATCGGAATGGCCATTGAAGGGCTTTCGGACATGTTCTTTAAAAACGTTCTGCGTAAATCAGCCTTAACACAGTTGTTTGCAGCCTGCCATAAGAAACGGTTATAAACCCTTCCAATTCAATTATAGCGATACCGGAGGCAAGTCTAGCTGAATTGCTGCGGTTCTTTGGGTGGTCCTGCTTGAAAAAAAAGCCCGTTAAAACAATCGATGTGCTATCTCACGCGCTTCTTCCGAAAATGGAAGTGCTTTCAGAAGATGAAAAGTCAAAAGTGCT
>Ga0315273_10007607_pt1 | contig 13581 bp, 7 predicted proteins | sample YL17G02_0_MG_FD_205753 | JGI IMG/M metagenome (GOLD analysis project Ga0315273, IMG submission 205753) | Sediment microbial communities from Yellowstone Lake, YNP, Wyoming, USA - YL17G02_0 | ecosystem: Environmental > Aquatic > Freshwater > Lake > Sediment | place: USA: Wyoming | collected... | reverse complement strand
ATCATCGGAGGATCAGGAGCCGGACTGGGTCTGGAACAGCGGGGCGAAAATTATTGAAGACGGTTATACAGCCGAGATTCATATTCCTCTGAAAAGCATTCGCTATACCGACGGAAAAAACGTGAAAATGGGTGTAATGGTGCTCAGGTCAATCAGCCGTTTGGGACTTCAAGGAACTTTTCCAGCCTATCCTCCGGGAAAAGGCATTATTGAATCACTTTCCACAATTGTATTCGATGAATTGGTAAGCCAGCAAAAGTTAGAAATATTGCCGTCGGCAACATATAGCAGTATTTGGGACAGGCAAACACCGGAGAATTGGTCCAGCGCCGATGACACCGCGGAGCTGGGTGTAAGCGCTAAATATGGCATTTCATCTTCAGCGGTGGCGGAAGCAACCATAAATCCGGATTTCAGCCAGGTTGAGAGCGATCAATTCCAGATCGTTGTAAATCAGCGTTACCCGATTTTTTATTCGGAAAAGCGGCCATTTTTTATGGAAGCCGGAAATTTCTTCAACCTTGCCGGAGCGGGTTGGAACAACCTATCGACCGCCGTCCATACAAGAAATATCGTTGACCCCGAATGGGGAGTTAAATTCAGAGGCGAGACTGGCAATCTATCTTTCAGTATGCTGGCGGCAGGAGATGAATTCCCCGGAAGAAAATGGGATGAAGCCGACGGCGTCAATCCTGATGAAGGGAAAAACGCGGATTATTATGTCGGCAGGATCAAATATGGCCTCGGCGGAGAAAATTACATTGGAGCGATTTATTCCGGCAGAGAGCTTTCCGGCAGCAGTAACCGCGTGGCAGGTGTGGATTTGAATCTCCGTTTCGCAGACAACCACAATTTTATGGGAAACTATCTATACAGCAGCAATGAAGATCCATCGAATAGTATAAACTCCAATGGAGGCGCTCTGACACTGGTGTATCAATATAATACTAAAGCATTCGGATTGTGGGGTGTTTTCGAGGATTATTCGCCGAATTTTCAGATGAACACTGCATTTTACAATCGCACAGGTTTCACCGATGGAGTGGGTTCAGTCCGTTTCAGCCTCTTCCCCGACCCGGAAAAAATCGAATGGCTGAAGAAGGTCACGTTCGCTGTTACAAGTACTTTTCTCCATGACAAGGTAACAGAAATGGATGATTCATATGTTCAAATAAATGCGCGACTCGATTTCCTGAAGCAAGCATATATTTGCACATGTTATCATTTCTACACTGAAAACTGGGCTGGAACATCATTTGACCATACTGATTTCAATATACATGCCGGCGCTCAACCCACCAACTGGTTAAATATCTCTTTGGGATTCACAACCGGAGCCTTCATCTACTATGATCCAGCAAATCCTTTTCTTGGAGACAGTCCGACTTATAGTATATCACTGGAGATCCAACCGAATGAAAACTTATCTCAAAGCTTTTCGTATACATATTCATTCTTTGACCGGGAGTCAAACGGAGAAAGAATATACGACCTGAACATCATCAACTCAAAAACCACATATCAATTCGATAAATACTTCTTTGTCCGGGCGATAATAAAATATGACAGCTATTTGGAACGTGTGCTCACCGATCTTCTCGCTTCTTACACACTCAGCCCCGGAACAGTTTTACATCTGGGCTACGGTTCGATGCACGAAAATCTGGAATGGAATAGCAACCAATGGATTGCGGGCTCTGACATGGCAAAGTATTACCAGACAAGGCAGAGCGTTTTCTTCAAGGTAAGCTACCTGCTGCAGATGTAATAGAATAGATAAAGAGTTTCTCCAATTCAATTGAATCCGAAACGGCCTCCTTCAAAGCAGGCCGTTTTATTTTATATAATTGTGCTATCTTTATTCTTTGGTCATTTCAATAATGGCGTCCACTCACTTCCGTTAAAAAGTCAAAAAACAATTAAATCTATCGCCGCACAATTTACCGCTCGAATAGTTTTAATTGCTCTTTATATAATATTTTACTATAATGGAAAATATCATAAGGCATTATTTCAATTGCTGGATAAAAATAGAGGAACTTTATACATTCTTTGCAGCCTTTGAAATTGCATATCCTCTTTTTCTAATATGTGAGGAAAATAAAATGACCGTCCCTGTTTTGGATTATTTAAATTCCGAGATATACAAAAGAAGTCCGATCGCAACCGTAGTTTTGGATCAGGATGAGAATATCCTCGATGCGAATGAAGCGTTTATGAATCTGTTCAAATATAAGATTGAGAACATTAGAAATAATAAAATCAACGATCTTATTGTCCCGAAAGAGTTGATCCGCGAAGCTCTTAACATTAGTAAATGCCTCGAGGACGGGAAGTATATAATCGAGGGGACGAAGAGAAAGCGCAAAGACGGCATTTTGCTGGATGTATCTGTCACCGCCTATACGATAAGACTTGACGATAAACAGCATCTCATCATTGCCAATTATTTTGAGATAAAGGACAAGATAGACCTGAAAGCCAGCCTTGAAAAGAGCGAAAAGGAATTTCAAGCCATTTTCGAATCCAGCCCCGTCGGAATAATCGTATGTGAGGGCGATACCCAAAATGTTCTGGATTTGAATTTGGCTGCGCTGGAAATATTGGAAACAGAGCGAGATCAAATAATAGGTAAATCCTGCGAGGACTATATTGTTTCAACAAGCCAAATATATGCTGACGACCATACAATAAAAGAAGAATGCATGCTTCGCCTTCCTAATGGGACTGAGAAGAAGATTTTTAACACCTCCAAGCCCATTTTTATCAGCGGTAAAAAATATATAGTCAACAACGTCGTGGATATTACCGAAGTCAGAAAATCCGAAAAGAGATTGCATATGCTTGAATATGCGGTTTCTCAATCACTTGATGGAATAGCAATCACCGACACCACAGGAAAAATTATTTTTGTCAATAAAACGTGGGTGGATCAGCACGGACTGACCCAGTCCGAAGTTTCAAAACTCAAGATCAAGAATTTTCAAAGAGACTCTACAAAACAATCCGATCAGAATCACGATAAACAAATTAAGGGAAAAGATGGTTATAAACCTTATTCCCACATATTAAGGAAGCGAAAGGACGGTGCGCCTTTCCCTGCATCCGTCAGTCTCACAAAGATTCAAGACAATAAGGGGAATCAGATAGGTGAGATTGAAATCGTGCACGATATCAGCCGCATTCTTGATTACGAAGAAAAACTCAGGGATAAAGAGCAAAGGTTCAACGCGATTACAGAATCCTCAATAATCGGTGTTGGGATTACTGATATAAATGAAGCTTTCATTTTTGCCAACCACGCATTGACAGAGATGCTTGGGTACGAAAAGGAAGAATTGATTGGGCTAAACCTCGCAAGCTTTGTCGGTGAAGACGAATATCAAAAATTCAAAGAATATTCCGTAAAACGCAACCAGGGCGAAAGCGATATCTATCAAGCAATCTTGAAAAAAAAGAGCGGCGAGAAAGTATATACCTATGTCTACGCTTCGCCTCTTTTCGATGCGGCGGGGAATTTCGAAGGGACGATCGGAATCATTTTAGATATAACAGCATTGAAAAAAACCCAGGAACAGCTCGAATATGAGCGCGACAAAGCGCAAAACTACCTGGACATCGCAGGTGTCATCATTCTGACCCTCGATCTTAAAGGAAATATTAATCTGATAAATTCCAAGGGCTGCGAAGTTTTGGGATATAAAGAGGAAGAACTGCTCGGAAAAAACTGGTTTAAAACCGCGATTTCAAAAGAACACCGCAAAGGCATTGAGACCTTATTCAACGAATTGATTTCGGTCCCAAATATGACTGAGGATATTTTTGTAGGTGAGGTTCTGACGAAAAACGGCAATATAAGAACTATCTCCTGGAAAAATCATCTTCTCCACGGCGCCGATGGAAATGTCAGCGGAGTGTTGAGTTCCGGAGAAGATATCACCGAGCAGAAAGAAGCCGAACAGGATTTACGAGACAGTGAGGAAAAATTCAGGACAATTTCAGCTTCCGCAAAAGATGCAATCATCATTATGGACGATCAAGGACAAGTAACCTATTGGAATCAGTCGGCATCAAGGATTTTTGGATTCCAGAAATCAGAAATAATAGGTAAAAGTCTTCATCCTATGCTGGCGCCGGATAGACCGAAGGATTTTAATCGAAGTGAAATGCTTGAATTTCAAAAGACAGGAAAAAGCTCTGTGATCGGCAGAACCCTCGATCTTACCGTGAAACGCAAAGATGGCATATATATTCCGATCGAGCTTTCGCTTTCTGCCGTAAAGCTGAAGGGCAGATGGAATGCAATAGGTATTGCCAGGGAGGTTGCGGAGCGAAAAAAAGCCGAACAGCAGGTCCGCGAAGCTCGGGACAAAGCCCTCGATGCCTCCAAATTCAAATCTCAGTTCCTTGCCAATATGAGCCATGAGATCCGCACTCCGATGAATGCGATCATTGGAATGACTGACCTTGCCCTGTTGACGAAACTCGACACGGAACAAAGAGAATATCTGGAAATGGTCAAATCTTCCGCCGATTCTCTTCTGGCTCTCCTGAATGACATCCTGGATTTCTCCAAAATTGAAGCGGGGAAACTTGAAGTTGAATTTGAACCCTTCAATATACGTGAAATGATAGCAGCGACCCTTGGATCATTGGCAATAAAAGCACACCAGAAAAACATCGAACTTGCTTATAATATCAATCAAAACGTGCCGGAAAAACTGATGGGTGATTCTATGAGGATACGGCAGGTAATAATCAACCTGATCGGCAATGCCATTAAATTTACTGAAATTGGCGAGGTTTTATTAAATATCATACCTATTAACAAATCGGATAAAGAGGTCACGCTTCTGTTCAGCGTTTCGGATACCGGAATTGGCATTCCGGAAGAAATAAGAGACAGGATTTTCGAGTTATTCGCTCAGGCTGACGGTTCCACAACCCGCAAATACGGCGGTACGGGTCTTGGCCTGGCAATAACCTCGCAGCTGGTAAAATTAATGGGTGGTGAAATTTGGGTGGATAGCGCGCCCGCAAAAGGCAGTACATTTTATTTCAATATCAGGTTCAAGTTGTCCAAAGACACCTCTATGCTAAAAACTGAACCAGGCACGGCAATCCTCGATGGCAAGAAGGTTCTCATCGTGGACGACAATGAAACCAACAGGCGGATTCTGAAAGATATGGTGAAAAATTGGAACATGATCGCGATAGAAGCGGAAAATGGTTTTCAGACTTTGGAAATTCTGAACAGCATAAATTCTGAAGCGGACTGGCCGGCCTATATACTGATAGATTCCAATATGCCCGGGATGGATGGATTTACAGTGGTTGAGAAAATCCGCCAAATCAAGGGTACAAAGACCGTTCACATAATGATGATCAGCTCGGGGAGCCATCTGGATGGTATAAAGCGTTGCGAAGAATTGGGAATTTACGGGCATCTTTTAAAGCCGATCAATCCGGCTAAGCTGAAAAGTCTGATGATCGAAATCCTCGACAACAAGAAAATGATCGATAGAAAAATACGCGTTAAACCTTCGCTTCTCCGCAATGCGGTTGCGGTAAATGTCTTGCTCGCGGAAGATAATCCTGTCAACCAACGACTCGCCGTGAAGATGCTGGAAAAGATGGGACATACCATAACACTTGCCGGAAATGGCGAGGAGGTCCTTGCGTTGTTCGAAAAAGGCAGGTTCGATCTCGTTTTGATGGATGTCCAGATGCCAGTGATGGACGGTTTGATCGCAACCGCTAAAATACGAGAGATGGAAAAAGCCGGGAATAGACATACTCCCATCGTCGCAATGACTGCGCATGCTCTCAAAGGAGATCGAGAACGATGCCTCGCGGCAGGGATGGATGGCTACATTGCAAAACCTATCAAATATAACGATCTGGAAAGAGAAATAATGCGGGCGGTCGATAAAACCGGACAGATACAAACCATAGACGAGAAGGATTTCACGGTATCTCTGAAAAGCTTTAAAGAAAATTTAATGAAAAAATTCAGCAATGATACCGAAATGCTTCGAGACACCATAACTATTTTTCTTGAAGAAAGCCCGGACCAATTGATCGCAATGAAGAATGCAATCCTTAACAAAGACAAAGAAAAACTTCAGTTTAACGCGCATAAAATCAAAGGCTCCATCGGCGTTTTCGATGAAGGCGACTTGTTTTATGACGCTTCGATGCTTGAAGAGCTAGGGAAAGCGGGAAAGATGGATGAAGCTGACAGTATGATCTTATCCTTTGAAGACCGGTTTATCAACCTGCGGGAGGAATTGAAAAAAATCGTTAGTGAGCTGAAGTAACATAAGCGATTTCAGATGCGCGGAATATATGCTTTCACTTCATTAAGGGATGTTATTCCATTTTTCACGGCTTCGATGGCGCTTTCCCATAGAGTCACCATTCCCGCATCCCGGGCGGCTTTATACAGCTCCGCGCGGTCAGTATCCGCCTTTATGACATTTTTAACGGCATCAGTCATAAATAACATCTCAAATATCGGAATCCTTCCGTTATAACCGGTATGTCCGCAGGAATTACAGCCCGAGGAGCGATATATCTTGTCTTCCATAGTGAACATCCGCAGGCTATCTTCATCCAGCTCTTGTTCGGTAGGGGAATAAAGCTCTCTGCACTCAAGACAAAGTTTACGCACGAGACGTTGCGCGATGACGAGGCTCAAAACCTCACGGATGTAGAAATATTCGATGCCGAGATCCATTAGCCTTATGATCGAACTGATGCTGCTGGTGGTGTGAAGCGTGGAAAAGAGCAAATGCCCTGTAAGAACCGCTTGTACCGCAACCTGAGCGGTCTCCTTGTCTCTCACCTCGCCGACAAGGATTACATCCGGATCCTGGCGGAGCACGGACCTCAATACCCTTGAAAAGTCGAGACCGATATGATGATAGACCTGAATCTGATTAAAACCCTGAACGCGGTATTCGACGGGGTCTTCGATAGTTACGATTTTTATCTTATCCGATTGAATGTCATTCAATGCTGCATAGAGAGTGGTCGTTTTTCCGCTTCCCGTGGGGCCAGTAACAAGAATAAAACCGGAATTTTGACGTATAATTTTTCTGAATTTGCTTCGCAGGTCTACAGACATTCCTATATTATCAACTTCTATCAACCCCTTGGACTGGTTTAACAATCTGATTATCGCGCTTTCGCCATAAACTGTCGGGGTTGTGGCCACCCTGCCATCTATCTCCTTCTCACCGAACCTGACCGTGAAAACGCCGTCCTGGGGAAGACGCCGCTCGCTTATATTCAGACGGGACATTATCTTTATCCGGCTTACAAGCAATCTACCAAGCTCCCGCGGTAAAACATGGGCTGTCTGTAAAATTCCGTCTATCCGGTATCTTATGTGAAGCTTATCCCTTTGCGGTTCGATATGAACGCCGCTCGCGCCCTGGTTTATTGCCTGCCTTAAAACAAGATTCGTTATCTTTATTACAGGGGATCTGTCTTCATCCTGCTTTGCTTTCTCCTCCAACTCGATCTTATCATCGCCATCTGAAATCAACCCGAAATCGGGAGAAGCTTCCGTGAGTCTGATCTCCGCCGAAAGTTCCGCAGGCCCGCCGTCTTTCTTTACCCTTAGCCGTGATAATTTAGGTTCCACTACCGGAGTAATATCCCCTTTTTTCGGTCCGAAATCCGTATCAGAATAAAAATGTTTCATTACATCGCTAATATCCGATTCATCGCAGAGCAGGGGTTCGATCTCTAAGCCGGTTATAAACCTCAGCTCATCCAACGCCCACAAATTAAATGGGTCTGTCAATGCGACTGTTAACGTATCCGCCAGCTTCAGAACCGGAATCAGGTTATATTTTGCCACAAGATGTCCGGGGACAAGCTTCAGTACATCGGGATCCACAAGGCTCTTTTCCAATTTTACATATGGTATCCCGGCAACCTGAGAGGCGAATTTTAAAAGATGCTCTCGTTTGATATAATTCAAGTTCACAAGAATATTCGTAAGAGATTCTCCCTTTTCTTCCTGAATCTTCAGAGCCTGATTCATTTGTGATTCATTAATAATATTGCTCTCTATCAGCTGTTTCTGAATCTCCTTGTTGATGCTCATAAAATCCTTGGTCATTTTTAGCCTCGATATTTTTGGTTAAGTGTTGCCGAGGATTGAATGCACTAGTTCGATGAGTTGGGTTTTATTGATCGGTTTTATCATATACCCGTCAACCCCCAGTTTCTTCGCGGCAGCTATGTAAATATCCTTCTTATAAATCGCGCTCGATATAATTATCTTCACATAGGTTGTATCCGCATCAGCTTTAACCCTTTCCGCGAGCTTAAACCCGTCTATCCCGGGTATCAAAACATCGAGGATGAGAAGATCCGGCTTTTCCTGCCTGATAGTTTGAATAACCTGGGTCCCATCGCTGAGAGAAATCACATCATATCCGGCGCTATCAAGGCTGAACTTCATAAAACTCAAAATGAACTTGTCATCATCAACGATCAGAATTTTTTTCATTTTTATCTTTCAACTTATCTTGGACAAAGTTAATCGTTGTCTCCGAAGATTTTTTATTAGCCTCGCTAATAAAAAATGAGTGAATTGAACGGATTAAAGAAGCTGCTTTTTCCAATTGGCGCTGATGAATTAATTCCGAAAGCTTCCTCCCGGCTTTCGTTATAAAAGGCAATTCCATCGTTCCGCCGCTCCCAGCTAGGTTGTGCGCCATCTGGGAAACATATTCATATCTTCCTCCCTCAAAGGCACTCTCCATCTCCGGCATCATTTCAAGCCATTCCGTAATATATTCTCCTCTCAATTCCCCAAGGAATTTCTTTTCCCGGTCTGATTCAATGTCCTTTGAAGAACCGGGAAATATCTGTGGAACAAGTTCTCTTAACCTCAATAGGAAAGATTCAGGAGCGAACGGTTTTAATATGAAACCCGAGGCACCGCTATCCCTGGTTCTCTGCATCGTTTCTTCATCAACCGTCCCCGACAGAAAAACAACAGGTGGCGATTCTGCATCTTGAAAATTCTTCATCGCCGCAAAAACGTCAAAACCATTCATATCAGGCAGGAAAACATCAAAAAGCATCAGGCAAAACCCGCCCTTCTTTCCCCTATCAATCCCGTCCTGTCCTGTGAGAAGATGGGTCACCTGGAAACCCTGCTTCGATAGTATCCCCTTTATCAGATTGCCGATCTGCCTGCTGTCTTCGACAACAAGAACCTTTTTATACATTAATTGTTACTTAATATGGCTTTGAAAATAAAAATTAATTGCTTCCTTACTTATTAGTATAAGTAAAAATTAGCTTTTTTTCAACTTTTTGACTACAATTGACAAAATATAATTATCTTGTAAAGTAACCATATTCTTCGTAAATTAAGGACATAATGAGCCGATGGCGTCCCTTTACGCAAATTTTATTAATTATCTATTCGATGAATTTAATATCGGTACGCCGTAACATAAAAAAGGCTATCTTTTCAGATAGTAATATCTTCCCGAATTCTCATCTTTCGCTTCCACCGCTCCATCCTTCACCATCTCGGCGATCACGGTTTCTATCTCTCTTTCATCATAAGCAAGAGAAGCGGCGATGTCCTTGAAAGTGCAGGGACGGCGGTTGAGGATATCAACGATCAGATTCTTTTTTAAATTTTCTTTATTGGTGTGTCTCGATTTTGCCTCGAATTCCGCAATCACCTCCGCCTTCGGCGTGAAGTGAAGCGCGATGCCTTCAAGTTCTTCAAGGGTCAAGGGTCTTGCGTAATCCTCCGATGGAGGACGGACGACCGTGTTTAACTGCACCCGGCCGGGTTTGAGCTCGGCAGTAAAATCAACAAGGGATGAAATATCAGCTTTCGAATCATTGATGCCGCGTACAAGAAGAATCTCCAGCCAGAGCTGCCCTCGAAAATCTTTTCCGAATTCGATGACCCCCTGCTTAATCCTCTCTATATCGAGAGAACTTTGCGGCCTGTTAACCTTCTTAAACGATTCTCTGCGGGCCGAATCCATTGATGGAACAACGAAGTCCGCGCTCATAAGATCATCTCTCACCTCCGGCATCCACAGTAACGATCCGTTGGTGATTACCACGACCGGTATATCCGTAAAGCTCTTGATACCCCTGATAATCTTTCCGATATCAATGTTCAAAGTCGGTTCGCCCGAGCCGGAAAAAGTGATCCTGTCCGGCTTGATCTCTGTTTCAGTAATCCGTCTGCGGATTTCGTCCAATATGTCATCAACCGGATAATACGAGCGGCGTTCAACAGTCAGATGATCCGTCTTTTTCAATTGACAATAGATACAGCTGTACGAGCAATATTTGGAAGGGATAATGTCAACTCCGAGAGACAAGCCGAACCGCCTCGAAGGAACCGGACCGTATAGATATCTATATCCTTCCTTATTCATAACAAGACTGAAAATAATTCTATTAAATAGTGGCGCAGGAACCGGCTATTTCATCGCCTGTTCGAGGTCTGTAATGATATCCTGGACATCCTCGCAGCCGACTGACAGCCTGATCAAACCATCTGTGATTCCCGCTTCAAGCCTCTTTTCAGGAGCTGTTTTTACGTGTGTCATGCTCGCAGGATGCTGGATGAGGCTCTCGATGCCCCCTAAGGAGACTGCGAGATGGCAGAGCTTCACGCTGTTCATCAACTTCTTGCCGGCTTCGACTCCGCCCTTTAATTCGAAGGAGATCATCGTTCCGGGGCCATCCATCTGCTGTTTCGCGAGTTCGTATTGAGGATGGCTCGCCAAACCGGGGTATCGCACCCATTCGACCCTGGAATTCTTCTCAAGCCATTCTGCAACCTTCTGAGCGTTCTTCTGTGCATAGTCAACCCTCATCACGATGGTTTTCAGTCCGCGCTGGACCAGCCATGCCTGATGAGGATCCATGTTGCAGCCGAGACTTTTCATTGTTTTTCTAAGTTTTTCGTGCAATTCCTTGTTCTTCGGGATCAGAATCCCGCCGACCACGTCCGTGTGGCCGTTGATCCCCTTGGTGACGCTGTGCAGCACGACGTCCGCCCCCATCTCGAGAGGACGCTGCAAAATCGGCGTGGCGAAGGTATTGTCCACCACTAAAACCAGGTTGTGCTCGCGAGCAATCTCGACGCATTTCTTTATATCGGTCAGGGCTATTGTCGGGTTTGCCGGTGTTTCGATATAGAGCAACTTCGTGTTTTTACGGATTGCCTTTTTAATATTTTCGACGTTCGAAGTATCTACAAAGCTATACTCCACCCCGAAACGTGAGAATTCGCTCTCCATTATCAAACGGGATGAAGCGTAAACTGCTGCCGTTCCAACCATGTGAGAACCCGCGCTGAGAAAAGTAAAATATACCGTCGTAACCGCACCCATTCCGCTCGAAGTCGCAATACCGCCGTAGCCGCCCTCCAGAATCGCCACGTTTTCCTCAAGCGCGTTTATTGTCGGGTTTCCCCAGCGTGTATAGATATAACCATCGCTTTCCCCCGTCGCTATTTTCGAACCGTGATCGGTAGATTCAAACTCGAAAGTCGATGTTTGATAAATCGGTGTCGCAACTGCGCCATACTGTTTGTCGACTCTGCCACCTGCATGTATTACCTTCGTAATAAGTGATTTCTTTTTCAGGTCTTCCATTAGTATCCTCCTATAGAATTTATGCTATCAGAGAAACTGCATTTTATCTGCCTCCCCCGTATAAGTAAAGCTTGAGAAATTAAACGGATCAGGTAATACAGACTCATTAAAACGTCATTCTCGGGGCTACTGCAAAGGGCTACGACCGGGAATCTTCATTATAGAATCAATATGTTATGAACACTTAACAATCCCATGTATTGGCAAACTTGAATTGCGACGCAGTCTGATATATCCGTGCCAGGCTACATGGTTACTTTTTGCTTTTATGCTTTTTAAAAATATAACCGAAAAAAACCAATCCAAGTTTTGCAAGGTTCAGAACGTCAGCGAACGACCTTATGTTTTTAAGCCTGGATTTTATATTACGCCAATTCACAGCCCCCGCGCCGTAATACTCGAATTTCAAGCGGTTCAATTCATTCAAACCCAGTTGCGGCTGCAATAGTGTCGGGACAGCTATCGGACGGTTATTCATCCTGTTTTCGGGATAATAAACAACTTTTGTCCAGTCGAAATCATCTGCCATCAAACCTTTTTCCACGGCAAAGCGCTCCACTTCCGTCCCGGGCATTATGCTGCATCCGGCGGAAAGGGCTACGTCATTTATCCTGCTTTTTACATCTTCAATAAATCGGACGGTCATTATGCCTTCCTCGTAGGTTTCGTCCGGCAACCCGAACATAAAAAAGGCTTTTGTATAGATTCCAAGCTCTTTGCACCAGTCAAGCACCTTGCGGACCTGATCCAGGCTGATCCCCTTGTGGATACGCTTCAGAACCTCCGGAGAGCCGGATTCAACCCCGAAGGAAACGAACCTGCAGCCCAGGTTTTTCATCCTTTTTATGAGGTCATAATCAACCGTATTGACCCTAATCTCGCAATACCAGATGAAATTCAATTTCCGCTTCTCGATTTCATCGAGTATCCCCACAATATGCGCGCGGTTTAACGTCAGCGTATCGTCGAAGAACCAGACTGCCTCCAAACCGTATTTGCCGATAAGACCCTCTATCTCGTCCACGACAAGCGATGGAGAGCGGCGGCGGTTTTTCTCCCCCCACATAACGGAGGTGGAGCAGAAGGAACAGAAGATCGGGCAGCCTCGCGATGTCATAATGGTTGTCGCCTTTTTGCCGAACAGGGTCTGTTTATATGCAGGAATATCGAGCAGGTGCCTTGCCGGAACCGGCAGTAAGTCCAGGTTGTCTATAAAACCACCGACAGGATTATCGGAAATCTCTCCACGTTCACTGAATGCAAGTCCCGGAATATTCCTGTACTTGTCAATATCCGGATATGTACTTACGAGCTTGCGCAAAGGCGCTTCCCCTTCTCCCTTGACGACGAAATCAACCTCAGGCAGGTTTCCAAGGGTGTTCACGGCGGCAAACGTCACGTGCGGCCCGCCGAGTACGACCGGAATATCCGGCATTGCCCTCTTGCTTGCCTTTGCCGCATCGAACTGCTCGAAGCGCGTCCAGGTTGTTCCCGTGATGCCGATGACATCCGGCTTTCTATTTTTTATTTCCTTTTCGAGGACCCCGTTTTCGATGTCGTATAAAGGACAGTCCAATATCTCAACCCGGTGCCCGTCTTCCTCAAGAACCGCCGCTATCGAGGCGAGCCCGAGGGGAGGCATGGGCACCTTGCCCAATTGGGATTTACCCTTGGGGGGGGATACCAGGAGAACATATTTTTCTTCTATCATTTTCCAACGTGATCTTTATCTTTTATATGTCTTGCAACAATCAAATCCATTATCCGCTCTGCGTTCTCCCTCAAGTCAACAATACGAGCGCAATGCGAAGTTTCATTATACTGATACCTGCCCTTAGGCGAAAGCAAAGGCCTGATCTCGGGCCAAAGCGCTTTTGCCGCTTTAAAGGACATTGGATAGGTCATAGTGACCGGT
>Ga0315273_10007606_pt1 | contig 13583 bp, 8 predicted proteins | sample YL17G02_0_MG_FD_205753 | JGI IMG/M metagenome (GOLD analysis project Ga0315273, IMG submission 205753) | Sediment microbial communities from Yellowstone Lake, YNP, Wyoming, USA - YL17G02_0 | ecosystem: Environmental > Aquatic > Freshwater > Lake > Sediment | place: USA: Wyoming | collected... | reverse complement strand
TCGAACTTCACCGCGTCGGGCGCAGCCCGAACCAGGGCCTCCATCAGTTTGGCGATGGCCGAGTCCTTCGCCCAGTTCTGTTGGCGCACAAGGGCCTTGGCCGAACCGACGCCGCCGGCGCCGCCCTTGGCCTCCACGTACCGCAAGGCCAGGGCATGGCAGGCGTCCAGGGCCGTCATGAACTGCGGGTCGTTCGGATGGACCTTCCGGACATCCTTCTTTGTCCGCTTCTTGGGTACGGTAATCGTGCCGAAAAGGAGTTCCTCGATCTCATCCGGCTCCAGTGCCCGCTCGCGGCGGCGGTCGTGGGCCGAGAGAATCTTGATCTTCTCGCCGCTCTTGGAGACCAGGCCCGCCGCCACCAACTGGTCCACGTCCATCCCGACAGCCTTGCCCAAGAGGTGGGCTTCGTTGTACCGGAACTCGACGGCGCCCAGAACATCCCAGCAGAGGAGGTAGAACTGACCCTCGGCCTCCACGCCCTCAAGGCCGCGAGCCGCCAGTTGCTCAATCCGCCACCTGCTGACGGCGTCGCTGGCCTCGTCAATCGCCTTATCGACGCTCACCGGATCGCCGGTGTCGGTGCGGACCTCATCGTAGCGGCTGAAGACCTCCATTGCCGGGCCGAACGAGCCGACCAACTGGTCCACGGGGTTCAGACCCTCGCTCTTGAATCGCCCGGCCGCCCGGCGGGCCGCCTGGCGAATTTCCTCACGCATCCGGGTGTCGAAGTAACCCACGCCCGCCTTGGCGTTGCGTTTTCGGGCCACCAGGATCACCGTGCTCTGCGCGGCGTTCTTCTTGGCCTGGTGCAGACTGTGCTCGCTCTCGGTCTTGACGGGCCAAGTGGCCGTGATGGTAAAGCCCGCGTTGATGAGCGACGTAAACAGCGCCTCCCACGCCTCCTGTTTCTTGTGGGTGAACATGACCGTAAGGACGCCGTCGTCGCGCAGGATGCGGCGGCACTCGCGGAACGTCTCGGTCATGAGGCGCTGGTAGAAGACATGGGCCTCGGCCTTGGCGTCCTTGGTCTTCTTCTTTCCGTCCTTGAAGCGGCTTGCGTTGACAACGGCTTCCTGCGCATGGTCGCACAGGTACGTTGAGAACCACTCCGGCCGCCGGTGGCCCTGGGTCCGCTTTAGCCAGACGTAGAAGAAGTCAGCCATCTCGGAGTACTGAACATTGTCTGCGTAAGGGGGGTCAACGACTACGGCGGCAACCGACTCCGCTGCAATCTGTGGAAGGCTTGTTGACGAGCCCAGCGAAATCGCCACGATCTGGCCCGAATCATGGCGAGGTAACGCCGCAATGTGCTCAAATGCCTCGATGGCGTTGTCGGCCGCCCACTCCAAGCCCGCGCCCGCATGGCAAGGTGCCATCTCGGCAAAAGTGGGCTTGAACGAGTAATCATGGCGGTCCATCTTCCCAGCAACCACGGCCCGACTGCTATGCCATCTCGTGTAGGCGCAGTTGCAGTTGGCAAACTTGTCCAAGACAATGGCCAGCAGGTGCACGACCGCCTCGCCCGAGTCCTTTCCCTCCGCCTTGAGTATCTCGGGCCGCAACTTCCTCAGTTCCTCGACCAGGACGCCCGCCGCCAGAAGTTGCCGCGGCGAGAACATGTCGGCCCAGCGGGGCATGCCGTAGAGGCGGGGGCGCTCGTCGCTAGTGCCTTCGGGGTACTCCTCCGTCGGGATGATGTTCGCCTTCTCCCAGCCGGGCCGCAGGCGCGCGAGTTCCTCCTCGGCCGCCGCCAGTGCGTCGAGGTCGGCCTTTTCAGGCGGCTGGAACTTAAGGCCCTGCGGGGTCTTGAGGGCCACGGCGTAGAGGGCGTTTTTCATGCGGCCCTGCTGGGCCATTGCCTTGATGTAGTCGGCAGGAATCTGGTTGCCGTTCCAGCGGCCATCCACCATGCGGCCGGAAAAGAGGGAGACCCCCTTGCCTTTGCTGTACGTTGGCCTGGGCGGCTCCCGTAACTGCCCGGCCCCGCGGCCGCCTTGGCGGATCGCCCCGATGCGCCACGTTCCCTTGGCCTTGTCGGCCAGCGGCACGGCCAGCAGGCAGTTGGGCCCGCACTCGCTGTGGTTGGCGGGCTTCAGGAGGTGCCAATCCGGCACCAGCGGCGTGTGCCACTTCAGCGTCTCATCATCCGCCGCATCCTGATAGTCGGGATCAGGAACAGTGCGGGCGAAGATGTAGGCGTGGACAAGGACGAAACGGTGCTCCGGGTAAAAGGGGGCTAGGCGCTCCGCAATCCGCTCCAGCCAGACTTTCGCCCACTTGCGGGCCTTCTTGGCCAGTTCCTGGCCGAACCGGAATGGGTAATCGACCGTGGCCTCCAGCACGGAGCAGGCCACGGGGTTGTACTCGTTGGCCAGCGTGTGGAATCCCAGGCGGGCCGACTCCAGCGGAATCGAGCCACCGCCCGCCATAGGGTCGATGACGATGATTTCTTTGCCCCAGGTTTTCTCGGCCGCCTTGTGGGCTGCCTCCAAGTCCTTCTCTCGCAAGGGCGCCTTGAAGGCCCGGTCGCAGCCGAAGCCACCGTCCACGCGGAACCCAGTATCCATCAGACGGCGGATGTCCACGAGTTCCTTGCCCGGCCGCCCGAACCCCAGGAGCCGCTCGAACGTCTCGCGCGGGAAGTCGGCCGGCAGAAGTGACCCCAGAACGGCCGCGCGGCTGACGCACAGCGGCCGCCGCGCCCACCAGACGTGCAGGCGCTTGTCCGGCGGCTGCTGGCCGGTTGACCGCTCCCGTATGCACTCCACGCCGATAGCGGCGGCAGGCAGCCAGTCCTCAATCAACAGTCGCGGAGGCGTCTTGGTCACGATGTCCAGCCCCTTCGTAAGAAACGTTAGTGGGACAATTGGAATGTCCCCGGAACATTCTCCCCGTTAGGCATCCGTTGGGGCATTTCGGGCCTTAAGATTGTCCCGTGGGTCGTTTAATTGTCCCAAGGGACGTTTGTCTTGCCTCAAACCAGGCGTCCAGAAGCCCAACGCCGGAGGTTCCAACTCGTTCACGGCTCAAGACTTAGCGTCCAACGACTGGATCGCCCTCTGCGATCCAGGCGCACCCGGCCTTCTGCCTTTAAGGTATTCATTAACCGAATGACCTGCTTGCGGCCCATCTGGGTGATCTCCCGAATATTCGCGTTCGTCAGCGGGCGCTCGGCCAGAACCTGCAATACGCGGGCCTTTGCATTCTCAGTAGCCAGACGGCGATCCACGTGGTACTCCAGGGTTCCCAGGAGCGATTCATAAACAGATCGAGATAAGCGGTAGTAACGTCCCCGGCCGGCGCCACCCGTCTCCAACAACTTCCATCGCGTGACCATCCTGCTGAGAATCTCGCGCGCCACTGCGACGGGCCTCTGGCAGATGTCGGCGGCGGCGCGAGCAGACAGTTCGCGGTGGCGCGTCAGGTGATGGATGACCAGCAGGTGGTCCACCTCCAGGTCGGGATGGCGCTTCACAAGTTCAAGGAACTCACGGCGGGTCTCTTGCCCCTTGATGGCGACGGCCACCGTCTGGCCGGCGCTCCAGTAGATCGGCGGTTCCTTGCCCTCGCTCAGGAGGTCGCGGAAGATGCGCGGCACGCCGAGATTGGCGGCGTTGGCCAGGCGCATCCGCGCCAGGGCCTGGAAGAGTGTGGGGTAGCGGGGAACCGAAGCATGGTGGAGGATGTTCTCCGGGGTCACGTCGCCAACGAAGCCGCCGGGGTTACTGAGTTCCAGCCTGTCAGGGTAGAGCTTAAGTGCAACGGAGCCGGCGGCCTCATAGTCGCGGTGTGCGAGGGCGTTGACGATGAGTTCCCGCAGGGCCAGCACCGGGTAGCGAGGAAACTCGGGATGCACAAGTCCGACCGGAATTGTGACCACCGGGTTACTGGCCGACACGAGTTCCCGCAGGCGCTTCAATGCAACAGGGACGCAATCCGACCCGCCATCGGCCTGATCATAATCGGTGTCGGATTTCATGCGGAAGAACTGCCACCGGGCATGGGGGAGGCGCTGCTGGATGGCCTCGGCCTTGCCGACCAGAAGCAGGGCCGCTATGCGGAGGCGGCCATCGGCGGTCAGCACGCCCAGTGCCCGCAGAAGGTCCATGTCGGCCAGTTTGACCAGATCGGCGGCCGCACCTGCCTCCTGCATGAGGCGGTGGAGTTCTTCCATGCCCGAGGCGCTCAGGAGGTCTGAGGGGTTTCCGGAAACGGCCTCAGCGGTGAGTTCCGTCCCGGCCTCTCGGCGAATGGCGTCGATCTCGGCCACGGTCATGCCGCGCAGGCCCTCGCCCAGACGGATAAGGTACTTGCCATCGCGGGTGTGAAATAGCGTGCCGGAGGGTCGGGCTGGGATACCGACCACGAGAACCGCCCCTTGCGCCGTTGGCAGCGGCTCAACCGTAACGTGGATGCCCGCCGAGTCGGCGACGCTGGCGCGCATCTTGGCCAGTTCATCTTCCGAGGGCATGGTGACAGGCTTGATACGGCGTGGGAAGCGGTCGGTCACGCCCATGACAAGCCATCCGCCGCCGGCATTGCCGATGCCGACGGCGTACTCGGCGATCTCATGCCGCTTGAGAACCTTCGGCTTGAACTCGACCGCCTCGTTTTCGCGCTGCAACATGAGTTGCAGCAGTTCGGCCTCGGTCACCGCGACACCTCTACTGGAACAGGGATCATTTCACGGCCTCTGTGAGGATGCGAAGCGCCCTGACGGCCCGCTTGCCTCCGGGGCGGTTCATAAGGCCCAGCCACCAAGCAGCCTCGGTGCCGTCGGCCAGACGCAGGTTCTCGGCGGCCCTATGGAGGCGGCCGGCGTCGCGGAGACCCCGGGCAACCAGCGTGTAACAGGCCACGCGGGCGCCCCAGTCCATGTCGAGCGGATGGAACGGACCGGTGGTCAGTTTCACTGGGTTGCCGGTCATGGCGCGGGCGGCCTCACGCAGTAGCGCCGCTCCGGCCGAGAAGGCCAGGGGTGAGATGGCCCCGATGCGCGAGAGCCGCTCTTCGTGCTTCTCGGTCAGCGAGCGGCGATAAAGGATCGCGGCGTCGCCGGCCCGCCGCCGGACAACACGCAAGGCAAAAGAGGCTTCACGAACCGTCATTTCTCACCTTCCGCCGGCTTGTCAAGCGTGGCGCGCACCTCGACGCCCGCCGGGGCAGCGTCTCGCGCCTGCTGAAGAAGGTCCTTCATGCCCGTTCGCCCAGCAGCCCCGAAGGCAAGTTTCAGGTCCGCCTCGAACGTGCCGCCGTCGGCCAAAGAGTTATAGACGGTTTGGGCGACTGTCAACGGTTTTGCCGGGTGGCTGGGTTTCACGTCATTGGCGGCGAAATCCATCCGCCCGCCGTCGCGCAGGTCCCCGCCGGTGCTGATCGAGAGCGCCAACTGCTCGGCCCCGAGGGGCTGGGCGATGCTCATGAGCGCGGCAGCATCGGCCGGCGAGTGCGCCACAAGGTGCAGTTCCAGGAGCGGCCGCGCTTCGGCATACTCAAGCACCTTCTCCCACGTGCTGGGTGTGACGCGCCCGGGCTGAGGCGGGGGAGGCTGGGTTGGACCAACGCCAGGGCCGCCGCCTTCGCCGCCCTTCTTGCCGGGAGGGAGCGCGGCATCTTCCTTCGTCCAGGCGGCGGCATGTTCGAAATCGGCCCGCGTGACCCACACGGTGTCGTCGAGAGTGAGGCTCGTCAGCGTATCTGGCACGCGTCGGCGCCGGCCTTCGGGGCCCTGGACGTGGCCCTTGGCGTCATAAGCACGGCCGTCCGACAGGCGGATGACGATCTTGCCAGCGCCGAGGGCCTTCAGCAGCGTCTGGCGGACCACGGCCAGGTCGGGTATCAGCCGCAGGCCGGGCGCCGAGAGGAACCGCTCGTGCACGGCCTTGGCAGTGTAGACGCCGGGCTCGTTTGCGAGCGGCGTGGCACCGGGCAGAACTTCGCGCATGAAGAGGTCCACGTCGGGCGCCTGGCCGGGCTGGTAAATCATGTTGTTCTTCTCCAGATACTCCCGAAGAAGCCGCTGGCCCTGGGGTTTCTCCAGTATCTTCTCATCGGACACCAGATCGGTCTCTCCCATGTGCTTGACGATTCCGCCAGGCAAGACGACCTTGTTGAATGCGCGCCGCGGTTGGATTTGAAACTGCTTGGTCAACTCCGGCAGGATGCGCTTGAGTTGCTCTCGCACGAGTTTGCCGGAGTCGCCCGTCTTATTCTCGCGCTGAATGGCCTCGGCCGCAAGCAGCCGGCGAGACCGCACAATGGCCTCGTTCAGGGCCGAAGGCGTGGGGGCGACACCAACGATGGCGTTCTGGAACCCGCGCGGCATCGGCGCGGCGGGGTCGGAGTCGTCCTCATACTGCACGACTGTCTTGGCGATCTTCTCGTCCTCGCAGAGGGCGAGTTGCAGGTCGGCCGAGTTGGGCACCTGCTTGGCTGAGGTCGGCCAGGCGGCCGGTCTGAACGTTATGCCCTGAAAGTACCCTTGGGCCTCGGCAAGAACGCGACTGCGGGCATCCTCCGGCGAGATGTTGACCATCCTCTCTTCAATCTGCTTCAGCACGTTCGGCTCGTAGCTGAACTTGCAGCCCCGCCCGCTGCCGGTTGGGTAGGTGTGCCAGCAGACGCCCATGAGGCGCTCGAGGGCCTCGGCCGGTTCGGGGCCGGCCTCCTCGGGCCTCAGGACGGCCAGGGTCACGTCCGCCGGCTCCATGCCGCTGGAGGGCTGCATCGGAATGCTCTCAAGCAGCAGCGCCGAGGCAACGCGAACGTGGATGCCGCGCTGGCCGCCGTCGAGTTCATGGGCGTGCTTGTCGATGTCGGCGGAGATGGCGGCCTTGAACTCGGGCTTGTGCAGGCGTTCGAGCAGGTCTGAGCGAACCCGATCACTACCCCAGTCGATGTCGCCGGCCGTAATGAGTTCGGGCGTGTCCTTGGAACTCCACACGTCGCGGATGATGCGGGCGAAGAGGCGCAGGACGCCGCGGCTCTTCTGGAAGTCCCCCAGGGCGCCGAGCCGGTCCGTGGCGGTGTCCAGCAGACGCGGATGGAACGGGTAGCACTCGACGACGCGTCTGGCGTAATCGGCGCTGGCGGCGTCGGGCGGCAGGACGCCGGACTTCTCCTGGAGCACGCGCTCGTAGAGGCTGTGATAGGCGGCGGACGCGGCTTGGGCGCCCGCCGGGTCGATATACTCGAACAGCCGCCGCGTGATGACTTGGGCCGATTCCTTGCCGATAGGGTCGAAATCGCTGACCTTGCGGTCGAAGATGTCATTGAGGCTTTGCGCGGCCGCCTGGAGTTGCCGGGCCAGCGCGGCGGCCTGAAGTTGCCGGGCCAGCGCAGCGGACTGGGTGGCGTAGGCGACCTGGCCGGCCGGATCGGTGACGATGAGGACCGTCTGCGGCCGGCGGCTGACGACCGACGCCAGCGCGTTCAGAAAGCCGAGCAGGTTGCCCTGGCCGCGCTCAGAGAGTTTGGCCATGTAGATGACGAGTTCGTCGAGAAGGATCAGGACCGGTCCCTTGGGGAACGCCTTCTCGATCTGTCCTTCATTCGGGGATGCCTCGGGATCGTCAGCCTTGCCGAGCGCCTTCAGGGCGGCGTCGCCACCGAGCCAATAGAAGACCTCGCCCCACAGGCTGTGGACCTTGGTTTTCCCGTGAGAGATGAACTCCGGTACGCCGGCCTTGCCGGCGTCAACGGCAACCACCTTCACTTGCGTTGGTCGGCCGGCCGCTGGAAGGAGGTCTGTGCCAAGTGACACGTCGGCGATGTTGTTGGCCAGGTGCCACAGGGCCATCAGCGTGTGCGTCTTGCCGCCGCCGAACCCGGTACTGAGGCGGATGGTTGCGCCACCTTCCTTCGTCGCGGCAAGGCGAGCGAAGACGGCCTGGACGACCTTGCAGAGCGCTTTCGCGGGGTGCGTGTTGTCGAAGAACGTGGGCGCGTCGCCGTAGACGGCGGGTGCCTTGCCGGCAATCAGGCTTCCGAAATCGGCAGCGAAAATGGCATCATCAAGGTCGCCCTTCAGTACTTCCTTGCGGGGCGTGCACGAATCCCGAACATTCATGTCAGAGTCCCTTTCGCGCGGCATCGGAAAAGAACAGATTGGCGTCCCCTCGATAGGCGGCCTGGACGCGGTGCCAAGGGTCATCTTAGTACCGCGCCGCCCCTTTGTTGGCAACCCGAAACTGTCCTCACTGCCCGCCGTTTGGCGTCGAGAGCCATAACCGCCCTTGCGAACCTCGGCGAAGCGCATGTCGAACCCGTCATGCAGGCCATTGAGCGATTGCCCGCCCGGCAACAGACGAGTCAAAGGGGCAGCTACTGCTGCAATGGGGGCGGATTAGGATTTGGAATAATTCTGGAATAATTCTTGACAGCCCCGCCTTCGTCGGTCTATAATCCCTGCGGCAAACGAGTAAGGAGACAGTCCGATGATGAAGGAGCGGGTCATGTCGTTGGTCATGCCACATCGAGACGCGCTGGTACAATGCGTCCTTGAGGGCTGGGGAGAATACGTCGGCCTTCCAGCAGAGCGACGGGCTCATCTCACGCGAACTGCGCGAGCGATTGTCGTCCACTGCAACATCATTAAGAACCTATCGCTCGGATTCGGGACGGATGGCCCGATTCGGGTCGTTGAATTCGGGCTCCTGCGCTACCTGAGCATTGATGGCCAGAAATTCGCAGTTGGCCTTCGTGCCAAGAAACTCGACCGCAACCTTCGCACCTCCAATGCCCAAACTCTCCAGCAGCAGACTCTGGCCGAGCAGTTGCTCATGCCGTGGGCGGATGTCGAGACAATCCACGCCATTCTCGGCTACACGCTCACGGACGACGAGATCGAGCCCTCAGTCAGTGGCGTCTGGTTAACCCAGGAAGATCAGCAGGGCGTGCTCTGGTCGGAATGCCTCTGGAGTGCTGCGGAGCAAGCCGCGTTACCCGCTGGTCAGCAGGAGTTCGAGGGGCTCTTGCCTCCCGCCATCGTACGTCCGAAGGCGAAAGAAGCAACAAGCCAAGAAGGGATTGCGTGACATCCAATGGAGATAGTCAATCCACAGATGCTTATCCTTGCACGCGAGTCCAGAGGAATGACTCAATCAGAACTCGCAAGGGCGGTTGGCGTAACCCAAGGCAAGGTCTCCAAGTACGAGAACGGGATGCTTCTCGTCTCACGCGAAGACTTGGACAAGATCGCCGCTGTACTCGATTACACTCCCGATTTCTTCTTTCAACAGGACAAGGTCTACGGGCTTGGCAGCAGTTTCTTGTTTCATCGGCAACGCCAGCGGGTTCCCATGATGCTTCAGCGCAAGATTCAAGCCGATGTGAACATCATGCGTATGCAGGTTGAGCGACTCCTTCGTAGCGCAGAAATCAAGTGCGACAACCGGTTCACTCCAATAGACATCGACGAATTGGGAGGAAACGCCGCACGGGCTGCTGATCGTATTCGTGCGACCTGGAGTCTGCCGCTCGGCCCCATTCCAAACCTGATGCAGGCTGTTGAGTCGGCAGGCGGCATCATCATAAAGTGCGCGTTTGGCACAGACAAGATTGATGCATCTCACTTGTGGCTTCCCGATCTTCCTCCGCTGTTCTTTGTAAACCGGGATATGCCCGCAGACCGGCTGAGATTTACGCTGGCCCACGAAATCGGCCATGCCATTATGCACTCTGTTCCGACAGAGAGCATTGAGGATGAGGCCAACCAGTTTGCCGCTGAACTCCTGATGCCCCAGAAGGAGATTCGCAAACACTTGCGCGGTCTTACCCTCCAGCGGGCAGCAATGCTTAAGCCGCACTGGCGCGTGTCGATGGCGGCTATCATCAAGAGGGCAAAGGATCTGGGCTGCATATCTGCACAAGAATACAGTCGGTTGTTTACCAGCCTTAGCACTCAGGGCTACAGGACGAATGAGCCGATTCCAATCTCCGCCGACGAGCCTGCGGTTCTGCGGGAACTTGTGGCCGTTCACAGAACTGCCCTCGGTTACACGGATGCAGACCTGGGCCGGCTGCTGTACACGGCTGACTCGCAATTCTTTGACCCCGAGCATGCCCCTGTAAGACTGCGGTTGGTGGGCAAGCGAACGATAATCGCGTTCCGAGAACGACTGAACCCATAGCATGATGCGGGATTCACAGACTCAACACTCATAGGCTTCTCGGCTTGTGCTTAAAGAAGTGCCCCGCGGGCTTGCACCCCGCGGGGCATGACAAGACAACACGGAACCCAGTCCTTGCTAGAACGAGGTGTTCACATGCGCCCTGTCTTCTGGACCTTCTTACCAGCCTCAGGACTCACGTCAAGCGAATTACCGACGTTCTCCAAACTCAAGTGCACTGAGAGTCGGGACTACCCTTTGGATCGCTGCGGCTCCAGAGCAGTTCAGGAACACAAGGCCACAGGAGCCGAAGCATGACACTCGCCAAGGAAACCACGAAGACCACAACGCTGCTCGAAGGCGTCCAGTTGCTGGATGTAAGGCAACTGGCCACGACGCTGGGCATGCACCCCCGCAGCATCTGGCGGCTGGCAGCAATGGCCGAGGCCGGACAGGGGAACTTCCCTAGGCCGCTGCGCATCGGCCCCAAGACCATCCGATGGCGGCTGGCGGCCGTGCAGGCTTACCTGACGGCCCTGGCCGGGGAGAGTGGCCGATGACCGGCGACTGGGTGCGCGTCTCGAAGGAGCAACACTGCCCCATCTGCGACCACGCGGATTGGTGCCTTATCAGCGCCGATGGCACGGCGGCCATTTGCGCACGGGTTTCGGACGGGTCGGCGAAACGCTGCGGCGAGGCGGGATACCTGCATCGGCTGGCGAACCGTCCCGCCGCTTGGCGGCCGCAGGCCCGGCGCGTGGTCGTCTCTGCCGCACCTGCCGATGTCTCGGCCCTGGCCCTGGAATACCATGCTGCCGCCGACCGCGAGGGGCATCTGGACCGGCTGGCCCAAGAACTGGGCCTGTCAACCGAGTCTCTGCGGCGGTTCCGCGTCGGGTGGTGGACGAAGGAAAACTGCTCGACCTGGCCGATGTCGGACGCTTCCGGCCGCATCATCGGTATCAACCGCCGGTTCTGGGACGGCGCGAAGCGCATCGTGCTCGGGCACAAGGCGGGCCTGTACCTGCCGGACGACTTGTCGGTGGCGCCCGATGCCCCGCTGCTCGTCTGCGAAGGGGCCACCGATGCCGTCGCCGGCCGCGATCTGGGCTTTCAGTGTGTGGGACGGTTCTGCTGCACCCACGGGGCACGGCTTCTCGTTGAACTGGTGAAGGCACGCCGCCCCAGCCTGCTGGTCATCATCGGCGACACGGACGAGCCTGGCCGGCGAGGTACGCAGTCGCTTACGGCGGCCCTGCTCCCCTACGTGCCTGCGCTCAAAGTCATCGAGCCGCCCGCGCCCCATAAAGACCTGCGAGCCTGGCGACGCGCCGGGGCCACGCGCCATAACATCGAGAGCCTTATTGCCAGTGTCGAGCCGCGTCAGCTGGCAGTAAGGGTGGTGACCGCATGACAGCCCTTCCCATGGCCAACCCGCCGCCATCCGCCGGTGACGCCGAACTCGTCATCAAGCCGCGTTTCACGGGGCGGTCGTTCGTGGCCGTTCTGCGCGTGCTCGTCGGCGGCGAATCGGTGCTGGTCCACAAACTTGATCTGGCGAAGGACGGTGCCCGCAAGGCGCTCGTACAGATGGTCGCCGAGCGCCTGCCCGGCGTGAAGGCGGCAGATGTCGAAGCCCAACTCCTGAAACTGTGCGACGACCGCGCCCACTGGCTCGCCGCTGCCGACGAACTCGCCGCCGAGAAGGGCGAGGACCCGACGCTTGTGGACCTGCTCGTTGCTATCGCCGACGAGGCGGAACTCTTCCGCGATGCCGCCCAGGCGGCCTATGCCACCATCCAGGTGGACGGGCACTTCGAGACCTGGCCCATTCGCTCGAAGGGCTTTCGCCTCTGGCTACGCCGGCGGCTGCGCGAGGAGCACGGCAAGGCCGCCTACACTGAGGCCCTCCAGAGCGCGATCGAGGAAGTCGAGTCGAAGGCCCTCTTCGAGTGTCCGAAAATGGAGGTCAACGTCCGCGTGGCCGAGGCCGACGGCGCCGTCTGGCTGGACCTGGCGGATGACCAGTGGCGAACGGTCCGGGTCACAGCAACGGAGTGGACCGTCGTGAAGGAGAAGCCGCCGGTGCGGTTCATCCGGCCGCGCGGCGTCCTGCCGCTGCCGGTCCCCGAGCGCGGTGGCTGCATCGGCGACCTGCGGCCGTTTCTGAACGTCCGCGACGAGGGCGACTTCGTGCTCTTGGTCTCTTGGCTCCTGGCATGCCTCCGGCGGCGCGGGCCGTTTCCCGTGCTGAACGTCAACGGCGAGCAGGGTTCGGCCAAGAGCACGCTTCAGCGTCTCCTGCGAAACCTGGTGGACCCCAACACCGCCCCGCTACGGAGCGAGCCGAAGGAGGTCCGCGACCTCGTCATCTCGGCCTCGAACTCCTGGATTCAGGCGTTCGACAACATCTCGCACATCCCGCCGTGGCTCTCCGACGCCCTGTGCCGGCTGAGCACGGGCGGCGGATTTGCCACGCGCGAACTCTACCTGAACTGCGAAGAAGTCATCTTCGACGCCCAGCGCCCCGTGGCCATCAACGGCATCATGGACCTCGCCAGCCGGTCCGACCTTCTGGACCGCTCGCTCAATATCACCCTGTCGGCCATCCCGGAGGACCAGCGCAGGGACGAGCGGTCATTGCGGCAAGCCTTTGAGACCGCCCGGCCGCGCATCTTGGGGGCGCTGCTGGGCGCCGTCTCGGCCGGGTTGGCGAACGAGGCCAACGTCCACCTCGACCGCCTGCCGCGAATGGCCGACTTTGCCCTGTGGATCGTCGCGTGCGAACCGGCACTCGGCTGGACGCCAGGCACATTCATCGAGGCCTACGCGGCCAACCGGTCGTCGGCGAACGATGCCGCCATCGATGCCACCATCATCGGTCCCGTCCTCCAGGCGTTCATGGCGGCCCGCCCCTCATGGCAAGGCTCGTCAGCAGAACTGCTCGCCGAACTCGAACAAGCAGCGGATGACAAGACCCGCCATCGTAAGGAGTGGCCCGGCTCGCCGCGGAAACTGTCCGGCGACCTGCGCCGCCTGGCCCCGAACCTGCGGGCGGCCGGCATCGACGTGGATTTCACGAAGTCCGGCAAGCGCCTCGTCCGCCTTGGGCGCATCCCGGACGGTTTGGACGGTATGGGCGCAGCACCGTCCGCCGACCGTCCAAACGATAACACCTTGCCTTACAAGGAGTTACAGCCGTCCGAGGACGGTACGGACGGTATGGACGGTGTTGCCCCCATCTTTTCGGAAGCCGAAGTTGAGTTCTCAGACGAGGTGATCCTGTGACCGCGGCCCAAACGATCCTGGCGGAACTCAAGGCCTGTGGCATCTCCGTCCGTGAGATGTCGGGCAGTTTGCGCTTAAGGCCGCACGCGCGGATACCGTCCGACCTACTGGAGCGGCTGCGGCCCCACAAGGCGGCCCTGCTCCAGGCCGTCCGCCTGGATCGGCTCTTGCGGCTGGACGACG
>Ga0315273_10007605_pt1 | contig 13584 bp, 14 predicted proteins | sample YL17G02_0_MG_FD_205753 | JGI IMG/M metagenome (GOLD analysis project Ga0315273, IMG submission 205753) | Sediment microbial communities from Yellowstone Lake, YNP, Wyoming, USA - YL17G02_0 | ecosystem: Environmental > Aquatic > Freshwater > Lake > Sediment | place: USA: Wyoming | collected... | reverse complement strand
TTAACATCATGTTACTAATTAAATTACGAACATGATAAGCTGGCCTTGTAATTGTCTTAGCTACCTTCCATGGACTGAGGAACCATTTTTGGTAGAAGCCTCTAGCTATCTGAGGTACTTTAGCAATTGTTTGTAGTTCAAGTTCAACATCTCTTGGGATATATTGACCAGCTAATCTACCCCATTCACTCTTCATATAACCTTCTTTAGGTACTGCTGATACTAAACCTTTATAAGCTGTCAACTTATCCATAAGGTAGTAAGTACCAGCCTTCCTAGTAGCATCAGCTACAGCTGAAGGTGTTTTAGCTGGCATAATACATAACTCTTTAACAAACGCTTTAGTCTCGTTAGCTATATGAGGATGTTCAATAATCTCCCTCATCATATTCTCAACAGCATTCGCACCAAATATCCACTTTCGTTTAAAAGGATCTTGAGGTAACTTAGACTCAAACATCTTTAGAGTCTTCATAACAGATTCCATACCTATACTACCTTCAACTTCTTCTATTGGTTTGGTCATTAAGGTAGATAAATTCTCCCTAAGTTTGATATCATACACTTGATTAAGATCAGCCTCCTTCAACCTTTGCTCTGACTTCCACAACACATCTTTCGCTTTAGGAGACTCGATATCTTTAAGAGCAGTTCCTCTTAGTCCTTTCATTGCCTCAGCTTGCTCACTTGGTAGTAATCCTTCTAAATCCTTACCCAACTGCCTTCCAGCATCAGTGGATAAAGATTTCATTGCTTCACCCTTACGAAAGGTGCCAGCAACCATCCTTAATTGGCCACTTTTACTTTGAGCTAACCTTTCAACAGCAGGCTGGAACATCTCTCTAACTGACTTCTTTATACCAGGTATTTGGATAGTAGTAGGTTTGACAATAATGTTATCCCAAACAGCATCAGCAACTTTTCCTCCTACTTCCTGTACAGCTTCTGGAATGACAGCTTTACTAACGTAATCGACTCCCTTCAGTACCTTCCCACCTGCACCTAATACTTCTTTGCCTACTTTACCAACTACTTTACCAGCCAATGGAAATCCACCCCATAGCAATGTTTCTTCACCAGGAGCTCCCGTACCGACAAGAGGTAATTTACCTGGCTCTAATCCCATTGCAGCTCTAGCAGCTTCATAAACTGCTCCAGCTCCTACTGACTCCAAAGTGGCCATAGCTAGCTTGCCTAATGGCACACCTAACTTACCAAGGGCTACTTTAGTAAGTCCACCACCAATACCGCCACTAAGCGCTATCAATGCTATATCTGCTATAAGTCCAAGTTCCTTTTTAGGTTGCTTCTTTATCAATTCCATCTGTTGTTTAGTAGTCATAGCTAAGAAATCATCTGGACCAACAGTAGGTGCTGTCTCAACAGAAGGTGGCGTAGCAGGAGGCATAGGAGGAGGTTCTTCTTGAGTCATTATTTGGGAAGGTTTTGCCCACCCCTGTACATTTGGTTTGTTAAGTTGAGTTGGAGATATCCAGTTAGCTTTGGGCTTGGTAGGATCAGCCATTAGTTCACTTGGTGAAATGAAATTGTTTTGTTCACTTACAGGTAACAAAGGCATTATTGACCTCCACCAGCTGGTAATGAAGATTCAAACTCACTCCATAGCTGATTCAATACTTTACCCTCACGAGGATAGGCTTTGTTAAATTTGGAAGGATCTTGTTTCCACCTAACAAATGAACTAATAAAATAATCCCTAGCTTCATGTATATGACTCTTCTGTCTTGAAGAGGAACGATACATCTCCCATACTCTAGCACCCATACTTCTACCACCACCCATATTCTTCCACAACTCATCAGCTAAAACAGCATTAGCTGCCAACTCAGCAGCAGGTGGTACTATACCCACTTGACTAGATTTAATACCCTGTTCTTCTAACACTGTCTCCATCTTAACTCCAGGTCTAATATCCTCAGGATTAATACCTAAACTCCTCACCTTCTGTTCTAAATCTTGTGATCTGATTTCATCTCTAATAACTCTTGACGTCCTACCAGAAGCTGGAGGAAGTATAGGAGTTTGCTTAATCTTCTCATAGGCTAAGCCACCAGCCAACTCTTCAGGACTACCAGAAGGCACAGTTCTCATCTCTTTAATTGAAGGAGCACCCATACTAGGCGTTACATACTGTTCTGGATTAGCCATGTATTTAGCCCTAGCTTCACCAATAGGTAATCTTTCTACTTGTCTAGTAGCCTCTCCACCTCCCATGGGTACATCTCTAAATAAAGCTCCTACCTCTTTTTCAACAGGAGGTTCAAAGGGTCGACCCATTACAGCACCTGCAGCTCTAGTAGTCAACTTACCTTCCTTAGCCATTACTCTTTCAAGTAATACTTTCCATTGCTCTTTGGATAGTTTAATTAGAGGCTTTATATCTAAGCGAGGCATTATAATCCTCCTGGTGTTTTTAGTGCATCTGGTGCAGCTTGTGCAGCTGGTGCTGGTTGTTTAGTAGGGAATTTTCCGTATTGGAATAAATAGTCAATCTCATTATCACTCATTCCTGCATCTCTAGCCCAACCTATAACCTTCTTAGCTAATCCTAAAGAAGAAGGATTGTTTTTATTTATCAATCCATCACCGCTTAACAAGTCGGATTCCTTCAACATCTCTACACCCTTCTTAACATAATAGCGTCGATAGGATTGTTGTTCAGTTTGAGCTTGATTAGGTTTGCCACTTATCCCCCAATACTGAGTTCCTGTTTGTTTTGGCTTTTCAAATTCTGTGTCAACTAAAGAAAACCATCTTCTAATAGAACGTTCAGCAAACTGTCCCTTGCTAGTATAAAACTTCATGCCAGCAATATGTTCACTCACAGCTCCTTCCATCTCTGCTATTTTTTGGAATCCACTCTTATCATCAGTCTGAGGCATCAGAGAATTTTTAATAACCCAAGCCTTATAGAATTCATCAAATGCTTGGTCTGTCTGTCTAGCACCTTGCATTGCTGGTTTAGTTAATCCAGATTCAAGTTCTGCCTTTGATGCTAATGCATCAGCATCGGCTTTCTTAGCTAGCGCATCATGGTAACGCATTTCACTAGCAGTCTTCTGCTTATTCAAAGCAAAGGTTTCAGGAGATAGTCTTAATAGTTCTTTATTCAAATCTGCAGCAGCTTGATGTGCTTCTGCTGTCCTATTCCGTAGGTTGATTTCAGACTCATGAGGAGGGAATGGAGTTTCTAGCTGTCTTTTCCTCTCAATAAACTGTTCACCTTGAGGACCAAGTAATGTTTCTGCTTCAGTAGGACCTCTGCCTGCCTTAATAGTTCGTTCCTTCGCACTGATATATTGTTCACGAGGACCTGCACCAGCACCACCAGCTTCTATTTGCTCTCCAGACAAGCCTTTAATCTTAGACTCTTCAGTGAACTTAACAATATTGTATCGACTACCTCCATAAGGTCCTGGACCTTCCATAGTGACACCAGGTACACCAGATTTCTGAGCACCTTTCAAGAATGTCTGAGTCATAGGTTGATTAACATACGTTTCCCAATCCTCATCACTAAGATTTTGACGCATGTTGACAAAGCTATTACCAATCTTCTGTTTCTCTTCAGGTGTCTTATAACCAAACAACCTAGCTATAGCTCCAGCATCAACCGTGCCAGTAACAGCTTTCTCACTACTCTTTATGACACCACCAACTTGACCTCCACGCCTACCTCCAACATTAGGCATCTGGGGTCTTGCTTGAGCAATCATTGTAGCCATACGTTGACTGAATTCACTATCTGGCATATTATCCTCCAAAAAGACCTATTAGTTTGCCTATTGCATAGTTCTTAACATTTTGTGAAAATGCACTACCAAATCCTTTTGCTGTATCCACATTCTCCATGAAATCGCCAACTTGATCTGGACGACCACTAGACTTCTTCCTTTTCTTCTTAGCCGCATCTCTTGATTGAGCTACTGATTGAGCAAATAGATTTTTAAAGTCTGTACCAAATCCACCATCATTATTACCGTTGCTCATAAACTCCTCCTATCAAGCCAAAATACCAACGTTCCAACCACTAGATTTAGATTCAGTACCTAATTGATATGGATCAAGGCCCAAGAAGCTAAAAGCTAAAGTTAAGAAAGGATTGAACTGTGTTGGTGTTACTCCCTCTACAGTTTCACCCATTAGCCATCTTTGTAAATCAGCTGTCACTTTCTCTTGGTCAATCATCCTAGAATACTGTCCAGCTGTACCCATCACTCCTGCTTCAGCAACAGCAGCAGCTTCACCAGCTGCCATTCTACCTGCACCACTCTCTAATGCAGCTCTTCTAGCTTGTTCATCAGCATATGCTAATTCAGCTCTCTTAGCTCCTAATGTAGTAGCTAAATGCTCAGCTCCTGTAACCTGTGCTTCTGCTCTAGCTGATCCCCAATAGCCTGGTCCAGCAAAAGACTCTCTAATAGCAGGTTCTGTAATCTCTTTATACTCCTGCATCATAGGTGCTTTGACACCTGCTTGGTAAAGCTCTTCTGTAGTTTCTGGAGTTATGTCATAAGCAGGTTTGCCTGATAACATCTTATCTATAGCTTCCTGTCTAGCTGATTGTCCTCCAGATACTGATTGAAAATAGGCTGTCTCCTCAGGTGTTTGAGGAGTAAACATCTGTCCAGGATAAGCAGGGACGTTACCTTCTACTCCTGGTTTAATCTGTATACCAAGTGCTGTCATCATTTCTTGTTGTTCAGGAGTATACATATTGACTCGAACAGGCGATGACTTGGATTTAGTACTACCAAAAGATATAAATCTATACATACTAGGAGCTTCACCAAACATTATGAAAGGATTAAATTTAAACATTCACCACCTCCAAAACCTTAGCTTCCATTACCTTTACATCATCAGGCAATTTTCGAAGAAAGGCTTTCCACTTGCAAGTTATCCAATAAATCCTTCTCATGCCTAACTCCCTTGCCAACTTCCTAACATCGCTCATAGCCATTTTTAAAATTTCGCTACTTGCTCTAAAATATTTAGGATGTATAACTCCTCTAATAATATGCATCTCTGCTCCACAAGGACCCCATGTGCCGTATTGAAATCCTACTATCTGATTATCTTTATCTACCAATGCTAAATTCCAATAGTTAGGCATCTTGTTAAAATAAGGACAACATGCTAACCATTGTTCATAAGAAGGTGGATCAGCATATGGTCTAATCTGTTCAATCAATTCTCTTGGGACAAGTTCAAATGGAATATTCCTAACACATCTTAACTCGTCACAATCGATTTGGATCTCTTGCGAGATATGTACCAAGGCTCTATCCATTTAATATCCAAATCCTCTGCTACACAAGTAATCTTCGCTCGTAGCTTTTGACTAGTTCTATTTACATTGAGTACATGCTCTTTGAACTCTCCTAGAGGATCAGTATAGGGTAATGTTTTAGGATTGCTCCATACATGACCTTCATCTAAACTATAACAAACCTCAAAAGGTCCTCCTCTAGCTTGTATCCTAAATTCAGTCCATCTCTGAGCATGCCCAAACATCCAATCTTTAGTTTCAAAGCACATGTAATCTATTGACTTGGTCTTCCTAGTATCCTCCCAAATATAACCATCTGGAGTACCAAGCAGGGTTGTCGGAGCACCTGCAGGTAATGCCTTCTCCATCCATATCCAAGTTTGATTTGCCCAAGTTCCTGTTAACTCTTTCCATGCTGCTCCTTCAGCCATAGACTCATAACCAAAAACAGTCACTTCCTTATCTCTTCTAGCCCAAGATTTATAACCAAAGTTGTAACTAAACCATAAGTTAGGTGTAGGTCCTTCTTTAGTCAAACATAACCAATACTCTTTTAACTCTTCTATATAAGTTGAAGGAACTCTATTAGATTTAGTAGTACTTACTATTTTCTTTTCAGTATCATAAATAAGAGGATAAATTTGGTCACCTATAGGAGTAAGGTCAATGCCATCATAAAGATAAATATTGTCAGTTCCATAAAGTATTATCTCTTCTCCTAAGTTGACAACTGAGTTAGGAGCATAAGTGCCAACACCTCCTATCCTCAATTCTGGAGTAAAAACTGTAGTTCCTCCAACGTAAACTAACTCCCAAATGGATCTCTCTTTTATTACATAAACTTTGCTTTTTAAAGTTACAAGAGCTACTATCCAGTCTGATGTGTCGGCTAGATCAACAAATCCCGTTCCTGTTCCTGTCCAAGTTTCAGGATCAGCAACCTTTGACCATCTAACTCTCCATGGACAATTAGTACCTGACTCTGTAGTAAAGCCCAAAAGAAGCCTTGATTTGAAAGGCATTACTTGCCTTGCTTTTATAGTAGTTAAACCTTCTAAAGCAACAAACTCACCTGATCCCTCTGATCCAACTTCCCACTTTTTTATTGAATCTAATCCATTAGTTAATATGAAGATGTCTTTTCCTGCATGATCTAAAATGACAGCAGAACAGAATTTATAATCTTCATCACCTGTAAATGCTGCTTGACCTGTTGCTGTTTTGGTTACAGGACCTTCATCCACTACTGCTTCAGCTACAGTTATTTCAAGAGCAGCTACAACTGTAGCAGTGAATGGACCTGGATTTAAAGTAGCATCTGTAGTTATAATTGTACCTACAGTAAAACCATTAGTTATAAAGGAGTTAGCACCCCTTGTAATCTTCTTAGTTGCTGCAACAAATGTCATAGCAAGAGATCCTGTAGTTACTGTTTCATTCTTTTTTACATATGACTTGTCTGCAGAAATATACTTATAAACAAACTTAGTAGTTGCTACTACAAGATATTCTGAACCAGCAATTGTTGGAAAAGTATCAATTAATAAAGGTGTTCCTACAAGTGGTAGTCCAACAGTAAGAGCAGTGTCACTAACCATATACTTTAAAGGACCATATGGTACAATTACAAACCTTGAAGAACTTGCAGCTACTTTATCAGTTTGAGTCCAACCTGCTGGAAAATTATGTTGTGTCCAGGTTATAGCATCTGCTGAAACTAACCAGATTCCTGGATTAGCTCCATTTGCACCTGCAAGCAACCATCTACTTAAACCACTGCACCATTCTATATCACTCCAAAACTGTGCACCAGTAGGAAGTGTCCTTGCTACCCAAGTAATACCATCTGCTGAAGTTGCTGCTTTAGTTGTATTATAATCTACAGCACAGAAGATAGTACCATTCCAAGCTATAAGACACCAAGTAGCACTTGATGGCATTGTCCTCTGGGTCCAAGTAGTACCATCAGATGATGTCCAAGCACATCCTGCAAGGCGATCCATAACACAGAAAACAGTACCATTCCAAGCACACTCTTGAAACCTTTGTGCTCCAGTCAAGGTCCTTTTTGTCCAACTAATACCATCTGTAGACGTGTAATAAATATCGACTAGTACACTCAGACGCCAATAGCCTACGAATAAAATAAATATGCTCCCATTTGTAATCAATTCAACTGGACTATAACCAGAAGGCCAAGTTGGAGGAGAATTTCCCTGTGTCCAAGTAATACCATCAGAAGAATAACAGGAATAAACATATGCATAATAAGGATCTGTGCCTATGGCTACCCATTTAGATAAGACTGAATTCCAACAAAGCCTCATCCAATTGACGTTATAACCATTAGGAGCAACTATTAAAGGCATATTAGCTGTAATCCAAGTCAAAGCTAAACCATCAGTAATAGCACCACGAGTTGCAGAACAAGCTGCTAAAAAGTTTGTTCCATTCCAGGCAAGGTCATTTACATAGGGATCAGGTCCCCAAAGAACCCAATTCTTTTCGTTAAGGTTCAAATCAGTAGAAGCACCAAACTGGATAAAGCCCAACCCTTTCCTAATCAACCCTTGGCTAAACCTAACGTTTTGTAAATTAGGACTTGCCTTATCTACCAAGAAGGTAGCATCAACACTAACGTCTAAACCACCTGTTAATTGAGCTACTGTATAAGCTTGTTTTCTCATATGCTACTATTCTGCCTCGTAAATAAGACCATCACCTGCATTGTTGAGTCTAACCCTCTTTGTAACAGTCCCAGCTGCATTAGTCATAACAACACCTTTACCCCATGGAACAATTCTAATGTCTTCAAGGAAATTTTTCTTTCCAAACACCCCTTGCTCTCCAGTATCCCACACTGGTGCAGGAGCCCAAGTCGTTGCAATGTTAAGTCCTTCTTGACATTGTACTTCATCAAACAACCACACTGAGGCATTAGCATCTCTTGAAGAAAATGCTAATCTTGATTGCTTTCCCCAAGCACTTTCAGGAACAACAAATGAAAGCATTGCTAATTTCCACACCCCATCAATTGTTCCGTCAAGATAAACACTAAATAACTCTGTATATGGAGACTCATTAAGTTGTGCTATTAATGCTACAATTCCACTACCTGATAATCTTTGGTAATACACTGAGTAGGTATACACTCCATACCTTCCAAACGGACCAAAACTAGCCCAAAATACTTGACCATTGGCAGAGTAAGTAACTTGAGCTGAATATGTTCCAGATGCTGCAACAGCAGACCTTGCTACACTAGGTCCATAGATACTCCATCCATCAGGAGGAACAGTAGTCCCACTCATCCAACTCTCCATTCCTGAGTTAGCAATGAAATTAAGAAAGTTGTGTTTAACTCGGTAGACATCATTAACGGGAGTAGTGAAATCTATGTCCCAAGGAATAAGAGCTGCAAGATCGTCATAAACATTTTCAATATGCTCTTTGATAATAGTTAAAAGACCCTTCCACCACCTCTGTAATCTATCAGGATCTTTAATTTCCTCTTTAGAAGGAACTGATGGTAGTATTGGATCTCTAACTGTTTTTAATGTCATCTTAACTTCCTAAAGGAATCCAATAGACAAATTCAGTACCTCCCACTACTTTCCAATAGTCACCTTTTCTGACTGGAAATGTGATAGTAGAGTTCTGAATACCAGAATAAGTGTACCCCTGTGCCATTAAAGTTGAAGGGGGGTTAGATGCATCAGTATAACCTGCAAGAGTAACAGCAGTATTAGGCTTTGCACACACAAACCCATCAGTAGCTGCTAGATAAACAGTGTCAGTTACTTTAGTAGCCCAAGCACCTAAAGGGTTAGTTGGAGGAGGAGTAGCTGCTATAAGAGCATCCAAAGCAGCTCCATCAACACTTATGTCTCTTCCATCAATAGTCTTTAAGTTAGTAACTGCAACACTTTCAAGTATAGTTTGTCCAGCTAAATCTTTCTTTAAATAAGTACTTAAATTTACTGAAGCTGGTTCAGTAGTTATCCAAGCAGATCCGTTATAAGCTTTAAGGACTGAAAGAGTAGTGTCCCAAGCAATAGAACCTAAAGGCATTCCTGTTAAAGCATTTATCTCTGTAGTAGTACCAATAAACAAAACAGAACACTTTCCAGCCTTATGAAAAGGTTGAGTTCCTAATTTCCAATTTTCTTCTAGCTCACCTCTCTCAGAGACAGCTAGTTTCAACTGTCTAATTTTTGTAGCACCATACTTAGCTTCATCTGTATCAGCTGGTGAAGCTTCGAAAGCACTATCCCAGGTTACTGATGGCATAACATCCTCCTATCATTCTTTTCTGTCTTTCTTGATGGGCTTTGCGTATTTTATTATTCCATTCTTCTGATTCTTACTTGTCCACAACTGTCAATGTACATAAAGTCACTCCTCTTTGAATTACTTAAGGCTAATGTTTGATCCAGGGACTCAACCAATAATCTCCCAAAGGTCCAACTCTAGTTGGATTAAAAGGTTGAGCTACATATGTTTGATCTGGTCTAGTTTCTTCTTCATTCACTGCTGTACCAAGTAATGCTTTAGCTCTGGCAGCCCAATCACCTGAACTACCTTCTAATGAGGCAATGGACATTTCAGTAGCTAATCCAACAATAACATGATCGATATTTAAATAGTCAGTTGCATCAGTGTCATTTACTAAAATAGTAGGCCACTGACTATGTTGAATGTATAATGGTTTAGCTTCATTAGGTATTCTGAATAGTTCAATATACCTACCTCTTATAACATAAAATGAAGGACGTCCTGTACTAAATATTTCAGTATAAGGTATCAATTCATCCAGATGAACTAGAGGAGTAAAAGTAAGCTTTCGACTATTACCTGCATCCATATACCTTATCGAATAGATGTCTTTAGGACGCACCAATAGTAGGTCAGTTTCAATATGGTATAGCTTTTTGTTAATGACAGTAAAAGCATGGGTTATATCTAATGTTCTAAGTTCATCAAAGTCTTTAATCTCTGCTATTATTTTCTGAGCATCATTAATAGCTTGCTCAACAGTTAATCTAGTAATGCCATCAACACGAGGCACTAGTTTTAACATAACCTGTCTAATTAATTCTTTGTATATAGTTGCCAACTCTTCCTCCTTATTTTGCTAATGCTCCTGAGATGGTAGCCTCCAAGGAAGTTTGTCTACCTGCTATAATCTCACGCATAGCGCTACCTTTTAAGGTAGCTACACCTAATGCTTGTGTTATCTTACCCCATACATCAACTGATTCTCCCTCTTCCAAAGCTGCAAAGCATATAGCACATGCAGCTGCTACTATATCACCATCATGATGTGGAAAATCTAGTACTTGACTATCACTTGTCAACTTAGTAGGATAAGCTAGTTGACATACAGTTATTGTAGTATTGACAGAAGGAGTTTTTTTGACATGTAGCCACTCACCAAATATACTATAATATTTCACAATGGTTTGAGTAGGTACTAATAACTCCCAATTCTCAAAAGGAATGAAGTGCAAATCTCTAGCATCAGTGACATCATAAACTTTGATCACATCTATAAAATCCAATGATCCCAAACTGACTTTCGAATTACCTCCTGATATTACCAAATCATCCTCAGCAAGAAGCTCAGGAGGCTTGAATATTAAAGCTATTGCAGTTTGAGCATAGTCGATGGCAGCTGGCACTATGATAGTTAGTACATCATCATCGCCTTCTACGTGACCTAAGCTTTTGAACACTAATGTTTTGAGATCTAGGAAAGTTGTCATTCTATTTTTTCCCTTTCATTTCAAAAGCAATAGCCAACGCTTGCTTCCTGGCCTTGGCCTTAGATGATGGAGTGCTAGTTCCAATTTTCCCTTTCTTCTTAAATGAATGCATCAATTCACTTATGTTACCTGAAAATGCCGCTTGGCTAGATCCTTTTTGTAATGGCATACTACCCTCCTTTTATTATAACAGTAAGTACATTTGAGAACTTCTCAAAGAGTCTCTTTCAAACTGCTTTGTTACTACCCATGAAGTAATCGTATCTACTCATACACGACGGTAATATCACTTGCTGCAGCAGTTACTATACATAATCCAGTGGTGAACCTACAACCAAAGGTATAAACTCCTTCAGCTATACCAGACTTTAAGGACCCAATTACTGAGCCACCTGCATCAAGACCATCATAAATAGTAATTGCTCCAGATGCAGTTGTATTCACAGCAATTCGGTAAAGTGACCCTGCACCAGTTTTAACAAGCGTAGTAGTGGCAGTAGCAATCCTTTTAAAAACTCCAATTCCGGCTTCTCTTGCTGACATAATATCCTCCTATTCTTTAAAGTAGTAAGCTTAACAAAGAAGTAGGTATCCCTACACTTGGAACAAAAGCAGGAGCAATAGCAAGCAATCCCCATGAAGCGTAAAAAGAGGCTCTTTGTGCTCCACTTGCTCCTCCATAGAACCAATATCCAGTAAAAGGTTTATAGTTCAATCTTTACCTCTTATTACTTCCCAAATCCTTTTTACTTTACTTTTGCCATACCAATCTGAATCATATTTTTTAAGTGACTCTTGAGTAGAAACTTCTATAACTTTACCTATTGCTTCAGAGAGTTTAACTTTATTAAGCTCTGCCATTTGTAAAACAGCGCGATCAAAGTCATGGTGCTTTTCAGGTAAAGTCTCTAGAGAAAACTCAAGAAAAACTTGTTGGAGAGTTAGTCTAATAATAGGAGCTTCATCTGAATCTGGTATTCCGTGTTTGCTAAGCCAAACTGGGAATAAGCTAAAGTCCCATATTGGATCTTCTTCTTTATATTTATTATTAAGTTCTTCTACTGTTATGCCCATGTTAACCCCGCTCTAATCGTTGTGGTTAAATCGTCTGTAACACTTCCAGTCGCAATGTCTGCACCATCGACAAGGTTTCGAAGTGCAACTGCTCCTGTTCCATCAGTCACCTTCATTTTATTGTTAATCATTTCATAGACTCTCTCAAGAAGAAGTTGGTATGCTAATGAAGTAATAGTACCTGTTCGAGCCCAAATAGCATCTGCTCCTGCTGTACTCAAGGCATAACCTGTCTTACTAGCAGCAACTACAACTACGCCATCCGTTCCTGTATCAGCGAGAATACTATCTACATTCCCATCAACTACAGCAAGTGCAGCATCTAAGGTAGTCCCAGTATCAACAAGAATATCATCAACGATTCCATCGATGGTATTTAAACTCGCTTGAGTCGCCAAAGAAGTAAGACCTTGTCCAGTTGATCCAATCACGGTGGTGTCAGCAAGAATGGCATCTACATCCGTATGAACCAAATCTAATGTAGTTTTATCTGCCAATGCGGTAAGTCCTGCACCTAATGCCCCAATTACTGCCGTGTCAACAAGAATAGCTGCAAGATCACCTGGGCCACTTGCCTTTGTTAAAGTATCAATGGCATCTGCATGGACATGAGCATCACCCGCTTGATTAATAGATGCACAAGTTAAAACTGAAGAGGCTACATCAAAAAACTTATTGAATGCAACACATGGTTGTGTAACAAATAGAGTATCCCATAACTCATGTGGAATAACCATGTAATCATCCCAAACAGGAAGGAATGTTGCAGCCTCAGCCATCATCACACGAAGGGTTCCTGGGGTATCTGTGTCGGTAGTATCAAGGTGCACCTGAAACATCCCATAAGCATCAAGAACACTTGTTGTTACTGCTGCATGCCTGATAACTCCGGCAGCGCCATTTTTACTCAAAAATATGCCAGTGGTAGCATGGTCTATTGAAGTGATAATGCCAGCACCAACCTCAAGAGAAACACCATCTGTTTTATCAAGAAAAGGGCCAAACATAATATGACATGCTGTATCTGATCTAAGTAATTTAGCCATTTTTAGTTCCTCATTTGTCTATAATCTGCCATTGCAACTGGGATTGAAAGACCTCCGCCCGCCGCCACATATTCATCCGCCCCGATGTCCCAGGTGCCAGTACGGGTTACACCGTCTATGTCGTCAGAGAAGAGACCAGAGCCAGGATCGGAAACGCCATAGTCTTTGGCTCCAGCATCGGTGGAATCCAAATGGAAATCATTACCCGCATAATTAGCAAAAGTAAAAGTTTGATCTATCCTATTTCCCGCTCCGCCCCAATCATCAGCAGTGGCGTCGTCAGAAGCGCAGTAAGTAACGCTTAAAAACGACCCAGTGCCATTAACATAATAATCACTGGTAGTATTGCTGGCAATGTTATTTTTAAGCGTTCCATAAGAACCTGATCCATAATTTTGAAGAAATC
>Ga0315273_10007602_pt1 | contig 13586 bp, 11 predicted proteins | sample YL17G02_0_MG_FD_205753 | JGI IMG/M metagenome (GOLD analysis project Ga0315273, IMG submission 205753) | Sediment microbial communities from Yellowstone Lake, YNP, Wyoming, USA - YL17G02_0 | ecosystem: Environmental > Aquatic > Freshwater > Lake > Sediment | place: USA: Wyoming | collected... | reverse complement strand
CCGACCCGTCGAAATGGGGCCAGGCAAGCTGGCCCCCTACGCCACGACCTCGAACGCCGACGCCGACCCGTCGAAATGGGGCCAGGCAAGCGGCCCCCTACGCCACGACCTCGAACGCCGACGCCGACCCGTCGAAATGGGGCCAGGCAAGCTGGCCCCCTACGCCACGACCTCGAACGCCGACGCCGACCCGTCGAAATGGGGCCAGGCAAGCTGGCCCCCTACACCACGATTTCGAACGTCGGACGTAGGGGCGGAGCTTGCCTCCGCCCATTAATCCCCGAGCTCGAAGACAAAAGAGCCGCAGAGCGGGTACGCCCGGAAGTCATCGACAAGGCCCTTCCGCACGGGGTTGCAGAGAATATAGAGCGCAACGGTACGGATGTCCTCGTTCGTCCGCAGGACGTGATCCCAGAATCTTCGCTGCCAGAACGTCTGCGGGTGGCCACGGGCGCGTCTCGCCCGGTAGCATTGCGACTTCCAGGCTTGGACGAACGCGATCAGAGACGCCTGCGCGCCGACACCGATCAGTAGATGGACGTGATCCGGCATCAGGCAATACGCGAAAACCTGATTACCGCGCGAGTCGGCGAGCGCTCGAAGCGCTTCGACGCATTCGCGGCTGAACACGAGGTCGGCGAACACCGGTGCCCGGGGCTTGGTCCCGATGGTGACCGAGAAGACCAGCCCCGATTCCGCATACACGTCGAGGGGGAGCCGAAGGTCGGATCGTGGCGACATCACGTTGGCGCACACGCTACAGGCTCGAGTACTCGGATGAAAGGGGCCAGGCAAGCTGGCCCCCTACTTCCCGACTTCGAACGGCGGCTGGGTGGGCGCGCCGGCGCGCTACATCGGGGCGGGGCGGCGGGCGTCGTCGAGGAGGCAGACGGCGCGCGGCGCCACGCCGGCGAGGCGCAGCACCAGCGAGGTGCGGACGACGCGGGGCAGCACGAAGACGGCGGCCCAGGCGAGGCCGAGCAGCATGAGAGCGATGCCGATGCCGTGGGTCGTCGACGAGATTGACGCCACCGACTCCTCGTCGAGGAGGTTGAAGCGGAAGAACAGCTCGTTCCAGTCGTGCTCGCCGCCGCCCACGAGGTCGAGCTCGAGGTCGCGCGCGTCGGCCATGTAGACGGCGACGTTGATCAGCGACTCGCCGAGCCACCACATGCACACCGCGGAGGCGAACGCCTCGCGCCGCCGCGCCAGGAAGTACCACACCAGCAGGCAGGGGATGAAAAGCTGGAACAGCGTGCCGCCGAGGACGTGCAGCGTGTGGCCGAACGGACGCAGGAACACGTGCCCCGCCTCATGGAAGGCGAGGTTGACGAGGTCGAGGAAGCACCCGGTCCACGCCCGCGTCGCCAGTCGCTGGGTCACCCACAGCAGCAGCACGACGAGCGCCAGGCGGAACACCCTTTGCGGGGTCCATGCCGGTGCGGCCGCGCCTGGGGGGCTCACGGCGACATTGCACCACGCCGTGGCGGGTTGGGCAACCGAAAACTGCCGTCGGGCTACCGCGCCATGCCGTTGCGGAGGATGTCGGCGATCTCGCGGATCACCGCGTCGGTGTTCTTGCCGAAATGGTCCGGCACACCGAAGAGCAGCTCGACGGCAAAGAAGTTTAGGTAGAAACGGCTGGCCAGCATCACCGCCGACAGCGGCGAGATCCCCGGGCGCAGGCGCGCGCTGATCTCGGCCGGGCGGCCGTGGACCTGCATGAAGTCCGCGAAGCGGCGCGCCATATCCGAGTAGAACTTGCGGATGTGGCTGCCCTCGAACTCGACGACGTCGACGTAGATCAGCGCGACATGGCGGCGGAACTTGCTGACCAGCTCGCGCGAGGCGTGGCCGAGCTCCTCGAGGTTGTCGGGGAAGGTGCCGGTGACCAGCGCACGGTTGAATGGCAGGTCAGGGTCGTCGATCGCCTTCCAGTACTGGTCGAGGAGAGTGCGGAAGATCGTGTCCTTGTCGGGGAAGTGGTGGTAGACGTTGCCGGTCGATACCCCCGCCTGCGACGCGATGTCGCGGACGCTGGTGGCGCCGAAGCCGTGGTGTGAGAATAGCTCGAGGGCGGCTTCGAGGATCTGCTCGCGGCTGCGCTGGGATTTTTCGGCCTGGTTCATACACGTACCAACCGTTCGGTTTTTAATCTAGTCCTAGAAACGCGGCGAGTCAAGAGCTGCGGGGCCGCTGCCGACGCCGCCGATTGCATGGGCGGCGGTGCAGGCTTGGCGCCTGCTTCTCCCATGGGCATCAGGGCATGGCGACTGACGGTGCCAGGCATCGCATTTCGCGCCAACTCGCCGTAGACGCGGATCTGCCTTGGCTCCCCGGGAGCAACGCTCGACGTGGCGCCGGGCGAAAAGCGATGGCTGGCACGCGCGCGCCGCTCGGGAAGCGGCGCGGAGTGGTTTGGTGAACGCAGCGTCGCGCTCAGGCGCACCGGCATCTGGTCTGCTCTTGCTTTCGCCTGTCGCCTGCTGTCACCGGGCGAACTCGACGGCGCGCGTCTCGCGGATCACCGTCACCTTGATCTGGCCCGGGTAGGTCAGCTCGGCCTCGATCCGCTTGGCGATGTCGCGCGACAGCCAGATCGCCTCCTCGTCGGAGATCCGCTCGGACTCGACGATGATGCGCAGCTCGCGGCCGGCCTGGATGGCGAACGCCTTCTGCACGCCCTTGAAATCGTTGGCGATCCCCTCGAGCTTCTCGAGGCGCTTGAGGTAGCTCTCGAGGATCTCGCGCCGCGCCCCCGGACGGGCGGCCGAAAGAGCGTCCGCCGCGGTGACGAGAACCGCCTCGACCGAGCGCGGGTCGACGTCGCCGTGGTGGCACTCCATGGCGTGGATGATCTCCTCCGGCTCGCCGTACTTGCGCAGCAGGTCGCGTCCCAGCGTCAGGTGGGTGCCTTCCATCTCGCGGTCGACGGCCTTGCCAATGTCGTGTAGCAGAGCGGCGCGCCGCGCCACCCGATCGTTGGCGCCGAGCTCGCGGGCCATGTGCGAGGCCAGCCAGGCGACCTCCTTCGAGTGGGCGAGGACGTTCTGCCCGTAGGAGGAGCGGTACTGCAGCCGGCCGATCAGCCTGAGCAGGTCCGGATGAATGTCGGGGAACCCGAGCTCGAGCGCCGCCGCCTCGCCGTCGCGGAAGATCTTCTCGTCCAGCTCCACCTGCACCTTGCCGACCACCTCCTCGATGCGTCCCGGGTGAATGCGCCCGTCGAGCATGAGCCGCTCGAGGGCAAGGCGGGCCACCTCACGGCGAACCGGGTCGAAGCACGACAGCAGCACCGCGCCCGGCGTGTCGTCGACGATCAGGTCGACGCCGGTGGCGGTCTCGAGGGCGCGGATGTTGCGGCCCTCGCGGCCGATGATGCGGCCCTTCATGTCGTCGTTGGGCAGGTCGACTACCGACACCGTGCTCTCCGCCACGACCTCCGGGGCCATGCGCTGAATGGCCATCGAGATGATGCGGCGCGCGCGGTTCGCGGCTTCCTGATTGGCCTCCTCCTCGATACGGCGGACGATCTTGGCGGCGTCCATGCGCGCCTGGTTCTCCATGCCGCGGATCAGCTCGGCCTTGGCCTCGTCGACCGTCAGCCCGGCGATGCGCTGGAGGAGAGCCCGCTGTTCGGCGATCGTGACGGTAATGGCGTCCTCTTGGAGCGAGAGCGCCGTGTCGCGGTCGGCGAGCTGTTGCAGCCGCTTCTCGAGGTCCTTCTCCTGGCCCTGGAGCCGACCCTCGCGTTCGAGCAAGGCGGCCTCGCGCTGATCGAGCCTGCGCTCGATGCCGAGCAGCTCCTCCCGGTACTCGGCGGTCTCCTTCTCGAACTCGCTGCGCGCGTTGAGCAGCTTCTCGCGGGCTTCGATGGAGGCATCCCTGATCCGCTGCTCGGCCTCATGCTCGGCGACGGCCAGCAGGTGTCGCGCGTTCTTCTCGGCCTCGAGGTTCAGCTCGGCGACGCGCGCCCGGGCGCGTCGGGTTTGGACGAATGCAACGATCGCGGCGGCGATGACCGCCACCGCGCCGGCAATCACAATGGTGATGCCAACCATGCTGCCCCCTCTTCACGGAACTCGGGGGACGCTCCCGTCAGGGGTGGAGGGAAAGGTGGGGGAAAAGAAAGGCCCCCGCAGTCGGCCGTGTGAGCGATCCTATTTGAACCTGCTATTCACAGGCAGGGAGCCTGCCTGCCGCTCGTCGCTCGCCGCATGGCTCGCTCGGACCGGCAAGACCCGGCACCCCTAAAATAGGTGTTGGTTCAAGGATAGTTTTGCTCATCACCAACCGCGCAGGGGCCCCCCTTTCGACCTTTTGCAGCCCTCTCTACGAGGGCTTGAGCACCTCATCCAACCGTGTGATCAGTCCTTCCACCCTGTGTCTCAACCGCTCGGTCTGCGTTCCCGGTTCCGACGTCTGCTCCCGAAAGAGCTCATCAGTGATATTGAGAGCCGTGAGCACCGCGAGCTTCGCGGTGTCAACATGAGGCGAGACCTCGGCCAGCTCGCGCATGCGCCGATCCACATACCGCGCGAGCTCCTCCAGATGCTCGCTCGGCTCGGTGGCGCGCAGCTCGAATCTGCGTCCGAAAATCTCTACCGTCGTACGGTTACCCGATGCCATCCACACCTCTCGACAGGCAGTATACACCGCCAGTCAACGAGCGGAAAGCATCAGAATTGTAAGGTTTTAGCGGGGTTTCTCGGGCTCGTCGTGCGGCTTCGGGACGGCGCCGGCGGCGCGGTCCGTCTGCATGTGGACGCGGCCCTCCAGCCGGGCGCCCTCGACCACGTGCAGCGCCGGCGCGGTGATGTCGCCCTTGACCACCGAGCCGGCGAGCAGCTCGGCGAGATCGGTCACCGTGATGTTGCCGATCACGGTACCGGCAACGCGAATCGAGGTGGCCTGCACCTCGGCCTCGACGGTGGCGCCGGCCGCGACCTCGAGCGGCGCCTTGAGCACCACCGTGCCCTTGACCGCCCCCTCGACGCGCACCCCGTGGGCGCCCGAGAGCTCGCCGGTCAGGCGGGTTTCCTTGGCGATCACGGTCGGCGTCGCGGCGCTGCGGCCTTCCTGCAAGCGGGCGGTTTCTTTGGCGAAGGGAGTCATCGAAGCTCCTGGAGATGGAGCGGGCAACGGGATTTGAACCCGCGACTTTCAGCTTGGGAAGCTGACACTCTACCAGCTGAGTTATGCCCGCTCATCACCGCATCGGACCGCGTGAAGGTATCGCGCGCCGCGCCGGGGTGTCAAGGACGAGCCCCATTCCGGCAGGTCGTTGGGAGAAAGTGACAGGCCTCCTCGGCCCTACACAGGGAGCAGGCAAGCTGCTCCCCTACAGAACCCGAACCGCATCGCGCTTTTCGTAGGGGCGGAGCTTGCCTCCGCCCGCGCTCTTGCCCATTGCGAGCGAAACCCCGTACGATCGCTATTCGTAGCGTGACCCGTGATCCATGGGAGGGACGATGAAGAGCAACGCCCTACCGCTGATGCTGCTCCTCCTCGCCGGCAGTACGCTGGCGGCCGACAAGAGCGAGGTCATCACCAAGACGTTCCCGGCCACGGCCGGCAAGGTCGTGCTCGTGGACGCCGGCGCGCTCGACCTCTTCGTGCGCTCTTCCGACATCCCCGACATCCGCGTCCGCGTCGAGCTCGCCGCCGGCGCGTTCAAGGAGACCCAGGCCAAGGCGTGGATCGACTCGCACCGCCCCACCCTCGAGGACAGCGGCGACCAGCTCAAGATCGTCGCACCGGACCCGGGCGGCCTGAAGCTGTTCAAGGGTGTCGTCATCAGCAGGGCACGCATGGAGCTGGTGCTGCCGCTCACCGTCCGCCCCGACCTCTCCACCACCTCCGCGACGATGCACGTCGACGGCGAATTTCTCTCCGGCAACCCGCTGCGGTTGCGGTCGGCCTCCGGCGACATCGAGCTGTCGGGGTGGGCGCCCGAGGTCGAGGTCCGCACCACCTCGGGCAACATCACCCTCAAGGCGTCGCGGGCGTTCGAGCGGCTGCTCGCCCGCACCTCCAGCGGCGCCATCGCGCTCGCGGGCGGCGCTCGCGCGGTGCGCTGCGACAGCTCCTCCGGCCCGGTCACCCTCGGCGGACTGCTCGGCCCGACGGCCGTCGCCACCACCTCCGGGGGCATCACCCTCTTCTTCGACGCGCTCTCGCACGATGCCGAGATCAAGATCTCCTCGGCCTCCGGCCGCGTGCGCGTCACGCTGCCCCCGGGCACCCAGCCGGGCGGCGAGGTCTCCTCGGTGCGCGGCGAGATCCGCTCGGTCTACCCCGGCACGGCTCCGGCCAACGAGCCGCGCCTCAAGCTCTCCGGCGCCGCCCCCAAGCTCACCATCACCACCACCTCCGGGAAGATCGAGCTGCTGTAGATGTAGGGGGGCAGCTCGCCTGCCCCCTTTCCGCCATTCTGACGTAGGGGGGCAGCTTGCCTGCCCCCTTTCCGCCATTCTGACGTAGGGGGGCAGCTTGCCTGCCCCCTTTCCGCGCTGGCGCCAGCCCAGCCCACCGTCATCCTGAGGAGCCCCGCCCCGCGGGGCGACGAAGGACCCCGTGGCACCTGGAGCGCGGCTTCGCCACCCGCCGCCGCGCCTTTACCCCCGGCTGAGCCTCGTGCTAGGATTCGCGTCTTGACGGGTGGGGCCGTAGCTCAACTGGGAGAGCGCCAGAATCGCACTCTGGAGGTCGCGCGTTCGATCCGCGTCGGCTCCACCAACCAAATCAAGCACTTACGAGCCGCGATTTCGCGGCTCGAACTGCAATGTCCACATAAATGTCCACATCGTGGGAAGCCATCCCTCACGCTCTCGTTCGGGATCCACCCAAGCACGGCCGGGCAGCGCGACTAGGAAGCACCGTTCGCGGCGAATTGAAGTAGATCTAGGAGCCTGTTGCGCATAGATCGAGGCTTGATTCGCGAGGACGGTGAGGGAGACTCTGGATCTGACTGATTTTCGACAGCTGGATTTCGGAACTCTGCTCTAGTGAGACAGTTGCGTGTCACAGTTTTGACTTTGGCACTACATTGGCTGGTCCGGTGGCGTGGGCGGCTCGGGCGGTGGCGGCGCCGGGCGGACGTGCGTCACCACCGCCGGAGGGCGGACCCCTACCGCGGCGAACGTCTTGAACGCGCTTCCAACCATGCGCTCCCGCGACCAGTCATTAGCCTACGGGGCGCTCGAACCTCTGGGTCGCAAACGACGGTGCACCGCGGTGCCGTTCTCTGCCTGGTTCACAGTGAAGGTCTCCCCGGCGATGGTCAGAAACGCCGACCGAGCGCCGCTGGTGTTGTCGGCGACTGAGTATTGGACGATACCGGACCCTGAGCCACTCGTCCCCGACGTGATGGTGAGCCAGGACGGAGCGCTTGATGTGGCCGTCCACGAGCACCCCGAGTGGGTCGCCGTGACCGAGACCGATCCCTGCCCCATGCCACCGGAGAAGGACGCAGAGGTCGGGTTGATTGAGTAGGTGCACGAGGCCGCGGCCTGGTTCACGGTGAAGGTCTGACCCGCGATCGTGATCGTGCCGGTGCGCGAGGACGTGCCTGCGTTCGGAGTCCAGGACACCGTGACCGAGCCCGACGACCCCGACCCGCTCGAAGGCGAGACGCTCAGCCACGAACCGTTCCCCGACGCGGTCCAGCTCCCTCCCGTGCAGCCCGAGGGCCAGCCGGTCACGGTCACCGATTGCGAGCCGGCGGGCGCGGTGGCGCTCGCCGACGTGGGCGAGATCGTGAAGACCGAGCAGGTCGGTGCGGCGGTCGGAGGGCTGCAATGGAAGAGGGGCCCCAGACCACCGCAGACGCAGTTCGGGTTGATCGTTGCGTAGAACATGAGCCAGTCGTCGTCGGCAAGCCTCACGACCGTAGGGCAGGTGATGCCGCACGACTCCATGCCAGGGAGCTCTTCGAGCACGGTTCCTTCGAGCTCCCAGCTCGTCCACGGGCTGGCTGTCGACCGCAGTGACTCGATGTTCCCCATGGTGGTGGGAGTCCCGTTCGCGGTCGCGAAGATCCGATAGACGCCCGGGTCGCGCGTGACGGAGATGTCACCGGGGGTGCCGCTGTAGCTCGAAGGGCTCGTGACGTGATTCGAGAAGGGGCCGTCGTTCGTGAAGGTCGACCCATCGTCGGTCGAGATTGCATACCCGTTGGGGCTGGCCGTGATGATCTGCCAGTTCGAGTCGCCGAACCGAAAGTTCTCGGGGTCGAGAATGAAGCCCGGGTTGTACCTCGGCCCTTCGTACTTGAATGTGAAGCCGTCCGTGGATGTGTAGGAATAGGTCGTGGCGACGCCGCCGGGAAACTGGGTCAGGAACAACCGGAGGAGGTTCTCCTCGGGCTTCCAGAGCACGACGTTTGGATCCATCGGGGGCCCGAGGCCGTGCGCTGCCCAGTCGGTGGTGACATCCTTGAAGATCCACGTTCCGGGAGCCCCCTTCGCGTCGGAGATCGCGACGCCCAGCCCCTTGTCCTTCGTGCCGCCGAACGGCGTGTGGTCACGGCAATCGGCGATGAGGTAGACGAGGATCCTCCCGCTGGGGAGCACGACCGCATCGGGAATGTCTGCCTGATCCAGGAGGAGACGTGCGCTCTCGCTCGTCGAACGCTGGAAGTGGAGGCCGTCCGTCGAATGCGCCATGAGGACTCGCATTCGCTCTGGGTGCCCGACGTCTTCCCCCGGTCCCCCGGCGGCTCCGCCGGGGGGTCCGCACGGGACCCAGTCATTTTGCAGCGTCGTGGTGCTGGCGGCCGCCTGGCTGACCGAGAAGGAGCTTCCGGCGATGGTGGCCGTTCCGTTCCGCGCGGGCGTCCCGGCTTTTGCGGTCCACGGAACCGTGACGGAGCCAGTGCCTGAGCCGGTCGCGGAGGAGACGCTCAGCCACGAGCCGTAGCAGATCACCTTGCCGCTGCCGGCGATCACGTTCGCCGACACCCGCGAGTTGGCCAGGTCAATCCCATCGAAGTACTGGTGGAAGAACCCCTGCGTCTGCGACAACCGGGGCACCGGTCGGTCGTAGTGCTTCTGCTCCACGCCCGCCGCGTCGCGGGCGATCCACCGCACCGTCACGCCGCCGACGCCGGTAGTCTCCACGCAGCCGAGGTTGAAGCGGGCCGCCGAGTCCTGGTAGGGCAGCGTCGAGTAGCCACCCAGGATCTCCGTGGACTCGTTCACCCCGATCGCGAACGACGCCGGCGTCGCCGCGAAGTCCTGCCCAAACGACTGGGGCAACGGCGCGTCCTCGCTCTCCTTCGAGAAGACCCGCGCCGACGCGACGATCTTCTCGGCGCACTGTATCCGCACGGCGCCGTATGCCGCCTTGCCGAAGGTCGTCTCGACGATGTCCTCGTAGACCCTCGTCTCGCCGGCCGCCAGGGTGTCGGTCACCTTCGGCGGCGAGGTCGCGACGTTGTCCTTGTTGCGCTCCAGGAACGAGAGGTCAACCGAGACCGCGGTCGCGCTCGGGTTGTACAGGTACACCGTCGTGAACGAGTTCGACGGGTACGCCCCTGCGCCCCGGCCGGCCATCGGGATGAACAGGTCCGTGCCGGCAAAGCCGCCGAGGACGGGCACCGCAAGAAGAACGGCGGCGAGTGCCGAGAGCAGAGCGACGCGGACGCGCATGACGGACCTCCCCCTTTCAACTGCACCTCTACTGCGGTGGCCACGTCGGGAGGTCCATGCCGTGCCCCCAAGCCCCTCCAGCAAGGCCGGGCGTGGTCGTTGATGTACTGCAATCAGTATAGGCCTGGGGTCAAGGCGAGCGAGAGACGTGCTGAGATCCGAAGGGGGCCGGCAGCGTTCGCCCGCGGTCGCACCCCAATCACCCCGACGCTCTCACGCTATCAAGGCCCGTGTTCGTGACCGGCCAATCGGCTCATCCTGGCTGCCTGTGTCTCGCCAAAACGTCATCCGCGGTCCCTAGCCCGATGCGGCGAAAGGTCTCACTGAGAAGAGGGCGCGCTTACACGTGCGGCTGGGTCGGCGGTTTGTGGCGAGGGTGGGTTCAGCCGACGACCCCGGTTTTCGAACCCTGCGGGCAGGCCCCTGACTCTCACGCACCGTGACGCGCGACCGGGCCGCGGGCCGAGCTTCTTCAGGCAGCGATGCGCGGGGAGTCGCTCCACTCGTACCGGTGGTGGATTCCACCGACGCGTGGCAGGGCGACTACCTTCGCCGAAGCGGACGGCTGCTGTTTGGCGTCTCGTGGGTCAGGAGCGTCCTTGTCCAGCGTCAGGTGGCAGCGATCGGTGTTGCAGTAGGTAACGTACTCGTCCAGCAGGTGGCGCAGATGCACCTCGTTGAAGACAACTGCATAGCGGAGGAGCTCTGAAAGCACGGATGACACCCATCGCTCCGCTACACCGTTCTGCCACGGCGACCGCCACGCCGTGCGCACCAGCTTCACGCCCCACGACGTCAGCTTCTGCGGAACAACAGAGCCGTACTTTCCGTCCCTGTCGAGGATCAGGTATCTCGGTGTGGTCGCAAAGGGGAACGCCTCACGCAGTTGTTGCATGATCCACTCCGCGGTGGGGTGTGCGGTGACGTTGGCGTGCAGGATTCATCGTCTGCCGTGGTCGATGATGAAGAACACGTAGAGCACGCTGAAGGTCACCGTCGGTACCGTGAAGAAGTCCATGGCGGCGAGGACCTCGCGGTGATTGCGCAAGAAAGCCTTCCATCGCTCAACGGCGTCTCGTGGTGCCGGTTCCGTCGGCAAGTTGCGGGACACGGTGCGCTCGGAGACCAGGAAGCCGAGCTTGAGCAGTTCGGCGTGGATGCGGGGGGCGCCCCAACTGTTCTTGGTGGCCATGCGCCGAACCGGATCGCGGATCTCGCGATTCGAGCGCGGCCTTCCTGTTCGCATCGACTTCCATCGCCAGTATGCGCGGAAGCCTTGCAGGTGCCAACGGGCGACGGTCTCGGGCTTGACGATGATGAGGGCCTCCCTCCAGCGTGACCAGACGCGACGAAGAACAACCCAGAAGAGCCGGTCGCCTGCGCGGAGCCGAGGTGTTCGTCGTGCCTGCTTCAGTACGCTGAGCTGCTGGCGCAGGGCGGCATTCTCGATAGCGAGACCAACCCGTGATCTGAAAAGAGAGCGAAGGGCATGTGTGACGGCGACGAGCATCCGGAGCATCGCGGTAGCGTAGCCCCGGACTGGGCTTCACGTGCACGCCCTCGCCCGTTCGGACTTGCCTTTCGAGCTGCTGGAATCAACGCCGATCGAATAATGGCGAGACACAGGTCGTGGTAGGCTGGGTTGTAACAAGGCCGACACGACAAGGGGAGGACCCATGCGTTGTCCTTCACCGCTGTTGTTCGCTTTGGCTGCTTTCTTGGTCGGCGCCTCCTTTCCCGCCGTCGGCGCTGGCGAGAAGCCGGGAGTTGGCACAGGCTCTGGTCAGGCTTGCGCGACGGATGCCGGGCCGAGTGCCGGCCATCGGCCGAGACGCAGGCTCGTCGGGCACCCACCTCCGCTGTTCCTCGAAACGCCCACTGCGAGCCTGGCGGCACCATGGCTGAAGGCGCTCGACCTCGCGCCGTCCCCTGCGGCTGTCGTCCACGCTATGAACCCGTACCACATCCAGCGCATCCTCTCCGACACCACGAGGAACGAAATCCACGCCGCCGGCATGGCGGGGTTCTACACAAGCCCGCAGCTCAAGGAGAGCACTCTTGAGACGTTGCAGCTCGCCTACCAGACACGCTCCAAGATTATGCGCCTGGGCGGCATTTACCTGAGCCGCAACCTCACCGGGGAGGGATTCTGGGAGATCGTCGAGCCACAGCCCGAGATCTTTCACTACGAGATCACGGACGCGATCCTGAATGCCGCCGCAAGCGGCGCCGGCGGTTCCCTGATGGTCATCCAGCCCTATGCCTCGTGGGATCAGCTCGCTGCCGGCTATCCGCCGAAGACTGAAAACGACTCCTTGTTTGCCGGGGGAGATTTCTTCGTCCTCAAGCAGAACACCGGGCCCGGCCCGGCCTTTGACCTTCCCGCGTATGAGAGCTTTCTCACCCACCTCGACCAACACACAGGTCAGAAGGTCTTCGAGATTGCCAACGAGATGGACGGAGGCAGCGGCGCAAGCTACCCCAACTCTGAAGGGGCCCTCGCCTACATCGAGCTCCTGAGAAGCTCCAGGAAGGGGCTGGGCCCCGACGCGACGATCGTCAACGGCGGATCTATCGGTTTTCTGGACGTCCAGGCCAACAAGGACTTCTGGATCACCTTCTTCTCTCATGGCGGTGGGGCGCTCATCGACGCACTCAACGTCCACTACCCCGGAGAGTGGAACCAGGCGTTCCAGGATTCCTCCGAGCTGGGAGAGTTTCTGGACTTCTTCAACGGTGTGATGGCCGCCAACTCGGTCGTGAAGGACATCTGGATCACGGAGTTCGTTATCGGGGATCCGAGCTTTGACGAGCAACAGGTCGCGGAGTGGTACCTCAAGAGGTTCTGCTTCGCGGCAGTCCGGGGCACCAAGAAGATCTTCATCGAGTTTTCGGATTTTCGCGGGTCTCACGGTCTGGCACCCCTCGGCAGGAGCGCCATGTTCTACACCGAGGGCGAGACGTTTACTGCGCAGCTCATGTTCTACACCCAGAAGCTCATCAACCTGAAGCTCTCCTCCTTCGCTCATTGCACCGAACTCGTGCGCGACGAGCAGTACGAGTTCACAGTCGACGGGCACCCCGTGTACGTGGTCTGGGGCGTGGGCTCGCCCCCGACGGCACTGGCCGGGCACGTCGTGAAGGTCACCGACGTCTTTGGCAACGAGACGATCACCAGCACACCGGTGCTTACCAGCCGGCCGGTCTTCGTGGAGATTCTGGAATGACGCCTGAGAGTGGTGCGCTGCGCCGTCGCGATCAGCCACGACCGCTGGCTCCTCACCTGGCGTGCAGTCGCAGGAGAGGATAGTCCGCCTCTACGTGCTGCGGCCAGCCCCGGCGCCAGGTCGGTGAGCACGAGCGAGCGTATGTCTTTGCTACGTCTGTGCAGAGCCAGAGACGGCGATACGATCAACATGGGGTTGCCCGGATGGGAAGGGAGGATTCATGACCAAGACCATCCGCTTCTGTGGTGCTCCCCTCAGGTCAAGCCACACGGATGAGTCCTAGGGCACTCCTTACCTGCCAGGCACTTGCTCCAAGGATGCAAACCGAAAGCACTTGACATTCTGTGACTGAAAAGATGATTCTATCCACCGTCGGAGCGCGAAACGTCAAGCAGAGGGAGCATGACTACCGTCGAGTTCTTCGCCACGCACCCCGTGTTCTCGCTCGAGGAGGCGGCGCAAGCGCTGGTGCTGCCGGGCGGCACGGCCGCGGCGGTGCAGCGGCTCAAGCACCATGTGCGCAAGGGCCGCCTCAAGATCGTGACGCGCGGGGTGTACGCGGTGGTACCCCCCGGCGTGACGGCGGAGCGCTTCCAGCCCGATGCCGTCCTCGTCGCGGCGGTCGCGCGGCTCGACGGGATCGTCGCCTACCATGCCGCGCTTGAGCTTCTGGGCGCCGCGCACTCGGTGTTCTCCGAGACTGCCGTGT
>Ga0315273_10007600_pt1 | contig 13588 bp, 13 predicted proteins | sample YL17G02_0_MG_FD_205753 | JGI IMG/M metagenome (GOLD analysis project Ga0315273, IMG submission 205753) | Sediment microbial communities from Yellowstone Lake, YNP, Wyoming, USA - YL17G02_0 | ecosystem: Environmental > Aquatic > Freshwater > Lake > Sediment | place: USA: Wyoming | collected... | reverse complement strand
TTGGGTGGGTTCGCCTGCGCCTCAAGTTCGACGATCCGCTCCAAGGCGACAGCCAACTGCTGTCTCAACTCGGCCGTCTGCGCCTGGCTGACGGCCAACTGCTGGCGTAGCTCACAGTTCTCCGCTCAAAGACGCTCGACTTCTTGCTCAAGACACATAACATCATCATGCCATAACCTGTCAAGGGTAACGCTGAACAGTTACTCCCGTGAAGTCCGGCGCCGTGGAGCTAACGCGACTCCGAAACCTCTTCGAGGGCGCCCTCATCCACCAACACGACCTTGCCGCGACGGGTGCGGATCAGCCCAGCACGGCGGAACTTGCTCATGACGCGGATCGCGGTTTCGACGGTGGTGCCGGTCATATCCGCCACATCCTGGCGCGTGAGGGGCATCTCGATGACACGCCCTTCCGGCGTGGTGGTTCCCGCGGTCTCGGCGAGCTTCAATAGAACGCGGGCGATGCGCTGTTCTACGCGCTCGACAGCCAGGCTTCGGATCTGCTCGGCCGAGCTACGCAGCCGGCTGCCCAGGTCGGCTATCACCCACAGAGCAAATACCGGGTAGCGATTGACGAGGGTCAGGCAGTCGTTGCGCGCTACCACTAACACCGCGCAATCTTCGATCACCTGGGCCGTTCCCGGATAGCCGCCGCCGTCGAATGTCCCAACAGTGCCCAGCATTCCACCTGGGCCGCAAACCCTCAGGACGACGTCCTTGCCGTCGGTGGAGTGGCGCAGGACTTTGACTTTGCCGGTCTTGACGAAGTAGAGGGCCTCGGGCGCTTCTCCTTCCAGAAAGATGTAGTCATCCTTCTGATATTGGCGTTCGCTGAACAGGTCAGCGATCTTCTCCCAGTCTCGCTCGGATAATCCGGCGAACACCGGCAGCGCCGCCAATATATCGCGCCGATCCATCTACCGCTCCGCGTCCGGCCCGAATGGCTACCATCCGGACACCGGCACCCTGATGGCCCAGTCCTCGGCCGGCGCCTGCTCCGGCCCTGTGCATGAATATGATGCACATCATTGACGAGGGCTGATTATAGCATCTGGCCAGCAGCGTGGCAATTTCGCAGGGTAGATTGCTCACAGATCCGATCGCCGCCGCCGCCGCATCCACACGGGCAGGCCGGCCGCAACCAGCCCGACCGCGCCTGCGGTCGGGCAAGGGATCTGCGTCGGAGCTCCTGTGCCGGCCTGTTGCGCACTGGCGGGTACCGTCGCAGGAGCGCTCACCGCCGTTGCCTCTGGGGCGGTTCGGTCCGACGTGAGCACCTGGCTTCGTGTTGAGGCCGGCGCCGCCGGCGTGGCCCGGGGCTCTGCGGTGGCCTGACGCGTCGACGGCGTCAGCGAGCTCGCCGGCGCCCCCGAGGGCAGCGGCACTTGCGTTGCGGCAGTGATTGGTGCCGGCACTGCATCTGTTTGGCCCGTCGGTCCGATCGCGAAGGCACTTCCGGCAAGGAGGACGGTCACCCGGTCACCGAGGGCAAGGTAGCGCCCCAGCTCCGGGTTCTCGGCGATGAGTTGGAAGTAGCGGTCGCTTCCGAAGGAGACCGGTTCGGCTTGCATCGTGTTGGCGTCGAATGACGTATCGAGCCAGGTGCCATCGTGGAGGACAAAGGCCTTGTCGCCTACCTGCTTGACCTGTTCGTTCGCCGGCGCCGCGGATTGATCGCTCGCTGCCAACGCCTTCTCCGCCTGAGCTCTCTCGACAGCTTGGGCCCCGCTGCGCGCCTCGGGCGCCAGCATCGGCGCGGCGGGCGACGCGGTACCTCCCGCGTAGGGCTCTCCCGGCGTCCTGAGGGCCTGACCAAGCCGATCACGCCCGGCCTCGGTAAGCGCGAGTTGTGGTTCCTGAACCAGGAACGAGGTGTAAGGCGTCACGATTCCGTACCGGGTGCTCAGAGCGATGACTTCCTTGACCAGCTCGTCGCTGGCCCCGTTCAGACGGATCTGCGCCAGGAGATAACCGATCTTGCGCTGGGCCCACAGCGAAGGGATGAACTCGTTTCCGCCGCGGCGGGCAAAGCTTAGATTCGAATACGTGTACGAGCGCCCCTGTCCGTTGACCTGGCCCGTCATCTGCAATGATGCAGGACCACCGTCCCGGTAGCGGCCTGCCAGCACCAGCTGCGTGCCCGCAAATAAGTCGGGCGGCACTGTGGGATACATGTCGTCCGCGCGCACACCCGAAAAGGCAAGCCCGACATCGACCAGCACGGGACTGCTGACCTTGGCATAGAACCCCGATACCACCTCGTCGATCTTCTCCTGCGGGCGAACGTAAGCGCTGGCGCCGCGCTGGCCGCTGCTCAGTTGGTCCAGCAGGAAGGTATCAACGTCATCGCCGACCCCAAATGCGAAGAGACGCACCGCATGCGGTGCATTCCTTGCGACATTCGCGACGATGCGGTCGGGCTCAGTCTCACCCATGGTCGGCAGGCCGTCAGTCATGAAGATCAACACGGTAGGGCGCGCCTCGCCGGCGCCCGCCAGCGCTTCCAGCAGCGCCCGGTTGATGTCGGTGCTCCCCTGGGCTCTCAGCCTCTTGACGAAATCATGTCCTTCCGCCGTGCGTCTGGCGGGAATTGGCTCCTCCGCCAGCAGGCGTGTGGCCGTGCTGAACGACACAATGTTGAAGCGGTCGGCAGGCGCGAGGTGATCCAACACGAAGTCTGCGGCCAGCTTCGCCTGGTTCAGTTTGGTGCCCTCCATGCTGCCCGATGTGTCCATGACCAGGATCACGTCCTTGGCGACCTGGGCGCTGCTGTCGACTTCCGTGGGTGGAGTCACCAGCAGCAGAAAGAATCCGTCCTCATCGAACGGCTTGTAGCTGAGCAGGTTGGCCGAGATGCCATCGGTGCTGCGCTCGCCCTTGCTGTAGTAGAGGTCGAAATCGCGATCGGGGCGGACATTGCGCTCCTCGTACCCGATCGTCGCCCGCCCAGGCCCTTGACGCACCACGCTCGCTGGATGGCTGGGGGAGTAAATCGCGCGTAGGGGGGCCTTATCCTCTAGGTGCACCGTTACTGCGACATCGGCGAGCGGTAGGGGCGAGAACTTCTCGGTGTTGAGCGGATACCGGTAGTGGACCAGCCCGTCGGCCAGCGGCAGCACCTGGCTATAGGTGAGCTCAATGCGTCGCTCACCTCCGGGCGGGATAGGAAAGATGCGGGCCTGGAACGCTCCGCGCCCCGCATACTCCAGGAGCGCGGGGTCGCGCTCGCGCCGTACTATCTCCTCGTAGATGGCTCGGGCCTCGTCGCGGGTGAGCAGCTTGCCCTCGAGCTTCCTGCCATCGACCCACATATCGAAGCTCGAGATTGCCGCGTCCTCCGGAAGCGGAAAAAGATACGTGCCCTCCACTGCGTAGTTCGCGTGGTTCACGAACACCTGATCCACGTGCGTCGTGGCGACCTGGTCCGAAATGGTGGCTTCGACGTGGTGGTACTTGACGGCCAGAGGTACATCGCGCCAGGGCATAGGCCGGTCGACCGGCGGCTGAGGAATGATGAACCCGTCGGCCGACGCAGGGCGCGCGCCGGGCACAAACAGTAAGACGGATCCGAATAGCAGCGCTAAGCAAACCGAGAGCGGGCGTTTCATGGCAGCTGTCCTCCTTTTATCAGGGCACAAGCAGGCGAGCTACCAATTAGACGTAGCGATCCGAGCTACGGTTCCCGCAACACGCTACTTGGGCTCCAGGTTGTAGGTTAGCCCAGCAATCCACCACCGCCCATCGTGCTTGGCGAACTCCCAGCGATCGCCTCCCGGCGAGACCTCCTTGCCGATCACAGTAGTACCAGCCGCAACAGCCCGATCACCCGTGATAACGACCTTGACGTCCTTCGGCGCTGCGACGCCCGGGTTGCCCGGGAGAACCAACACTACGTACCGGTCTCGGATTGCGTCGCGGCCCTGCCAGCGGGAGTCATCAGATGGGTCGTCCGGCGTGTGCTTCGCATCGGTCACCATCGCATCGGCCGCCCAAAGATCCATCAACCCCTGGACATCCTGGTTCACCACTCCCTGGCCCTCCGAGGCCAGCAGTTGACGTATCGCCTCCTCATCGCTGGCCGGCTGGACGGTCGGGGTGCGCGCCGGCGTGGTGGGCTTAGCGCCCAGCGTCGAAGGCGGCGACGGCGCAGCACAGGACCACAGACCGGGAAGGGCGAGCAGGAACAGTGCGAGGCGCAGGCTAACGCGCATGAGGCATGGGTCTCCTCGAGACGAAGCAGTGAATGGGCCATCGCGATCAGTCTGGGCGATCATATCAGGGCTTCCATCAAAGCGCCAGTCCCGGCGCTCAGGCGATTTGCGTATCCGCTGTACCTGAGCTATACTGGTTTCTGCGAAAGCCGTCCAGAAATTGGCGGCTGGTTTGTTTATTGAGTTCGAACACCCCCATGCGCCTCGGGCGCTTTTTTCTTTCCTGCGCGGATCAGTTAACCCGGCAGGGCAGCTACGCGGGGGCAGACGTCACGGTAAAGGATCAAGGCCCAATGGAAGACAGCCACGTCACCTACCTTACGGCGGAAGGGATCAAAAAGCTGCAAGACGAACTTGAGTACCTGACCAACGTTCGTCGCCCAGAAATCGCGCAACAGATCGCCGATGCAAAGGCCGACGGCGACGTGTCGGAAAACGCCGGCTACGATGAAGCCAAGAACGCCCAGGCGTTCGCGGAGGGTCGCATCCTGACAGTCAAGAACCTCCTCTCCGGCGCGGTCCTCATCAAGAAAAACGGCTCGAAGGATACGATCGATCTTGGGTCCAAAGTCACCATTCGCGATCGCTCCTATGGCGGCGAGGAGACGTATACGATTGTCGGTTCGACCGAAGTTGATCCCCCCAACGGACGGATTTCCCTCCGCTCACCGATCGGTCGCTCCCTGATGGGTCGCCACGTCGGGGATGTCGTGGAGGTCCAGGCGCCAGCCGGGAAGGCCCAGTTCGAGATCATCTCGATATCCTGAGTCCATCACGCCGAGGATCACCCCAACGAATCGAGGCCATCGTGGACGAGCTAGATCTCAACGAACAGCAACTCGTGCGCCGGCAAAAACTGGCCGATCTGCGGGGCATGGGCATCGACCCGTTTCCTCACCGCCTGCCCTGGGAACGCACGCATGATGCCGCCGGCGCCATTGCGGCCTACCAGCGCGGCGAAATCTCCGGCGAAGCGCAAATCGTCCTCGCAGGCCGCCTCGTGACGGAGCGCCTGATGGGTAAGGCCGCTTTCGCCCACATCGAGGATGGCAGCGGCCGCATTCAGGTATACATCAAGCGAGACGTTGTGGGTGTAGAACTTTACGACACCCTCTTCAAACGAATGATCGACCTGGGGGACTTCATCGCCGTGAAGGGGACGATGTTTACGACGCGGACGGGCGAAGCCACCTGCGAGGTGAACGACCTGGCAATCATCAGCAAGACGCTCAACCCGCTGCCGGACAAGTGGCACGGGCTGCGCGACACTGAGACTCGCTATCGCCAGCGCTATGTGGATCTGCTGGCCAACGCGGAGGTGCGCACCGTCTTTCGCACGCGAGCGCGGATTGTGAAGGCGATCCGCAGCTACCTTGACGACAACGGGTTTCTTGAGGTCGAGACGCCCGTCCTGCAGCCGATCTACGGCGGCGCGGCAGCACGCCCTTTCACCACCCATCACAACCAGCTCGACCAGGAGTTGTTCCTCCGCATCAGTTTCGAGCTCTATCTGAAGCGGCTGCTCGTCGGCGAAATCGAACGCGTCTACGAGATCGGGCGGGACTTCCGAAATGAGGGGATCAGTTTCAAGCACAACCCAGAGTTCACCCAGCTCGAATGGTACGAGGCCTACACGGACTACCTTGGTACGATGCGCCGGGTTGAGGAGATGGTCTGCGCGGTGGCGAAGGAGGTGACCGGCGGCTTGATCATTCGGTACGGCGGCAACGAGATTGACCTGACTCCGCCGTGGCGCCGGGCGACAATGCGCGAGGCCATCCGGACAGCCTGTGGCATCGACTATGCCCTCTACCCGGATGCCCCCTCGCTGGCCGCTGCGATGCAAGCCGCGGGCCACCAGCCCGAGCAGGCGTCCAGCCGCGGCAAGCTGATCGACTCACTCTTTGGCACTCACGTCGAGCCCACGCTGATCCAGCCCACCTTCATCATGGACTACCCGGTGGAGATCAGCCCGTTGGCCAAGAAGAAGGCTGATGACCCGACAACCGTCGAGAGATTCGAATACTTCATCGCCGGACTGGAAATGGGCAACGCCTTCACCGAGCTTAACGACCCGATCGACCAGCGCGCCCGATTCGTGGAGATGCGCGATGTCATGGCAGGCGATGACGAAAACATCCATCCCCTGGACGAGGACTTTCTCAGCGCTTTGAGCTACGGCATGCCGCCGACCGGCGGCTTCGGCACCGGCGTCGATCGTCTGACCATGCTCTTCACCGACCGCGCGTCGATACGTGAAGTCATCTTGTTCCCGCATTTGAGGAGCAGAGAGGCCTAGCACTCGTTTGACAAGTGCGTGAGGGCGGCTATAATAGCCCGAGAAATGCGGGTATAGTTCAGCGGTAGAACGTCAGCTTCCCAAGTTGAATGTCAGGGGTTCGAGTCCCCTTACCCGCTCAATTACACAACCTGTAGTAGTCCCCGCTGCGATTGCCCCTATATACTGTGGTTTGGTGCCCCCATCACAAGGAGAACACCATGCCACCTAACAGTCAACCTCACCTTAAGGACTTGTCCTGTCCGTCTACTGGCCTCGACTTGGCGCTCGATCTCTTTATCACGGCGAAGGAGGCAGAACGCTGCACAGTTCGCACGGTCAAGACTTATCGCTGGACCTTGCGCCAATTCCTCGATTGGCTCAAGGCGCGCGACGTGCTGGAGGTCCAGGTCATCACCCCGCATCACATCCGCCAGTTTCTGGCTGGCCTTGACCAGCAAGGCTGCGCCGCGTCTTACATCCACATCTATGCGCGTACGATAAAGACCTGGGTGCGTTTCCTGCATATGGAGGGGCTGCTTGCCGCCGACCCGATGCAGAAGGTGGCAATGCCTCGGCTCGCCCACGAGGTGCTTCCTGCCTTCACCCCTGAAGAGGTCAAGCGGCTGCTCAGCGCCTGCCACACCAAGCGGGACACGGCCTTGGTGCTGGCCCTTCTGGACACGGGGTGCCGGGCCGCCGAACTTGTCGGTTTGAACATCGACGATATCGACCTAAGTACCGGAGCGGTCACGGTGAGGCTTGGCAAAGGGGGCAAAAGCCGCACCACATACCTTGGGTCTAAGGCCACGCGTGCTCTGCACAGATACCTGGCAGAGCGACCTCCGGCGGGACCAGACGCGCCACTGTTCCCGTCGGCAACCACGGCGGAACGCCTAACAACAAACGGTCTACTTCTGCTATGTCGGCGGCTCGGGCAGAGAGCGGGCGTGGCGAGGTGCAACCCCCACAAGTTCAGGCGAACGTTTGCCCTGTGGTCACTGCGGGCCGGCATGAACATATACGCACTCCAGCGACTAATGGGGCACAGCGAGCTGACAGTCCTGCAGCGCTATCTGGCGCTCGTCGAGCAGGACCTGCAGCAAGCCCACCGCAAGTGCGGAGCGGTCGACTGCACGCTGTAGACGGACGATTGCCCAATGGCCTCCGCCGTGCTACAATTCGCCGCATTAGGCAAACCCCGGCAACGTGACAGCGTCCCGGGGATGGCCAGACCGGTGCGAGCGGCCTGACGTCGCCATTTTACCATTCAGCGGGCTGCTCGCGTAACGCGGGCAGCCCGCTTATTTCCGCGTAGGATGGCGAAAACGGTGGACGTTGATGCAATTCGTCGCGAAGTTGACCCGCTTTGGGACATCAATCCTCTAGAGGTAAGTTGTAGCGTGGCAGAGGCGGCGGATATTCTGCAACGCGTTGGCCATTACCTCGAGAATGAATCCAGCGACCAGCCCTTTGCGCCAATTCTGAGACCGATCACGCAGACTCTCACATCTGCGCGATTCGGCATGTTCGATTTCTCCGTACCATCATCGCCAGCTCAGATTGGCGAGATCGTGGTTCGGAAGATGGGGGCAGGTTGCGAACTCACGTTCGAATTGACCCGCCGCGAGTCGGAGAATAATTTCCGCGGAGTTTACCGGGTCGTCCGTAACGCATTGATGCGGGACAACGTCCTCCTCGCCGAAGCCCAGGGCACATCCGTGACTTCGCCAGCAACTTCGCATTCTCACCACGAGTCGGAGCACAAAAGCGATACTCCAAGAGTGGAAGATCATGTCGCGGGCCGCTTGATGGGAACGAGTGGCGATTTGACGTTTTACGAGGTAAGGGACATTGTCAGACGTGTCCGGGCTAGGCAAAGTATGGGAGGCAAAGTGCCTGCAATATATGCCGAGATGAACATAGAGCCAGAGGCACCAAAGTCCTTCGGCATAGACTCTCTACGTCGATGGCTAAGGGACCCTAGATTCAAAGACTAGCGGAGTCTCGAATCCCTCAAGACTCGGGGACAGATGCGTCCCTGGCGATTTGCCCCCATTAGGAGTACCACGTGCTGTGCTAGCGTTGATGCCCGTTGGGATGTTCATCCCGTTGCCGTCGCTGCCAGCCCGGTGGTCGAAGAAGCCAAGCCCGCCCACCTATTTCCCAGATTCGATTTCATTCAGAGTCCGGGCATAGAATGTCAAGACCATGTCCTGCGGATAGACCGAGGGATCATCCTCCCACGGCGGTCGCCCTACCGGCCACCGCCAGTAGATAGTAGCATCGGTGACTTGCTGGTTGACGAGGGATGTCCAGCGGCTACCAGTCGTGACATCCCACACTCGGACTGCGCTTCCACGCGTGATCATCTGGTCCAAGGGCCCAACAACTATCGCCAGATTATAGCCGTTGGGGCCAAAGTCCCAATTCCGAGTTGTGCCGAGAATCAAGCCCGAGTCGGTCGCGAACTCAAGACCGTAATCGAGACGGTCCCACTGATGTTTGTGCCAGTCTGTATTCTCGTCTTCGAGATCCCAGTAGCGAATGGCGGTTACTCGCTGTACTACCAGCCTCCGCGCCCGTGATTCGAAATCTGCCTGCCCTCGGTTAGTCCCACTTGGCCTCCATAACTACCGCCAGCGGCAAGTCATGTTGTCCCGGGCAGTTCAACCGCTTCGGCCATCTCGTCTGCCCACTTCCTGCCAAACAACCCATCCTGAACAACTTCACTGAGCGTCTGATAACCCTGGCTGCTGCGTGGTCGCTCGTGATTGTAGCTTTGCCGCCATATTTCGAGAACAGTCTCAGCCTCAGCCAAACTGTAGACCACCTCCACGTTCAGGCACTCATCGCGAAATTTGCCGTTGAAGCTCTCGCCATAGGCATTCTGCCATGGACTACCCGACTCGATGTAGCGCGTTTTGACCTTCCGCTCCTTTAGCCACCCTTGAATGGCTTTGGCGACAAATTCCGGCCCGTTGTCGCTGCGCAAGTATTCCGACACGCCCCGCTCTGTGAAGACCCGCTCCAGCACCTCGATCACGGTCTTCGCAGGCAATTGGCGTTCCACCTTGATCGCCAAGCACTCCCGCGCAAACTCGGCTCCCACGGCCAAGAACTTGAGCGTGCGGCTGTCCCATGTGGTGTCGAAGACGGAATCATAGGTCCAGACATCATTCAAGTGGTTGGCCTCCCCCGGCACCGAACCAAGATACTGACCGTGCCTGCGTCTGCGATGTACCGGGCATTGCGGACCAACCCGCTTCCAGACGCGATGCATGCGCCTATGATTCACACTCAGCCGATCTCGCCGCAGCAGAGCTGACGCTCGCCGGTAGCCATAGCGCTTATGCCCCCGAGCGATCTCCCGCAGCCGCTGTGCCAGATCGTCATCATCGCGCGGATGCGCCTGATAGCGAAATCCAGACCTACTTGCTCACGTTAGGACGCAGCTCCGTCACTCCGACAGCCCTCGCTCCTTCAAGAAGCTGAACGGCGCTCGCCGCAGCTCCATGCCCACCAATTCTTTGCCCGCAGTTCCATGAGCGCCTCCACCTTCAGGTCACGCCCCGCCAGGAGACGTTTGAGTCTGGCATCTTCAGCCGTCAGTTCCTTGAGTCCCTGAACGTCGCTGTTGTCAAGTCTCCCGCATTTGGGTCGCCACAAATAGAAAACCAGCGCGGCAATGCCCTGCTCGTGGCAGGGGTCCGCCACGGGCTTCTCCCTCTTCTCCACTTCCGCAAGCTGCCAAGGTTCTATTCTCCAAGAGCCGCACTTGCCCCGCGTCGAACTCGTGCCTGCTCAGAGAAACCAACACGGCAAGTAACGCATTTCTCGGGAGGCATGCCTCTGACCCAGTCCCGCTGCACCTCTCTCCCTTCACCGCCTGAGCATCTTGGCAAGTGTGTGAACAAGTATCTGAGCAAATATCTTAGCAAATCGTTTGATATACTTGCTCCAGATTGACATAGAGCATCGGTGAGGTAAGCATGGCTCGGGCTGAACGTTTTGGCTTCGTCCTGACATTTGCCGAAAAGAGGGCTCTGCAGCAATTGTCCGACGACGAGGCGCTGCCCTTAGCTGCCGTGGTTCGGCGTCTGATCCGGGCTGAGGCGCAGCGTCGCAACCTGTGGACCGACGTTTCGGAACGGGCAGTAGCTGAACCGAAGGAGGTTCGGTGTTGAAGAGTTCAACATCTATTCCTTCGGCATCGGGCAATCGGCGAGGAACCGCGGATCAGCAGCCGTTCCCGGCGACTCCAGAGACGCATGGCAACTTCAGTCAAGCCCGTGTCGGTTCATATAGGGCCATGGAACCCGAAGTCTCTCTGGACACGGCAATACAGTGTTTTCTGACTGCCAAGCGTGGCGAGCGCTGCACCGAACGGACCATCGCTCAATATGGCTGGACTCTCCGCAAGTTCATGCAGTGGCTGTCCCAGCAGGGCGTTGTACACCCACAGGACATCTCGCCGCACCACATCCGACTTTTCCTGTCGGAGCTGGTCCAGCGGGGCTGCACTGCGTGGTACGCGCACGGGTTTGCTCGGGTGATCAAAACCTGGAGCGGGTTCCTCTACGGAGAAGGGGTGATCCCAATCGATCCGAGTATCAATGTTCGGATGCCAAGATTGGAGCGCAAAATCCTGCCGAGCTTCTCTGTGCCGGAGATGGAGGGGTTGGTTGCTAGCTGCCGAGACGCGCGGGAGAGCGCCGCGGTGTTCACGTTGCTCGACACGGGAATCCGTGCCACCGAGTTGGCCGGCCTGGACATCGGCGACGTGGATCTAAAGACGGGCAGGCTTGCAGTCCGGAAAGGGAAGGGGCAGAAGTGGCGGATTGTGTTTCTCGGAGCGAGCGCCCGAAGCGCCTTGGCGACATACCTTACGGCTCGGGTGGATGCTCAATCTGGAGATCCCCTTTTTCCGTCGGCCACGACTGGGCAACGTTTCTCAGCGAACGGCCTGCTCCAGTTTTGCCGAAGGCTTGGGCGACGCGCCGGGGTCGCACACTGCGCTCCGCACGCCTTCCGACGGACATTTGCTCGCTCTGCGCTGCGCGGCGGGATGGACGTGGAGTCGCTTCGACTCCTGATGGGGCATGCGGACCTCCACACCCTGATGCAATACGTCGGCACCTCCGAAGCTGACCTGGCGGAGGCCCACCGCCGGTTTGGGCCAGTTGACGGCATGCTATCCGGTGCCCTGGTGGAAGACCAGCCTCGATGACGTGCGGAATCTCGAACTCCGCCCACCTACTGCTACGACGTTCGCATCGTCGCCATCCATCTTTGGCGACGAAGGCCGTTCACGGCACAAGGGGGCCCACGATGAACGATCGCAACCTGGCCGCGAAGACTTCCAACCACCTGGGCACGGCCATCCAGCCGCCCACTGTGGACACCGTAACCTGGGCAAGAAGGCTGGCATGGAACGCATCGAACTGCACGCGGACGACGCTAGCATGCATTGGCCCAACACTGCTGTTAGGTTCTGGCAATCGTGTGCCGGCCTTGTCGGTGATATCAGGCCGTACGGAGCACCGGCGCTCATCGTCCGATGAGGTTGTAGATGTGCCGCTCGCCTGATCTGCTGGCCGCAGCACTGCGCTATGCCGAAGCCGATTTTCACGTCCTACCGGTTGACTCGGAGAAACATCCGACGACCCGCCATGGCGTGTACGACGCCAGCACCGACCCCGCGACTGTCGCCCGCTGGTTCGTCAATCGCCCGGGCCGCGGCCTCGCCATCGCCATGGGCGGGCCCAAGCGTACCATTGGAATCGATTCTGATCGCCATCATCCCGGCGTCGACGGCGTGGCCCACTACCACCAGCTTTTTCCCGATATGGGCGAGCCCTGGCAGACGACGCCAACGAACGGAGAGCACCATGTGTGGCGCTTCCCGGTGGGCCGTTCTATTGGCTGTGGAGTGAGCGTCCTTGCTCAGGGGGTTGACCATTGCGGCGCTGGGGGCTACATCGTGGTTGACCCTTCTCACATGCCAGGCGGCGTGTACTCCTGGCAGCGCGACCCATTCACAAACCCCATTCCAGAACTCCCCCCGCAGATTGTAGACCTGCTGACCAGGCCCAGGACGACCGCCCCTGACGGGGCACCCCAGCCCGCCGTTACGCTCGACTGGGCCGTCGGTCGCCTATCCAGGGCGCGCGAGGGCACCTGCAACAATACGCTGAACATGGTTGCCTACCTGCTGGGTCGGCAGATAGCTGCTGGCACGGTCCAGGAGGATGACGCAAGGCGGCTGCTCACCGAGACCGCCCTCGACATTGGGCTCACGCCCCAGGAGACCAAGGCTACCATCGCCAGCGGGCTCGGGGACGGCATGACTGCCGCCGGCGTGATGCCGCTATCCGAGGACATCGAAGCTGCCTGGGGCTGCTATGCGTGGGCGCTGACAACGCCGTGGCAGGGCCAGGCCAGCTTGTCAGATCGCAGGGTCTACGTGGCTCACGTCATGATCTTCCTGGCATGCGGGCAAGTGACCTACGACGCCAGCCTCCGGCGGCTGTCCAGGTTGGCGAACGTCGGCGTGATGACGGCCAGGGACGCCAACGAGCGGCTGGTCGAGGCTGGGCTAATCGAGGTCGCCTACCGATCGGCACCCGGCGAGTTCACGCCCAGTGCCTATAGACTGCGCATGGATCGTACAGATACCCATGCAGTGGGCACGTCTCTATTGGGTATTTGTCTGGATCGTGCGCACCCCAGCACGGCGCAGGGGCATGACGCCTTCTGCCCCAAGGGCCTGGGGGCGACGGCGTGCATCGTGTGGGACAGGCTGCAGATGGGTTCGGCGAGGGCAGTCGAGCTATCGAAAAGCACTGGGCGCGGTCGCAGATCGGTGGAGAATGCGCTGCGGCGCATGAACCCAGTCATCGATGCTGTCACACGGGAGAGTTACTCGAGGGTGACAAAGACCGGCCCAATCTACACGGCGATGCCGGGCGTCGACCTGGACCAGGTGGCGCGCATCCTGCACGTCGATGGAGAAGGGCAGCGGCGGCGCGAGCAGTACGAGCGCGAGAGCGAGCAGCACTCACGTAGTTGGCAGGAGGAGCGGACCAGGCGGCAGTCCG
>Ga0315273_10007599_pt1 | contig 13588 bp, 12 predicted proteins | sample YL17G02_0_MG_FD_205753 | JGI IMG/M metagenome (GOLD analysis project Ga0315273, IMG submission 205753) | Sediment microbial communities from Yellowstone Lake, YNP, Wyoming, USA - YL17G02_0 | ecosystem: Environmental > Aquatic > Freshwater > Lake > Sediment | place: USA: Wyoming | collected... | reverse complement strand
GCAGCGATCACCCTCACATCGACCTCAAGGGTTTCCTCCCCTCCAACCCTTTCGAACCGGTGATCCTGCAAAACCCGTAGAAGCAGAATCTGAGTCGGGGGGGAGACCTCGCCGATCTCATCGAGAAAAACCGTCCCCCCATGGGCGAGCTCAAATCGACCGGCCTTTCTGCGAATGGCGCCGGTAAAAGCTCCCTTCTCATGGCCGAAGAGTTCGCTCTCTAAGAGATTCTGAGAATAGGCTGAGCAGTTGGCAACGATAAAGGGTTTGTTCTTCCTTGAGCCGTTGAAATGGATCGCCCTTGCGATGAGCTCCTTGCCTGTTCCGCTCTCTCCCTGGATGAGGACGGTTGAATCGGTATTGGAGATATCGGAGATCAACTCATAAATCTCCTGCATCCTGGCGTTCTTCCCGATCATGTTTCCAAAACTGTATCGCTTCTCCAGCGCCTGAGTGAGGAGAATATTTTTATTCCTCTCCTTCTTCAGTTCATCATGGAGATCTTTAATCCGGAGCATCACCTTCACCTTGGCAAGGAGTTCCTCGTTGATGAAGGGTTTAGTGAGGTAGTCGTCCGCTCCGATATTAAGGCCATTGATCTTGTCCTGAAGGGTTGACCTGACAGTGAGGATGATCACGGGAATGAACTTCAGGACATCATCCTCCTTAATTTTCTGACAGATATTTCTTCCATCCTCATCGCCCAACATCACATCGAGAAGGACCAAATCTATGGGCACCTCTCCCTCCGGAGACCTCCGCCTTTCGGCCTCAAGAAATCTCATCGCTTCGGCTCCGGAAAAGGCGGGAAAGACCTGATAGCCTTCCAGCTGCAGGAGGGCGGTGATCATCTCCACCGTATCCAGCTCATCATCGACGACCAGTATTCTCTTAGGCTTTTTATGATCCATCTTCATTCTTACCAAATATATTGAATGATTCGATGGGACACAATATCGCTGAAAGGTGATCGAAAGTCAATCATAATTTAGAACCTGCCCTCTCGGTTTTTAGAAAATTGACAAATGATTTGTAGAATATTAAAGTTTTTCTAGGAGAGGTTAGGATGGCTTTTGTGTCCTTCAAAAATTTGCATGCTCATTTGGCGAGGGGACATTTTCAAGCCCTTTTGGGCGGAGTTTTAGGGTTGATATGTTTTGCTTTTTTTTCTTCCGCTTGTTCAAATGAAAAACCCAAAAAGCCTGCTTCTGTTCCTTTACCCGTAATGGTGAGCACGGCAACTCAGAAAACGGTTCCTGTCCAGCTTCGTGCCATTGGAAATGTGCAAGCCTACTCAACGGTCACCGTCAAGTCCAAGGTTGGGGGAGAATTAGTAAGCGTCCATTTTACAGAGGGACAGGATGTAAAAAAGGGAGACCTTCTCTTTACGATTGATCCTCGTTCCTTTGAAGCGGCCCTTAAGGAAGCGGAAGCCAAACTTGAAAGAGATTTGGCTCAGGTCCAACAAGCCAAAGCCAATCTCGAGCGAGACCTAATTCGGGCGAAAAATGCCGAAGAAGATGCCAAGCGTTACGAGGTTTTAATAGAGAAGGGAGTTGTGGCCAGGCAACAGTATGAAAAGTTACGAGCCGATGCAGATGCCCTTGAAGCAACCGTCCGTGCGGACAGAGCTGCCGTGGAGAATTCAGAGGCTACTGTTCGTGCAGATAGGGCAACTGTGGAGAATGCAAAGATTCAGCTCGGATATTGTCTTATACGATCACCCATGGATGGCCGAACTGGAAGTCTTCTTATTCATCGGGGGGCGATTGTTAAAGCAGAGGACGTCAATCTTCTTACCATCCATGAGATCGTCCCGATCTATGTTGCCCTTTCTATTCCGGAACAATATCTTTTAGACATCAAGAAATTTATGGCTCTTGGGACACTCAGGGTCGAAGCAGTTGTCCCAAGGAATGAGGAGCGTGTTGAGAAAGGGGCCATCACTTTTGTTGACAACACCGTTGATTCTTCTACGGGAACGATTCGGCTGAAAGGCACCTTTGAAAATAGAGAAAGGCGGCTCTGGCCAGGTCAGTTTGTCAACACCGTTCTGACGCTGACCTCCGAGTCGAATGTGGTTGTGATTCCCTCTCAGGCGATCCAGACAGGACAACAGGGGCAGTATGTTTTTGTGGTCAAGCAGGACATGACCGTAGAATTGAGGTCCGTGGTGGTGGGACAAACCGCCAATGACGAAACGGTCATTCATAAAGGACTCCATCCGGACGAAAAAGTGGTGACCGATGGACAGCTTCGGCTCCGTCCAGGAGCTAAAGTCGAGATCAAGAATTCCGATTCCACCCTGAAGCCAAAAACACCATGAACATTCCAGAGCTCTTCATCCGGCGTCCCGTCATGACTACTCTCGTGATGCTGGGGATTCTACTTTTCGGCGTCATGGGCTATAGGCTTCTGCCGGTGAGTGACCTTCCGACAGTCGATTTCCCCACCATTTCGGTCGTTGCCGAGCTTCCTGGAGCAAGCCCTGAAACCATGGCTTCTGCGGTGGCTACTCCTCTTGAGAGGCAGTTTTCAACGATCGCCGGATTGGATTCCATGAATTCCACAAACACTCTGGGGACGACCCGTATCACACTTCAGTTTAACTTGAGCCGGAATATCGATGCTGCAGCTCAGGACGTTCAAGCCATGATTGCCAAGGCAGCACGCCAGCTCCCGCCGGACATGCCCAATCCTCCCTCTTTACAGAAGGTCAACCCTGCTGACTTCCCCGTCATCTTTTTAGCCCTGAGTTCGCCCACCCTCCCTCTTTCAATGGTTAACGAATACGCGGACACCTTCCTGGCTCAGCGCATTTCGATGGTGAGTGGCGTGGCTCAGGTTCAGATTTTTGGTGCTCAGAAGTATGCGGTTCGAGTACAGCTCGAACCCAAAGCCCTGGCTGCCCGCTCCATCGGGATTAACGAAGTGGCCAGTGCGATCCAAAGTGGAAACGTGAACCTGCCCACAGGCACGCTCTCTGGAACCCATCAAGCTTTCACCATAGAGGCGAGCGGCAAGCTCAATAATGCTGAAGCCTATGGACCCCTAATCGTTGCCTACCGGAACGGTTCCCCGGTAAGGCTGGGCGAGCTCGCAAAGGTGATTGACAGCGTTGAAAATAATAAGATCGCGAGCTGGTATAACAACGAGCGAAATATCGGCTTGGCCATCTACCGTCAGCCGGGGACGAACACAGTTGAGGTGGTGGATTCGATCAAAAAACTCCTGCCGGGCATTCGTTCTCAAATGCCAGGTTCCATCAATCTGAATATCCTGTTCGATCGCTCTCTATCGATTCGTGAATCCGTCGATGATGTCAAGTTTACTCTCTTCCTGACGATCTGTTTGGTCGTCCTCGTCATCTTCCTCTTTCTACGAAACTTATCCGCCACCATCATTCCCAGCTTGGCGCTTCCCATGTCCATCATCGGCACCTTCGCGCTGATGTACCTCCTGGGATATAGTCTCGATAATCTCTCTCTGATGGCATTAACGCTTTCGGTCGGGTTTGTTGTGGATGACGCCATTGTGATGCTTGAAAATATTGTGCGGCACATGGAGATGGGAGAAAAACCCCTCCAGGCCGCATTCAATGGGTCGAGAGAGATTGGCTTCACGATTGTTTCGATGACCCTTTCGCTCGTCGCTGTCTTTATACCGGTTCTCTTCATGGGCGGGATCGTCGGCCGACTCCTTCATGAATTTGCGGTGACCATCGGTGTGGCAATTCTGGTTTCAGGTTTTGTTTCACTGACTCTGACCCCCATGCTCTGCAGTCGGTTTCTTAGGCCACCCGGAGAAAAAAGACATGGCCGTCTCTATACGACCTCAGAGCGCTTTTTCGATGGGATGCTTCATGCCTACCGGTGGAGTCTTAGGTTCGTTTTGAACCATCGCCTTTCAACGATCATCATCTCGAACCTGATCTTAGCGATCACGATCGGCCTTTTCACGATCTTCTCTTATGGATTTCTTCCGAGCGAAGATATTGGTCAGGTTTTTGGGTTCACCGAAGCCATCCAGGGAATTTCTTTTGAATCCATGAAACAACATCAACTCGCTGTGATGGAGGTGGTTGGGCAGGATCCGAATGTGGAGGCCTTCTCATCAACCGCTGGAGCAGGAGGCCCGTCACCGACAGGCAATTTGGGTCGGATCTTCATAACGCTAAAACCTCGGTCTCAACGGAAGCTCAATGCGGATGAGGTGATTCAGGAGTTACGCCCCAAACTGGCCAAAATTCCAGGAATTCAGGTCTTCCTTCAAAACCCTCCTCCTATTCGGATCGGAGGGCAATTAACCAAGGGCCAGTACCAATTCACGCTTCAGAGTCCGGAGTTCAAGGAACTTTATGAGCATGCTCCTGTCCTTGAAGCGAAGATACGAGAGCTGCCAATCCTTCAGGATGTATCCAGTGATCTGCAAATTAACAACCCACAGGTCAATATTGAGATCGATCGGGATAGGGCTTCGGCTCTTCATGTGACCGCCGGTCAGATCGAAGATGCTCTTTACAGTGCCTATGGGGCGAGACAGATTTCAACAATCTACACTGCTAACAACCAATATCAGGTCATCATCGAATTAGAACCGCAATATCAGATGGACCCCTCTGCTCTCTCCATGCTTTACATTCGATCCTCCACGAGCCAGTTAGTCCCTTTGTATTCGGTAGCTGACCTAAGACGTGGTCTTGGGCCTCTTTCTGTCAACCATTTGGGACAGCTTCCTTCTGTGACCATCTCTTTCAACATCAAACCGGGTGTTTCTTTAGGAGATGCTGTAACCGAAGTCGAGAAGATATCCAGAAACACACTGCCTGCCACCATCAGCACCAGTTTTCAGGGAACAGCCCAGGCATTTAAAACATCCTTACAGGGCATGGGTCTCCTACTGATCATGTCGATCGTGATTATTTATATTGTTCTCGGGGTCCTTTATGAGAGTTTCATCCATCCTCTCACCATTCTTTCGGGTCTTCCATCCGCCGGATTGGGGGCTCTGGTGACGCTCCTGATTTTTAAAATAGACCTGAACATCTACTCCATGGTCGGGATCGTCATGCTAATCGGAATTGTGAAAAAGAATGCCATCATGATGATTGATTTTGCCTTGGATGCACAGAGAAATCAGGGGAAAAGCCCTGAGGATGCGATCTACGAAGGCTGTCTCACCCGTTTCCGTCCCATCATGATGACCACCATGGCCGCCATCATGGGAACCTTGCCCATTGCTCTTGGATATGGAGCAGGCGCAGAGGCACGCCGTCCTCTTGGACTCGCTGTGGTCGGTGGTTTAATCTTCTCCCAACTCATCACCCTCTATATCACTCCTGTGATTTATATTTTCCTGGAATCTTTTCGTGAGAGAGTAAAAGGGTGGTTTCGTAAGTAAACCCCGTTAGAAATTCCAGCGGGGCATTATTTCTAACGGGGTAAAGTTCGGAGTTCTCAATCTGCCATCTGCCTTCTGCAATCTGGACTTAGCTGATTTCACAGGGCGGGATCTTCTCGATGAGCTTCTTCTTTTTTTCCGGTGTCAGTTCCTCTTTGATGGCCCAATCTCTTTGGGCAAAGGAGTCCTGTGTTTTGATGAGGAGCCACTGTTTTCCGGTCCCCCTTCCTCTCATCAAAACGAGGGAGAAACCTCCCTTCAATTTCTGTCCGTTTAAAGTGAAACGGAGTTTCCCCTGTCTTAAGGCGATCTCAGGGTCTCCTTCTGCTTCGAACTCTCCGGAGTCCCAGATGAGAACTGAGCCGGCTCCATAAAGGCCCTCTGGGATGATTCCTTCAAAGTCACCATATTCAAGGAGATGATCCTCCACCATCACAGCAAGCCTTTTATCTGCTGAATTCATGGAAGGTCCTTTTGGGATAGCCCAGGATTTGAGAACACCGGCGATCTCCAATCGAAAATCATAATGGAGGCGGGTGGCATGGTGCTCATGAATGACAAATTTCATTAATTTCCTCTTTTATCGTTATAGTTCAATTGGGAATAATTTCTATTTTATCTTTTGACATTCATTTCATCTTTTCCAAGACCTTCTGAAAAGGCTTTACCATCTCTTCCTTCATTTTCTTACGATAGATTTTTTTTCTCATCGCGGGTATTTTAGTGAGAAGGATTAATAACGCATTGATCATACGGGCTTTGTAATCTCTTTGGGGGAAATCATAGAGATGGTGCTTTTTATAGAATTGATGATCTGCCTGAAAAGGAAACCGGAGTTTCCCCCAGACATCGTCCCTGAAGATTTTCATCCCGCCGACACTGAGAAACGTCTTAGGTTTGATATAGCTCATCTCGGCAAGATGAATGACCTGTTCAGCCAGATGCTGGAGCCGGGCATCTAACTCCTTCGACTCCTCTTCTTCATCTGTGACGATATCGACAAGATTGGCCTGTTGCCATTCTGTGTAAGCCTCTAAGATCTGTCTGAGGTTTGGAATTTGCCTCAAAGGACCAGAAAGGATGAATCCGACTTGTTTCCCCGTTAAGGACGGGGTATGGGTATGAAAGAAACTTCTATCGAAGAACATTTTCCATCTGGAGGATAAATACCTGTCCTGAATCGTTCCCGCAAAAATAAGGATATCCGCTTTTTTCACCTGATTTTTATAGAATTGAACATATTCATCTTGATCCCCGTAGGAACATTGGTAATCATAACCGCACTGAATACAACCCAAACAACCTCCCTTGATGTCAATCTGATGGAGATTGATCATCTTCACATCCTCCATAAAGGAATTTCTAAATCGCTCGATCATCCTGCCTAAATTGGTGTTTGGCTCTTTCAGATCGGACAGGATCAGCACCTTTTTCCCCTGGATGCTCACCTTTTGTCCTGGTGAACCCGGAACGTAATCAAGTGGATGATAGAGGATAGGTGAGTATTTTTTGGCTGTGGGGACATGGTTTTGAATTCCATCGAAGAATTCAGAGGCAAAGAGGGTCAATCTTTCTCTCCTTTTCTCACTTAGCAGATCATACATGCCGGCTGAGAAAGACCCCAGAAATTTCATATCCAAATCATCGCATATCGCATTCATATAATTGTGGGCAGTGTGGTCGAAGAAATGGATGGAGGTCGATAAGACGGCTGCATATTTATTTTTAAAAACACCCGCTGCCCCTCTCTCCCAGATGAGTTCAATGAATCTTTTATATTGGGAGGAGACAAGAAGATAATAGAGAGGGAAGGCCCAGAGCACGCCTTCCGAAGACCTTACTTCATCCATCACCTCTTGAAAGGCCTTTTCATCTTTTTCAATCTTTTTGATCGTGGAGGCGATGTTAAAGATTTTCAGTTCATGGTGTGGGAACTTTTTTTGGATAAAATTCACATACTGCAAGGTTACACTGAGGTCTCCCTTCGGACTTCCGTTTAATACAGTGATCTTCATGGCTACACGTTCCTTTCAAAAAATTAACTCGTTTTTAGTTCGATTGACTCCGTTTTTTTAAAGCAATTAATATTCCTGCGAAGATGAGGATTCCTCCGATGATCTTTAAGGAGGTTAATCCTTCTCCGAGAACGAAGAAAGCCAGGATGGTTGAGCCTACCGGTTCACCCAAAATGGCAATGGCTACCATCGAGGCGGGAAGATATTTCAGGGCCCAATTGAAGGTGGTATGTCCAATCAACTGAGGGACGAGGGCAAGGAGAAAGAGATAGAGATAGGTGGACGAAGAGAATCCGAAGAAGGGTTTTTGAGAAATGAGAGAGAGGATGATCAATACGATTGCTGCGGCTGAGTAGACAGGAAAGATGTAGGAAAGAAGGTCCTGCCCCTTTCTCATCTTTCTTCCAATGAGAAGGTATCCAGAGGCAGTGATAGCACCCAGAAGGGCCAACCCATCTCCCATCAATGCATCACTGGAGATGGACATATCTCCAAAGCTGATCACACCGCTTCCTAAAATGGAAAGGGTAATTCCGAGGATGAGATTCATTCCCACAGGTTCTTTGAAAAAGAGCCACGCCCCTAATCCGACAAAGAGGGGATTGGTGGAGACGAGAACGACCGAACTGGCCACGGAGGTGAATTTCAATGAGGCGATCCAGAAAGCAAAGTGGAGGGCGAGGAAGATGCCGGAGAGAATCAACCATCGCAATTCGGATCCGTTCCATCCTTTCCAGACCCTTCTGTAGCTGGCGAAAGGGAGTAAGAGCAGGGAGGCAAGGGTCATCCGGTAGGCTGCGATGACCAGGGCCGGCGCATCACAGAGTTTGATGAAGATCGAGGCCGTTGAGATGGCGACGATGCCAATAGGAAGAAGGAGATAGAGCCGAATCATTTTAAATAACTTATCTCAATCCTGGATTCACTTCAAGCCCCCCAACCAGAGACTGTGTCGTAATGAGTCGTTTGCCCTTCGACTCACCGTTCGCCCTGAGGCTCTCGAAGGGACGAACAGTTCGCTCAGCCTCCGGCTCAGAGAGCCTCTGGCTCGGAGAGGACAGGCCCTGTCGAACCATGAACGGACTTGCAACACAGTCTCCCGGTGGGGGAGGAGAAAGGAAGGGGATCAATTGACAGGGAGTTAAGAAATGGGTAGGGTATAAACAAGGGATAAAAATCTAACAAAAGATATTTGAAATTTTGGCATCACCTTTTCGTCGTTCCTGCGGAAGCAGGAATCTAGGATGTTCTTTGTGCGGATTTTTCTGGATTCCCGCCTTCGCGGGAATGACAGGATTCATTGACCAGTGTTAGAGATAAATTCTCAAAGTTAGCCATGTAAGAATCTAAAAGGGGGGAGAACGATGGATATCTTCGAACTAATGAAAAAAGGAGGACATGAGCAGGTCATCTTTAGCTACGACAAAGAGACAGGGCTGAGGGCGATCATCGCCATCCACGACACAACGCTGGGTCACGCCTGCGGTGGAACGAGGATGGTTAATTATGCCTCCATGGAGGATGCCCTTAAGGATGCAATGAGGCTTTCAAAGGCAATGACCTACAAATGTGCGGCGGCTGATGAGGATAAAGGAGGCGGGAAAGGAGTGATCTGGGGCGATCCGAAGAAAGATAAGAACGAAGCCTACCTCAGAGCTTATGGAAGATTTATTGAGATATTGAAAGGGCGTTTCGTCACAGGGGCCGCCGACCTCAATCTCAATGAGGCGGACGGTTCAATCATGGGCAGGGAGACCCGCTACATTCTGGCGAAGCCCAAAGAGGAGGGGAGCTCCGGGAATACGGGAGCCATTACCGCTTATGGAATCTTTGTGGGGCTTAAAGCCTGCGCCCAATTTCTCTGGGGCGATAATAACTTAAAAGGTAAAAAGATCGCTGTTCAGGGACTTGGGGCAGTGGGGGAGCCCTTACTGGAATATTTAAAGGAAGGGGGCCTGGAGGTGATCGCCACGGACATCAACGAGAAAACCCTCCAGCATCTCCAGACGAAATATGGATACAAAGCGGTTAAGCCCGAAGAAATCTACGAGGTGGATTGCGATATCTTCTCTCCCAGCGCCATTGGCGGTGTCTTGAATAATCAGACCATTCCAAAATTGAAATGCAGGGTCGTTGCAGGTTGTGCCAACAATCAATTAGAGGATGAGGGTCGTCACAGTCGGATGCTCCATGAGCGCGGGATTCTCTATGCGCCGGATTACATCATCAACGCCGGAGGCGTCATCCAGGCCATTGATGAAGAACAGGGCTATCATCCCGAACGGGTCAAGATGAAAACGGACCGGATTTATGTCCGCCTTCTCCATATTTTTGAGATGGCCCAAAAGGAAGGAATTTTCCCCGTGGAAGCCGCCAACCGCTATGCGGAGATGCGGATCCGGGAAATCCACAAAATGAGACGACTTTATGTGCCAGGACAGCATGGGGCAGAGCGCTAAGAGCATAGTGTTAAAGGTTTCTTTAGAGAAGAAGTTGTGATGCAGAGAGAAGTCTTTTTCCAAATCACCGATCGCTATCGTGAGAAATTTCCCGACCTTGACTTTGGAATCGGGACGATTCAGGACTGCGCCTATTTTGAAAAGAGTGAAGCCTTCAAAATCTATAAGAGAGAAGTTCTCAGAAAGATGAGAAGGAGGGCCAACCTTGCCCAAATCGAAGAACGGGTCAATCTCTACGATCGATTTTTTAAGGAATGGGAATATCCCTGTCCCCTTCCAAGCCATTTGAAGGGAACCGTCGAAAGGGGATTTCCGATTGTTAACCTCTATATCGATACGCATATCATCGCAGAGATGTCTCATGGAATTCTAATGGCCATTCAGGACGTGGACCGTTTCGAGGGGGAATGGAGGCTCGACCTCGCCCATGAGGGAGAGACATTTCAGGGGGTTTCAGGAAGGATGATCCTCTGCAAGGAAGATGAGATCGTCCTTCGCGATGAGAAAGAGATCGTCTGCTCTCTCTTTCAGGGGCCTGATTTCAAAACCAGGATCGATTCGTCAAGTAAGAATATCGTAGTCTATGTTTTCACCGCCCCTGGAATTGAAGAAGAAAATGTGTCAAATGGGATTCAATTAGCCCTTGAGGGTTTAGAAAAATTTGGTGGCGGCAAAGAGCCCTGGTGCAAAGTATTCAAACCTTAAAGTGACTAAAGTGAGCTAAAGTGTCTAAAATGAGATAAAGTTAAATATAGACTCTTTATAAAATCCGAAATCCGCAATCCGAATTCCGAAATTGAATGAAAGGAGTTAGAGATGCCTATTGTTCAGATCAGTATGATTCAGGGAAGAACACCGGAGAAGAAGGAACAATTAATTAAGAAAGTAACGGATGCTATTGTCGAGGTGCTTCAGATCCCAGCAGAAAAGGTTCAAATTATTCTCAACGAAGTTCCCAAAGAGAATATCGGGCGTGGAGGAGTGCCTCTCTCAAAATTGGATTCTTAATGGCCGTTAGTGTAGTGCGTCTAACACTTTTTTACATTAATTTCGAAGGTGTCATTCCTGCGAAAGCCGGAATCCAGCTTAGAAATACTGGATTCCGGATCAAGTCCGGAATGACAATCAAAGGAAACGGATTTATGATGTACTACATTAGAATATTAGTAAAAGATGGGGAGATAGGGAGAATGATTTAAAGATTACGAGGACTTTATATTAAAACGTTTTTTTCACCCCATTCCCTCATCCCCCTACCCTCCTCTCAGCCTCTTTGAGACTTCTGCCGTAAGATGACAGACGCGTTCAGCGAGATTAAGGGGAAGTGAAGCGGTGCCGCAACTGGGGGTGAGAATCGCTCTCTCTAAAAGCGCCGGATCGATCCCTTCTTTCGAAAGAATCTCCACTCCCTTCCTGAAGCGTTTTACCAGACTTTGAGCATCCTCTTTTTGAATATCCTCGCTAGTCGGAATGAGACCCCAGGCCAGGATTCCTCCTCGCTCCAAAAAGGTTTTTAACTCCCTTGGATAGAGGGAGAGGTTCTCCAGATAACCATAGGCATCGAAACTGAGGATGTCGAGTTTCGTCGAAAGAAGCAGGCTCCAGTCGGTATTTCCGCAACAGTGGACCCCTTTTAATCCTTCGACAGCGCTGAAGCATTCGTTGAGGGAGAGAATCACGTCCTCTTGGTTCAGGCCTGAAAAAGCAGAGCCAAAGGCGGAGAGGCCGGGTTCATCGAAAAAGATGATCGTCGGGACTCCGGGAAAAAGTTCGTGGAATCTTTTTTCCAGCCATCGGGCTTTGAAGGAGAGATGGCTGATGAGAATTTCTCTTAATGTGGGATTATAAAAGATCGGTCTCTTTTCCTGATCGGTTAAGGCAAGCCCGAAGGTGATGGGGCCTGTGACCTGTCCCTTGATATATTTAATCCTTTTTCGCACTTCCTCATGGGAGAGGTCTTTAAGGAGGCGGAGACCCCTTGCGTAATCTTCGGATATACGAAAGGACTCGAGATCTCCCCTCTCAATCGATTGATAGAATCTTTCCGCTTCCTCCTCAAATCCAGAAGAGGTATCGACCCAGAGCCTCTGGTCTTTTTTGTCCAGCCTCAGGGATGGGAAACCCTCGGAATACTGCGCTACCATCCCTTCGAGGAAGGAGCGTTTGGGCAACTGTGGCCAGAAAGGGATGTGGGGAAAATCCCTCAGGATGAGAGTGATGACCTCTTCTTCCTCCTTATGAGGAAAAGAACCGATCCCGGTGGCAATGAAAGACTCTTTAAATTCCATGCGGTTTTCATAAACTTTTTTTTTAGAAAAATCAATGGGATTCTATAGATACCCCCCCTCTTTAGAGGCGTAACCCATTGATAATACTTAAAAGAGATTTCTGGACTTTTTCAGAATCTCAAGCAGAAGGGTTGACAAACAAGGATTTGATGATTATACATTTTGCGGAATTTTATGAGAAAGGAGATCGATTTCTATGCAAATCAGGCCGCTTCATGACAGGCTCATCGTCAAAAGGTTGGAGGAGGAGGAAAAAACGAAGGGAGGAATCATTATCCCTGATTCGGCCAAGGAGAAACCGATCGAAGGTAAAGTGATCGCTGTCGGAGAAGGAAAGTTGAATAAGAACGGGAAAAAGATTTCCTTGGATGTGAAGAAGGGCGATCGGGTCCTCTTTGCCAGATATGCGGGCACAGAGGTGAAGATCGATGGAGAAGAGCATCTGATGATGCGGGAAGATGAAGTCCTTGCAATCATTGAAAAATGATTGATCAGAAATTCATAAATTCATGGGCAATTGCCCATGGTCGTTAGGCCACTCACAAACAATGAAAATAGCATAGGTCACGGTTAGGGTTAGGAGGCCCGTATCGTTTAGCGTCAAAGGGTAAGGGTAAGAATTTAAGACGATACACGTAACCCCTTGACGAAACGGGCATCTTAACCTTTACCTTTTGACCCTTGACATTTATTTTCTAACTAAAAGTGGAGCAAATGAAAAAGGAGGAGTCACATGGCAAAAGAATTGAAGTTTGATCAGGAAGCAAGAAATTCGATTTTAGAAGGGGGCAATATTCTGGCCAATGTGGTGAAAGTGACACTGGGCCCCAAGGGTAGAAATGTGGTTCTGGAAAAGTTTTTCGGCTCTCTATTGGTCACCAAGGACGGAGTGACCGTGGCAAAGGAGATCGATCTGGAAAATCATTTTCAGAATCTGGGCGCCAAGATGGTGAAAGAGGTGGCGAGCAAGACCTCTGATACGGCCGGGGATGGGACGACAACATCACCCTTTTGGCACAGGCGATCTGCCGTGAGGGTTATAAGGTGGCGGCGGCGGGAGCTAATCCCATGGATGTAAAGAGAGGGATTGATCATGCCGTGGGAGAGGTTGTCAAAGAGTTAAAGAAACTCTCAAAGCCTGTCAAGGAGCAGAAGGAGATCGCCCAGGTCGGAACGATCTCGGCCAACAATGATAAGACCATTGGCGACATCATTGCCGAGGCCATGAATAAGGTCGGAAAGGAAGGCGTCATCACGGTTGAAGAAGCCAAGAGCATGGAGACCACCCTCGAAGTGGTCGAAGGAATGCAGTTTGATCGGGGCTATATCTCTCCCTATTTTGTGACCGATCCGGAGAAGATGGAGGCGGTTCTTGATGAGCCCTATATCCTTCTTTTTGAGAAAAAGATCTCCAATATGAAAGAGG
>Ga0315273_10007598_pt1 | contig 13588 bp, 14 predicted proteins | sample YL17G02_0_MG_FD_205753 | JGI IMG/M metagenome (GOLD analysis project Ga0315273, IMG submission 205753) | Sediment microbial communities from Yellowstone Lake, YNP, Wyoming, USA - YL17G02_0 | ecosystem: Environmental > Aquatic > Freshwater > Lake > Sediment | place: USA: Wyoming | collected... | reverse complement strand
TACCCGTCCCAGATCCTCTACCTCCCCCAGAACGCGAATTCCGCGGGCACGTCAGCATACCTGCGCGACGAGTACGCGCGCCTCCTGGGCGACATCGAGGCCGTGGCCGGCCGCCGGGTCAGCGAAGCCGACCTGCGGCGCTCGGTGGGCGTGTTCAACCAGAACCGCCGCCTGCTCCGCGAAGTGTACGCCATCAAGCGTGAGACGCCGTGGCTGCTGCCGGTGGACCAGGCCTACATCCTGGTGGCCCTGGGCGCCCTGCTGCCCCGCGAGGAGCACAACGCGCTGCTCGCGGCGCTGCTGCCGCAGATCCGCGGGCGGACGGCGCGCCCGCACGACAAGATCCGCGTCATCCTCGAGGGCGGCTTCTGCGAGCAGCCCCCCCTCGACCTGCTGGCGGTCATCGGCCAGTCCTGCTACGTGGTGGACGACGACCTCCTGATCGGCCTCCGCTTCCTCATCCGGGACGTGCACGAGGGGCAGGAACCGCTGGCCGCCCTCGCCGACGCGTACCTGAACGGCTCCACTTACAGCCCGGTCCAGCACGACACCCGCAAGCCGAAGGAGCAGATGCTGCTCGATCGGCTCCGGGGTTCCGGCGCCCAGGCGGCGATCCTGGCCGCGGCCAAGATGTGCGAGCCCGGGCTGGACGAGCAGGTGGCCTATACCAAGGCGCTCGACGAGGCGCACATCCCGTACTTCGTGACGGAGTTCGAGGAGAAGATGTCCGGCTTTGACCAGATGCAACTGCAGCTCGAAACGTTCATCGAAAGCATCCTGTTCGACTGAGGAGGACGCGTGGCCACGGAACAGGACATCGTCGGACGCGGCGCCGTCGAGGGTGCCAAGCTCATGCGGGACTGGTTCGCGCGGCTCGACGCGGCCGCCGAGCGCAAGGAATCGGCGGCGTACGTCTTCGTGATGGGCAGCCTGGCCGAGGTGCTGCGGGCGTTTGACATGCACCTGGTGTTCCCCGAAATCAACGCGCTCCAGACCGCGGTGCGGCACGTGGCACACGAGTACCTCGGCATGGCGGAGGACTACGGCTATTCGCCCGACGTCTGCGGCTACGTCAAGGCCGACGTGGCCATGCAGCTCCAGGGCGGGACGCACTCCATGGGGCGCCTGCCGAAGCCGGCGCTCGCCATCGCGACCAACGCGTGCAACACCTACGTGAAGTGGGCCGAGTTCTGGGAGCGCTACTACCGCATTCCCATGGTCACGCTGGACATCCCCGGATCCCGGAGCGCCCAGGGCGGCTCCGCGCCGGGCACCGACGCCTTTGAGAGCGACCGCCGGTACCTCGAGATCCAGCTCCGGGAGCTGATCACCGAGTGCGAGCGGATCACCGGCCGCACGCTCGACCTGGACCGCCTCCGGGAAGTGCTGGGCTGGACTAACCGGATGGCGGCGGCCTGGCAGCGCGTACTCGAGCTCAACCGCGCCCGGCCGGCCCTGTTCAACGCCCTGGTGGACGGCACCGTGTACCTCGGCGTGCTCAACGCACTCCGCGGCACCCGCGAGGGCGCCGAGTACTTCGAGCGTCTGGTCGAGGAATTGGAATACAAGGCCGCGCACCGCCTCGGCACCATCGCCGACGAGCAGTACCGCCTGCTGTTCGTGGGAGTGCCCTGCTACCCGATCTTCCGGCGCTTCCACGAGATGTTCGCGGACCAGGGCGGCGTATTCGTGGCGTCCACCTATCTCTGGTTTGCGGCCGGGGGGCTCGACCTCGGCTTCCAGTATGACCTGACGCGGCCAATCGAGAGCCTCGCCGAAGGGATCCTGGTCGGCGTCCGGCACGCGGGCGACGCGATGCTCTTCCACGACCAGGCGCTGATCGAGCAGGTGGACCAGTTCGAGGCCGACGGCATCGTGTATCACCCGGTCAAGAGCTGCCGGACCGTGTCCACGAGCCTGGCGGGCAGCCGGAAGACGCTGATGAAATCCCGGGAGGTCCAGTGCCTGTTCATCGAGTCGGACATGATGGACCGGCGCGTCGTCTCGGAGGCGCAACTCAAGAATCGAATCGACGCCTTTTTCGAGGGCCTTGGCTCCCGGCGGATTCGTACCGCCGCGGCGTCGGCCTGACCGGGGGACGCATGCGATACGCGGGTGGAGTGGACGTCGGGTCCACGCAGACCAAGGCCGTCGTGATCGACGAGGCGCGGCGCATCGTCGGCCGGGCGCTGATCATGACCGGGTCCAATGTCGTGACGGCGGCCCAGGAGTCCTTCCAGTCGGCGCTCGACGACGGAATGGTGCGTGAAGCGGACGTGGGCTACGTCATCGGCACCGGGTACGGCCGCTACAAGGTGACCTTCGGCAACGACCAGGTGACCGAAATCAGCTGCCACGCGCGGGGCGCGGCGCACCTCTTCCCGGGCACCCGCACGGTGCTCGACATGGGCGGCCAGGACACCAAGGCCATCCGGGTGGACGCCAACGGCGACGTACTCGACTTCTGCATGAACGACAAGTGCGCGGCCGGTACCGGGCGGTTCCTCCAAGCGGCGTCGTTCGCCCTGGACATTCCCCTGGGCGAGCTGGGGGGCATCGCGCAGAAGGCCACGCGTCCGGTCAAGATCTCCACCACGTGCACCGTGTTCGCCGAGTCAGAAGTGCTGGGCTGGGCCGCCAAGGGGAAGAAGATCGAGGACATCCTCATGGGGGTGCACCGCTCCATCGCCGCGCGATCCGTGGCCCTGCTGACGCGGGTCGGCGTCGAGGAGCAGGTCACGTTCACCGGCGGCGTCGCCCGCAACGTGGCGATGGTGGCCGTGCTGAATGAGCTGCTCGGCGTCCCGCTGCAGGTGGGCGAGGACTCGCATTACATGGGCGCGCTCGGCGCCTCCTTGTTCGCCATGGACCGGATCCTCGCGGGGCAGGCCGCGTCCGCCGGAGCGGCCTCATGACCACGCTCACCGCAGGCATCGACGTCGGCTCCACCTATACCAAGGCCGCGCTGCTGGGCGACGACGGCACCCTGGTGGCCACCGCCATGATCGCGACCGGGTTCCGGCTCGACGCCGCCGCCGAGGAGGCGTACGCCACCCTGCTTCGGCACGCGGGCCTGTCCACCGCAGACGTGGCCTACGTGGTGAGCACCGGCGCGGGCCGCTACCAGGTGGCGTTCCGGGACCTCCACGCCACCGACCTCACCGCGCAAGGACGTGGGGCGCGGCACTTTTTTCCGCGGACACACACCGTCTTGGACGTGGGCGGCCAGACCATGAAGGCGAGCCGGCTCGACGACCGCGGCCGCGTGGCGGCCTTCCGGCTGAACGACAAGTGCGCCGCGGGCACCGGCGCCTTTCTCGAGAAGACGGCCCGGTACCTTGGTTTCGGCACCGAGCAGATCGGCGCGGTCGCGGCCGCGTCCGCCGACGCCGCGTCCATTTCGGGCGTCTGCGCCGTCTTTGCCGAATCCGAGGTCATCAATCACGTCTCGAGCGGACGCGCACCGGGGGAAATCCTCCACGGCGCCGTGGTGTCGCTCGTGGCCCGGTCGGTCCAGCTCATGAAGCGGGTGCGTCTCGAGTCCGAAATTACGCTCGTCGGCGGCATCATGCGCTTTCCCACCATGGTGCGAGTCCTCCGCGAGGAACTCGGCCAGGAGGTGAACGTGCCTCCGGAGCCGCTGGCGCAGTTCACGGCCGCGGTGGGCGCCGCGGTGCTGGGCCACCAGCGCCTGGCCAAGCGCGCCGCCGCCGAACACGCGGCCGCCTGATGGGTCGAACGCTCCCGGTCGTGGATCCGCCCGACCCGCCACCGGACCCGCTGATCGCGGAGGGATGGGAGCGCCGGTTCATGGCCGTGGGGCCGCGACTGGACGAGACCAGGGCCCTGTACGAACGGCTCGGGTTCCTCGTGCGGCTCGAGCCGCCGACCGCGCAGGACCTGCGCGAGGAATGCGGCGACTGCCACGCCGCGCTGCAACTCTACCGCATCCTCTACACCCGGAGACCCGCGTGAAGGCCGCCGTGTTCCATGGTGCGCACCAGCCGCTCCGCATCGAAGAGGTCCGCACGCCCGAGCCCGGGGAGGGGGAGGTGCTGGTGCGGGTGGCGGGCTGCGGCGTCTGCCACACCGACCTGCACTACCTCGACCACGGCACGCCGACCTTCAAGCCGCCCCCGATCATCCTGGGCCACGAGGTGGCCGGCACGGTGACCGAAGTCGGCGTCGGCGTCACCGCGCTCAAGGCGGGGAGCCGCGTCCTGATTCCCGCGGTGCTCTCCTGCGGACATTGCACCCTTTGCCGGTCCGGCCGCGAGAACATCTGCGAGAACAGCCAGATGCTGGGCAACCACATTGATGGCGGGTACGCAGAGTTCGTGGCGGTGCCGGCCAAGGACGTGGTCCTCATGCCGGACGACGTGCCGCTGGTCGAGGGGTCCATCATCGCGGACGCCGTCACGACGCCCTACCACGCCGTCGTGCGGCGCGGCAAGGTGACGCCTGGAGACTGGGTGCTGGTCTTCGGGTGCGGCGGCGTGGGGCTCTCGCTGGTGCAGATCGCGTCCGCGGTGGGGGGCCGGGTCATCGCAGTGGACGTGAAGGACGCCAAGCTGGCGACCGCCATGCGCTTCGGCGCGACGGCGGTGTTCAACGCGGCGACGACGAAGAAGCTCGACAAGGAGATCCGAGCGCTGAGCGGTGGGGGCGTCGATGTGGCGTTCGAGGCGGTGGGCAAGGCGGCCACGCAGGAGGTGGCCCTCAACTGCCTGGCCACCGGGGCCCGGCTGGTGCTCGTGGGGTACAGCCCCGAGACCCTGCCGCTCAACGCCGGCCGCGTCATGTTCCGGGAAATCGAGGTCGTGGGCTCATTGGGCTGCCGCCCGGTGGACTACCCGCGCGCCATCGAGATGGTGCGCCAGGGCCATGTGCGACTGATGGACCTGGTGACCCACCGCTTTCCGCTGGAGCGCATTGCGGAGGCGCTCGAGACGCTCCGCGGCGGCGATGCCATCCGCGTGGTGGTCACGCCGTGAAGATCACCGACGCCCTCCTGGGGGAACACGGCGCGTTCTACGCCCAGTTCGACCGACTTGAGGAAACGCTGCCGCACACCACGTCCGCCGCCGAGGTGCGGGAGCAGGCCGCGCTCCTGGCGGCCGCGCTGGTGACGCATGCCAAGCTGGAGGACACGCTCCTCTTCGACCGGATGCGCTCGGCCGGTGTCGACGAGGGGTTGTTGATCACGATGGAGGCGGAGCACACCGAGATCGCCGGGCTGCTCACCCGCGCCCAGGGATCGCAGGACGCCGCGATCGCCCGGACCACGTTGCTGGAAGCGGTCTCCCAGGCAAGAGATCACTTCGCGAAGGAGGAACGGCTCGCCTTTCCCCTCGCCGAAAGCGCGCTCGGGGCCGCCGCGTTGACGGAACTCGGGGCGCGGTGGTCCGAGCGCCGGGACGTGTTTCTCGGCGAGGGCTAGGGCAGCTCCACGATCGGCATCTGGTGCGCCTTGCGCCCCCCGCGCGGCGTACGCGCCACCCCCTGGTCGGCGGCCACCAGCGTCGCCGCCTTCTCGACCGTCCGCGCCGCCAGCTCCCGCGCCCCCTGATGCAACTCCTCGCTCTGCTGAACGACCGCCACGTTGTGCTCCATGTCCTCGGCGGACCATCCCCGGCTGTGCGCGATGAAAGGAAACTGAGGGAAGTCGAAGCCGAGTTCCGAGAAGAACATCAGCATCTGTCCCGCCACCGATTGCACGTTGTCCTGCCCACCGGTGATGATGAACGCGGCCGCCTTGTTCCGGATCAGGACCCGGTCCCGGATCGTGACCTGGTTCTGGATGCAGTTCATCCGCTCGATCAGCTTGAAATAGAGCGAGCTGGCGCTCCCCCACCGAATGGGCGACGACACGATGACCGCGTCGGCCCAGAAGATCAGCGCCTCGTACACCTCGGCCATCTCGTCCTTCGGATCCATCTGCGTGATCGAGCAGGGCCAGGTACAGGCGTGGGCGCTCTTCGAGTAGTATCCCTCGCAGTGCCGCACCCGGAGTGCGTTGGCCTTGATCATCCTGGTCTCGGCTCCGAGCGTGCCGGCATGCGCGAGCGCCATGTCGAGCAGGGCGTCCGACGTCGAGTAGCGCGGAAACGCCGCGTCCATGGCGGTGGTCGAGAGGCCCAGCACCCGGATCGGGCCCGGCTCGCGGACGACCGGCCGTTCCAGCGGATGCCGCGGGTGGGGCGCCTTGTGGCGCGTCGACGTGGGTGTGAGGTTGACGAACAGCCGCCCCACTTCCTCCCGCAGCGCATGCCGGGGGACGCGGTCTTCCTCGTAGCCCGGCTCGCCCTGCCCCGTGCTCCGGTGAAACTTCCAGTGATGCCAGGGGCAGACGATGAATTCCCCGTCGAGGGTGCCCTCGCCCAACGGGCCTCCCGCATGATTGCACACGCCGGAGACGGCGCCGAACTCCCCGTCCTTGAAGCTGAGCGCGATCTTGGTGCGCCCCACGGTGATCTGTCGCAACGGCGTCTGCTTCAGCTCCTTCACGGAACCGAGGTCCGCCCAGCCCGATTCGGCGCTCGCGCTCACGGCGTTGTCCCTGCGTTGATCATTTGCATCACTTCCCCCCGGATGGCCCGTTCAACTGCACCAAATACTGCTGCCCGCTCACACTGTAGGTGGCGTTGGTGAAGTCGGCGGAGAATCCCGGGCCGCGGATCACCAGATGGTTCCTGTCGCTCTCCGCCGTCGGCCGGACCGACAACACCACCTCGACCCATGACACGCCGTTGAACAGCGGATGCGGACCGACCCCCTCGGTGCGCGCCTCGATGTCGGCGCCGTCCTCCTCGAGCGCCGTCATCTGGCCCGCGCCGTTGCGCAGCTTGAGGAACCGGGTGTGGATCAGTCCACCGTCGACCCGGTCGATGTTGAGTGGGTCGAACCCCTGTGGCCAGAGCGGCTGACCGGGCGCGGACTGGATGACCACCCGCCATCCATCCTTGACCTCGAAGGCACGCTGCCGCTCCCCCCACCCTGCAGTGACCTCGGCGGCATCGATCCGCGCCTCCCGCTTCCTGGCCGCGATTTCCACCGGCGTGAAAGCGCACAGCGCGGCCGCGGGAGCGCCTGGGCCGGTGACCGCGGCGTCGAGGAGGCCGTCGAGGGACTGCCGGTCATTGGCTTCCAGCGCCTGCTGCCAGCCCGGACTCAGCCGGTCGAGCAGCACCGCGAGCGCCGGGCCGATGGAGTAGGCGCGGAGCCGCACCGCCTCCGCGGGAAACTCCGCCGCCGGAATAGCCACGAGCGTGCCGCCTCCGGCGCGCAGCTGCACGTAGGCGGCGAGCCCTTCGTTGAGTTCGGTGAGCCGTTCGTAGGCCACGAAGACGGAGTCCAGGGCCGCAAACCGCTCGCGGCGGTAGGAGAGCGCCACGCGCGTCCAGCACACGGCGCCGGCGTTCTCGACATTGGCGAGGGCGCGTTGCAGCGCCGCCGACTCGAGCCGCCGCGCGGCGAGGAGGTCGGGATTGGTGACCGGATAGACGAGAAGATCACCCTCATTGCCCGACCAGCCGGGGTGATGACTCCGCTGATAGACGTGAAACGCCTCGTGGATCGCGGTGGCCGCCAGTTCCGCCGGCGGGCGCTGACCGCTCGGACCGTCCGCCAACAGCGTCGCCGTCATGACGCCGCCGATCTCGGCGTTCGAGTTCGAGGTGACCGCCGGAAATCTGCCCTGATAGGCCCGCGCCGCGGGGACACTGCCGACGACCGTGGCGAAACCAGCGGGTGGTCTTGGATGGCGGTAGAGCCAGGTCTGCTGGCCGTCGTAGATGGCGAGGGGAACTGACAGCGGATCGAAGCCGGGCCAGAGAACCTGCTGGCCGGCGAGGCGCGCGACTTCGCGCTCAATGGCTGGCGCGACGCTGGCGCCCTGCGCCACGACATTCGTGTGAAGCGCGATGAACGCCGCGAATAGTGCCACCCAGCGCCCCACCGACTACGACCCCGCCCCCACAAACCGCACGCAATACACCGGCGGCAGATGTTCTGACACCGTGTGCCAGGAGTCGCCCTGATTTTCCGACACCCAGAGCGATCCGGTCGTGGTGCCGAAGGCCAGCCGATCGCCGGTGGCGTCGATGTCGAGTCCGTGGCGGTAGGTGATGTCGTACGCTTGCCGCTGCGGCAGCCCCTTGGTGAGGGCCTCGAACGTCTTCCCGCCGTCCCGGGTCCGGTTCACAATGACGTGCCCATCCACGGGAATGCGCCGCTGATCGCTGGTGCCGGGCACGAACCACGCCGTGCCGCCCTGACGGGGGTGGACCACGACCGCGAACCCGAACGAGGACGGCGTCACCTCGAGCTCGCGCCACGACACCGCGTCGTCGATAGAGCGGAAGATCCCGTTGTGGTGCTGGATCCACCATTCCGCCGGCTGGCCGGGGCACTGTACGAGGCGGTGAACGTCCTGGAAGTGGGGATCGCGGGCCTGCTCCGGAGGCATGTAGTCCGCGCGCAACCCGTGGCTGCTGATCTTCCAGGTGGCGCCCCCGTCGGAGGTGGCCCAGACACCGCCCGTCGAGACACCCACCGCCACCCGGCGCGGGTCGCGGGGATCCACGCTCACCGAGTGGATGCCCGGGTAGTCCGCCCCGCCACCCACCCACTCGAGCCGCTTCGGGTGGTCCCAGAGCGCCGTATTGAGCTGCCATGTCATTCCCGCGTCGTCGGAACGGAAGAGCCCGCCGGGAATGGTCCCGCACCAGAGCGAGCCCGGCCGCGCGGGGTCGGCCGGCTCGAGCGCCCAGATCAACTGCACGCTGTCGGGAATGGTGCGCCCCATCTCGTCCATGCGCGGCGCAGTGCCGTCGGGCCGCGGTGGCAGCGCCGGCGTCGTGATCTCCTCCCACTTCCGCGCCCCCTGGCGCAGGCGGTGGAGCTTGACGCCGAAGTGCCCGTGGCCGAGGGCTACGTACACGGTGCCGTCGCGCGGGTCGGGCAGGACCATGGTGGCGTTGTCGCCGAGGAAGTGGACCTTCTTGACGGTCCACCTCGACTTGCCACGCTCAATCTGGAACAGGCCCTTGCGGGTGGCAGCGAAGAGGCGGGTGCTCATCGGGTGGTTGCTCCTTCCCTGTGGGATCAGCCCCCGGAGAGGGCCTGCATGACATAGAGCTTGGATTCGGGCTGGACCGCGTCGCTGAGCCCCGCCCGGTCAAGGATCATCCGGCCGTCGAGAAAGATGGCCATGTGTTTCCGGAGTTCGCCCTGCTCGTCGAGGACGTAGCCCCGGGCCCGCGGGTTTCCGGTGAACACCGCGTCGAGCACCTCGCGCACCGTGCCACCCGGCACCTCGGTGGGCGGACAGGCCACGTGGCGCTGAATGGTTTCGGTGAAGGCTACAGTCGGCATGTCATGGACCTCCCTAGAACCCACCCCCGCCACCACCGCCGCCACCCCCGCCCGAGGAACCGCCACCGCCGAAGCCGGAACCGCCCGAGCTCCGCGGCGACGAGCTCATGGCGCTCGCGGCATGGGTCGAGAGGGCGCTCAACCGACTGGAGAATCCGCCCGTGTTGAAGCCGACCGGGTTGCCGCCCACGTACCAGGAGGGCGGCTCGCGGACGATGTCCTGAAACGCGCTGGCCCATTTCTTTTCCACGCCGAACGCCATGGCGTACGGCAGGAAGCGCTCGAACATTTCTGGCGTCTTGACGACCCGCGCAAAGCGGTCGCTCTCCACCCGGTGCAGGAACTCCTCGAATCCCCGCGTCCCTTCATACGCGCGCGCGCCGGCCACGGTGCGGGCCGGCATGATGCTGCCGAAGAGCGCGACGATCAAGGCGCTCAGCACGCCACCGACGATGAAGGGTAGCGGGGTCAGGCTGAGCTTGGCCCCGAGCACGGCGCCGGCGATCGCCACGAGCGCGCCCAGCGCCACTCCGCCGCCGATCCAGCGGGCCTTCACATAGTCGGGCCGCGATCGGTAGAGCCCGCGGCCGACCAGCCGGTCGAAGACGCCGTTGCGGATCCCGGACAGGTGCTTGTAGAACTCGTTGTCCAGCGCGGAGAGCGGGACCAGCCGAATCCCGACGCTGAAGATCCCGTCGAGCACCGCCTGTTCGTGCAGTTCGAGCGCCCGCGCGCCTGCAGGCGGATCGAGCCGGCGGAAGGTGTACTCGGTGCTCGAGATGAGCCCGAACAGCTTCGTTTCTTCCGTTTCCTCGATCTTGAGGTACCCGCTCACGGCCAGGTCCACGACGGTGGCCGTGATGTCCCGCATGTCCACCGACTCGTCCAGGAGGGTACCGGCCTCCGCCGGCGTGAGGCCCAGCGGCGGCTCGTACTGCGCCGACACCGGCCGCTCCTCCGGGTCTCGGCCGACACGCTTCCAGAGCAGGAACATGCCGAGGAACACCGGGATCGGGATGGCCAGGGGCCAGTTGGTGGCCAGGAAGCCCGCCGCCTTGTCGGTCGGCGTCGGCTCGACGACGGCGCCCTTGTCCCACCCGACGACGCCGGTGACCCCCTCATGAAACCCGAGCGGGTGCGGCATGGAGACGCGGACGGTGTTGCCCTCGATGGCGATGTCGGCGTCCTGGGCCGTCGAGCCGTAGGCGCCGTTGAAGGCGATGGCGCGGACGCCCGTGGCCGGCGGCGGCAGTTCGATCCGCGCGGTGACCGCCTCGATCGGCATGTCCCACTCGTCGCCGGTCAGGTTCCAGTAGAGCTCGTCGTGATCCTCGAAGAAACGCAGCCCATTGACCGCTCGGTAGCGGAAGATCACCGTCCTGGTGGCGTCCTCTGCGCCGGGCACCCAGAGCTTGAACTTCATGTAGTGGCGCTCCCGCGCCTGCTCGATCTTGAGCGAGGCTCCCTCTCCGTCCGTGGCGCTGACATTGTCGAGGCGGAGCGTCCAGGAAAACCCCTGGGGGGTTTCGTATTGGACGGGCACGGTACGGTAGACCCCGTTCCACTTTCCGCTGAACTCCACGGTGAACGTCTCGGTGACGTCCACCGAGGCGTCTCGGTTCACGACCACCGCGGCATCGAAGTGCCTGATGGCCAGCGAGCGCTGCGCCGAGGCCGGCGCCGCGGCGAGCAGGAGCGCCAGGAATACGACGAGCCGCCTCACGGGGTGTTGCCCAGGTCGATGGCCGGCACCGCCCCCTCCGCCCGGTCACTCAGGCCGAAGAACTCGGCGGCCCGGAAGCCGAACGGACCGGCCAACAGGTTCGATGGAAACTGCTGGATCTTGGTGTTCAGATCGCGGACCACGGCGTTGTAGTAGCGGCGCGCGTTCTGGATGTGGTCCTCGATGTCGGTGAGGTTCTTCTGCAGCGCGAGGTAGCTCTCGGCGGCCCGAAGCTCAGGGTAGGCCTCCGCCAGCACGAAGATCTGGCGCACCGCGCCGGCCAGGACCCGCTCCGCCTCGCCGGCGGCCGCCGGCCCGCTCGCATTCACCGCGCGGTTCCGAGCCTCGACGACGGCGTCGAGGGTGCCGCGTTCGTAGCCGGCGTGCCCCTTGACGGTGGCCACCAGCGACGGAATCAGGTCGTGCCGGCGCTTGAGCTGCACGTCGATGTCGGCCCAGGCGTTGGCGGCGAGCTGCCGCAGGCGGGTGAGCGCGTTGAAGGTGAAGACGCCGTACGCAACGAGCACCGCCACGGCAAGCAGGACGAATCCCATGTCTACCCTCCAGAATGGAGTTCCCGTGTGCGGTGAGTCTTAACGCCTTCCCAATTTGGCAAAGCCGGCCCACGCCACGAGGCCCGCCGTCACCACCGCCACCAGCTGTATGATATCCGCCCAGGGGCGGGACGCCAGCAACCCCAGGCCGATCAACAGGCACACGATCGCGAGGACGGAGCCCCCCGGCGCCCCAAAGGTGGCTGGCGCGCGCCCCGCCTGTCGGCGGAGCCGGGGCAGCGCCGCGCAGGTCACGATATAAATGATCACGCGGAGGCCCACGGTGATCGTCACGGCGGAGGTGAAGGTGGTCACGATCGTGAAGAGCAACATGCCCGCGGCGGACACGAGCAGGCCGAGATGCGGCGTACGAAAACGTGGGTGCACGGCGGCGATCCCGGCGGGGAGTTGTTTCCGCTCTGCCATGGCGAAGGGCATCCGACCCGCCGCGAGGAGGATCGCGTGCGCCACGCCGAGGGTGGAGAGGAGCGCGCCCGTCACCATGACCAGCGCCCCTGCCCGTCCGAAGGTCCGTTCGGCGGCGTCGGCCAGCGGTCGCGCGGAGGCGGCGAGGTCCGGGAGGGTACCGACCGCCACGACCTGCACACCGGTGTAGATCAGCGCCACCACGGCCAGGCCGGCCAGCAGCGCAAAGGGAATCGTGCGCGCCGGGTCCCGCACCTCGCCACTCGGCACACCGAGCACCTCGAACCCGCTGAAGGCGTAGATGGCGAGGAACACGGCGCTGGAGAGGGCGCCAACGGTCGGAAGGGATGCCGGGACCAGCAGCGCCGCGTCCACGAAGAAGATCCCCACGAGGACGAAGAGCGCGAGTGGAATCAGCTTGCCGAGCGTCAGGATGTTGTTGACGGCGGCGGCGCGCCGGACGCCGAGGATGTTGATGGCCGTGAGGATGGCGATGAGGGTGGTGATGATGGCGATGCGCCAGGGACCGGTGGTGACCGCTGGGACAAACCATCCGACGTAATTCACGAACAGGTTGGTCACCGCGGCGAACCCGCCGAGCTGGGTCACCCACATCAGCCAGCCGACCTCAAACCCGACGAAGGGGCCGAAGGTGTCATAGGCGTAGAGGTACGGACCGCCTGTGTCCTGGAATCGGCTGCCCACCTCGGCAAAGCAGAGGGTAATGCAGAGCACCACCAGGCCGGCCAGAAGCACGGCTGCGATGCTCATGGGGCCGACGCCGGCGTAGAGCACGGCCGGAATCCCGAAGATCCCGCCGCCGATGACCCGATTGATGGCGAAGGCGGTGAGGTCGCGCCGGCCGAGGGCGCGGACGAGGGTGGAGTCTTGGGGAGTCGCCACGCTTCAATGTAGCGCGCGGCGGACCCACCGGGCGCGTCAGGCCAGTTGCTGATGGGCGACGATGGTAATGGCCAGGTATTCCGTGCCGGGAACCACGGAGGAAACCACCGGCAGCACCACGCCAGCACCGTCGCTCCGCCGGAAGGTGATGTCCGTCGGTGGGACCGGCGCCTCAGCCCCGGCCAGTGCGGAATCCCCCAACACCAGTCCCAATTCGGTGCCGATGCGCACCAGCTCCCCGGTCGACGCATAGCCGAGGAGCTCCACGAAGGCGCGGTTGGCCAGGAGCGGCGCCCCTGCCGTCGTCAGGAGGCACAGGGGATGAGGTGCCTGGTCCAGCAGCGCGCGGACCAACTCGCGATCATGGCGGAGTCCGTCCTCGATGCGACGCCGCTCGACCGCCGCCTGTTTCAAGTCGGCCACCTGTTTCCGCAGGTCGGTGACTTCGTTGACCAGGTCCCGCTTATCCCGGTGTTGATCCCGCATGCATGGCCCCTGCCCGTCAGTCTCGCGATGGATGGTCTTTCCATCTTGACGAGCGGCGGCGGCGAAGTCACACAGTCCAGTTGTGAAACACTCACCACATCATCGCGCACGCCGCGGCCAC
>Ga0315273_10007595_pt1 | contig 13592 bp, 6 predicted proteins | sample YL17G02_0_MG_FD_205753 | JGI IMG/M metagenome (GOLD analysis project Ga0315273, IMG submission 205753) | Sediment microbial communities from Yellowstone Lake, YNP, Wyoming, USA - YL17G02_0 | ecosystem: Environmental > Aquatic > Freshwater > Lake > Sediment | place: USA: Wyoming | collected... | reverse complement strand
GGCTGGTCGGGATGATGCTGTTGCCGGCCGTGTTGGCCTGGCCGCCGACAACGGCGGAGTTGGCGACAGCAGCGACGTTCGCCGTGCCGCCGCCGATGAACGAGGAGTTGCCGGTGGCCTGGTTGTTGATGCTGTAGATGCCGCCGCTGAAGTTCTCGCCGCCGCAGACGACTGCGGAGAGGCCCACCGCTCGGTTGCGGTGGCCGCTGCCGACGAACGCGCCGTTGCCAGACGCCAAGTTCCGGTCGCCGGTGACAATCGCCGAGTTGAGGCCGCTGGCGACGTTGTTTCCGATGCCTGCCAGCGCAATGCCGCTGCCGACGAACGAGCCGGTGCTGCTGGCCGTGTTGCGCTCACCGTTGCCGACGAAGGTGTACGTGCCGATCGACAGGTTGAAGTGGCCGCAGCCGACGAACGCGTTGTCACCGGTCGCCTGGTTGTTCCACGTGCCCGGAGGGTCGCCGCCGTCACCCTGGTGGGATCCGCCAACAACGACGCAGCCGAGTCCTTCGGCAAGGTTCTGCTCGCCGCCGCACACGACGCTGTGCTTCTGGGCCACGGCGTTGGCGCGGCCGCCGCCAATGAAGTTGTGCAGAGCGAAGGGGCCACCAAACGCTACTTTGTCGAGAATCTGGTTGCCCGCACCTCCGCAGATGGCGTTAGCCACGCACCCCGGGCTGGTCGCCGCCCCCACCTGGTCAATAACATTCGTGATGCCACCGCCGATGAAGTTGCCGGTGTGGTCGCCGAAGGTCGTGACAGCCGGGTCGTGGCTGATGCGGTTCCCGATACCGCCGACGATCGCCGAGCCATGGTTATTGATGATGAGGTTCGAGCTGCCGCCGCAGATGACGTCGCGGATGCACTGCGTGCTGTCGCTTGGGTTGATGAACGGCGCTTTGCAGATGGTGGCGTTTTGGGATCCGCCGCCGATGAACGACTCGCCGGCCGTGACGCTGTTCGACTGGCCGCCGCAGAGGACGGGCGGGCCGAGCAAGCCAGTGCCGACGTACGAAGCGACGCTGATGGTGTTCAGCTGGCCGCCGCCGAGGAACGCGAACGACGAACCATCGGTGCTGTTGCTGTCGACCTGGTTCTGGAAGCCGCCGCAGAGGACGACGGCCTGGAGAGCGGACTTGATGATGTTTTCGCGGCCGCCGCCCATGAAGGCATGGATGGAGCCATTCGGGATGAGGTTTTGGACGCCGCCGCAGATGACAGACTGCAGGCAGCTCCCCATGGAGTTGTTCGAGCCTCCGCCGATGAAGTTGTCGGTCTGGGGCGCCACTCCAGAGATGGCGTTGCCTTGGCCGCCGGTGATCACCGAGTTGCTGCAGCCCCTGATCAGGTTGGCCTGGCCGCCGCCGACCACGCACCACTCGGCGGGGTCGGTTGCAGGGCCGCCGGCGCCAAAGTCGATGCCGTTGTTCGTGCCGCCGCCGATGAAGCCGCGGTTGCAGCTGCGGGAGATGTTGTTCGCGCCGCCGCCGCAGATCACCGAGAGGGCGTTGGACCCGCCGGCGCCGAGGTTCGTCTCGATGTAGTTGCCCGAGCCGCCGCCGATGAAGTGGCTGTCGCTCGCCGGGATGCTCACGGCGCCGCCGATCCGGTTGTTCTGGCCGCCGCAGACGGTCGACCAGTCGACGAGTATGCGGTTGGCGCGGCCGCCGCCGATGAAGCTCGCCACCCCCACGGTCTGGTGGAAGTCGCCGGCGCCGTCCGAGCCACCGCCGCCGCCGATGGTCGAGTAGTCGCCCTGGGCGGAATGGCCGACGACGGGATTGCCGGGCTTCGCCGCGCCGACGCCGCCGCCGGCGATGGTCGAGAACTTGCCGGCCGCAACGTGGCCGCGGTCCGTTGCCTGGCCGCTCGTCTCGTAGCCGCCGCCGCCGATGAAGGAGCCGTAGCCGCTCGCCGTGTTGCCGACGGCGCCGCCCACAACAGAGACGGGCGCGCCGCCGCCGACCACGCTCGCGAAGTCGCCGGTCACGACGTTCAGCCGGCCGGCGCCGATGAAGCACTCACGGTACGCGGTGTTCCCGGGCGCGCCGATGGTGTTTTCGGTACCGGCCGCGATCGCGCAGCCGGACGCGAAGCCGCCCTGGATGAGGTTTGCGTTACCGGCGCCGATGAAGCAGAAGGCTCCCTGGGTTGTGTTGGTGGCGCCCGCTACAATGCCGCTGTCGCTCTGGACGGTGGTGTTGCTACGGCCGGCGCCAATGAAGCACCGGAAGCTGAGGCCCGCGGTCGTAACGTTGGTGTCCCCGGCCACGATCGCCGAGGATGAGCCAGAGGCGGTGTTCGTCTGGCCAGCGCCAATAAACGCGAAGGTGGAGGACTGGACCTGGTTGGCCTGGCCGGCCACGATGGCGCACCCGAAGCCCCCCGAGATTGTGCCGTTGTTGCCCGCTCCGATGAAGCACTGGGCGGAGGGGTTTCCCAACAACTCGGTAATGAGGTTGGTTGAGCCGGCGCCGATGAAGTCGCCCGTGCCGTTGACCGAGTCGATCGTGTTGCCATCTCCGCAGACGATCGCGTGGCGCTGGCCGTTGAGGACGCGGTTCGTCGTGCCGCCGCCGATGTAGGAGAAGTTCCCGTTGTTGATCGTGTTCAGGATCCCGCCGCATACCGTGCCGAACGCGCTCGCCGTCAGCGAGCACGACTGGCCGCCGCCGATCGTCCCCCCGTTGGAGGCGGCGTCGACGACGTTCAGCAGGCCGCCCGACACGACCGACTGAGCGCCGGCCGCCACGGTGTTCTGGCCGAAGGCCACCGACTGGACACCGCGGTTCGCGAGGTCCCACTGCGTGCCGGTCACGAGGCCGGCGCGGATGGAGGACGTGTCCACGTCGAACATGATGCGGCTGCCCGCGCCCTCGGTGCTTTGGGCCGTGAGGGGGGCAACGAAGTGGCTCAGCGCCGCGCCGGGGAAAGCCGGGTCGGGGCAGAGCGTGAGGTTGGGCGTTGTCGCGTCGGCGATGTAGTGCCAGACGTGCGTGCCGGCAGGGCCGATGGTGCCGCCGCCGGTAAGGCCGGTGTAGCGGTAGAACAGCAGCGTGAGGGTCGTGGCGCCGGTCGGGGACCCGTAGGGGAACTCGACGTAGCGGTTGAGGCCATCGACGACCCATGTGTGGCCGTCGTAGGCGGGGCCGCCGACCAGCGACGGCTGGTAGGCGCCGGGGACGCCATCCTTGTTACCGAAGGTCGCGGGGATGACGCGCACCAGAGAGCCGGGGGCGCCGGCAGGAGGCGGAGGGAGGGGAAGCGGCTGGACTGGCGCCTGCTCCCACTTGAGGGTCGAGCCCGCGACCGGCCGCAGCTGCATCTGGATCAGCTCGACGGGGACGATGCCGATAGGGCCGGCGTTTGCGACGAGGGCTGGATTCGGTATCAGCGGGATCTGCTGGTACTGGTTCCACACCTCCTCAGTGGGGTGGACCGGGAGCCGGTGGAGGCCATCGGCGGCGAGGGCCCGGTAAGTGTGCTCGCGGGTCCGGGAGAAGTTCTCGACGTAGATCGGCGGTTCGACCGCCAGGTTGTCTGCATTAGTGGTTGACATCTCGGTCTCCGGGCGGACGCTGTATCAAGGGCGGCCAAAAGAGGGCGCGCGATGCGCGCACCCTGATGGCAGCGCTTGCTGGGCGCTCACAGCGTGCCGAGCCGGGCCTCGAGCGCGGCGATGCGCTCGGACTGCTCCTTCACGAGCGCGGACAGGCCCTTGATCGCCGCGAGGGCGATGCCGTCGAGGTCGAGCGTGTCGATGCGGAGGGGGTCCTTCTTGCTGGGGAAGAGGCGGTGCCAGTCCTGGGCCATCGGGCCGCGGAATCGCGTCTCCGCGTCGGCGCCCTTGTAGTTGAACTCGTAGACGGGCAGCTCGTCGACGCGCTGGAGCACGTCCCGCGGGTTGAGGACGAGGACGTTCTCCTTCATGTTCTGGTCGCAGACCGCGGCCCAGGCGACGGATGCCGGGGCAAGGTTCACGCCGATCGTGCGAAGGGTGTCCGACCAGAAGGTCACGCCGCCGTTGCAGCCGGCGACGAACTGGTCGACGCCGGTCGAGGTGGTGGCGGCGGTGCTGTCGCTCCAGACGAAGGCGCCCTGGTGGATCGCGCTCGCGGTCGTGCCGGCCGCAAACGTTTGGGCGCCGGTCGTGTTGTTGCCCCGGCCGCCGGGGATCACAGAGTTGACGCCCGTGGCCGCGTTTTGGGCGCCGCTGCCGATGAACGCGCCGCTGCCGCTGGCTCGGTTGCGGTCGCCGGTGACGACCGCCGAGTTGAGGCCGCTGGCGACGTTGTTTCCGATGCCTGCCAGCGCAACGCCGCTGCCGACGAACGAGCCGGTGCTGCTGGCCGTGTTGCGCTCGCCGTTGCCGACGAAGGTGTACGTGCCGGTCGACAGGTTGAAGTGGCCACACACGACCGCGCTGTTGTCGCCGGTCGCCTGGTTGTTGAACGTGCCGGGCGGGTCGCCGCCGTCGCCCTGGTGGGAGCCGCCGACGACGACGCAGCCAGTGCCGTCGGCGAGGTTTTGCTCACCGCCGCACACGAGGCTGTGCTTGCTTCCCACCGAGTTGGCGCGGCCGCCGCCGATGAAGTTGTTCAGGGCGAAGACGCCCCCGCCCACGATGGCGTCGAGAATCCGGTTGCCCGCGCCACCGCAGATGGCGTTGGCCACGCAGCTCGGGGAGCGCTGGGCGATCTGGTCGATGACATTTTGGGAGCCGCCTCCGATGAAGTTGCTGCTGTGGCCGTTGAACCGGTTGCCGACGCTGGGGTCGTGGCTGATGCGGTTCTGGGAGCCGCCGACGATCGAAGATCCAGTGTTGTTCCAGATAACGTTCTGGGAGCCGCCGCAGATCACGTCGCGGATACATTCGTACGTGTCCGTCGGGTTGATGAACGGGCCCTGGCAGTGGATGACGTTGACGACACCGCCTCCGATAAACGACTCCGCAGCCTCGACGATGTTTTGCCGGCCGCCGCAGAGGATTGTACATCCGAACGTGGCGCCGGCCGTGTCCGTCAGCACGTTGATGGTGTTGGACTGCCCGCCGCCCAGAACGTTGAACGTGGCGCCACTGCCGGTGCTACCCCTGACGGCGTTGCCCTGGCCGCCCACGAGGACCGAGCTGGCGCTGTCGCTGATGGTGTTGTTGGTGCCTGAGCCGATGAAGTTCGAGGTGCAGACGTCGGTGACGACCTCGTTGATGGTGTTCGACGAGCCGGCGCCGATGAAGTTGCCCGTGCCGTTGGGGGTGTTAACGGTGTTGTTGTCGCCGCAGACGATCGTGCCGCGCTGGCAGTCGATGACGCGGTTCGTCGAGCCGCCGCCGATGTAGGCGAAGTTGGCGTTTGTGATGGTGTTGAGGACGCCGCCGCTGACGTAGGAGAGGGACGACGTCGTGACCGCGTTGCTCTGGCCGCCGCCGATCCCGGCCTGGAGCGAGCCGCTCACCACGTTCAGGATGCCGCCGCCGACCACCGACTGGCTCGACGCGGCCGGGCCCGCCCCGGTCGTGATCCGGTTCTGGGAGCCGCCGCCAATGACGCAGTCCTGCCCGTCGGTGATGACGTTGTCCTGGCCCGAGCCGATGAAGCAGCCGATGGCCGCCGGGTCGGTGGCGACCGCCGACCCGATGGTGTTCGTGGTGCCGCTCACGATGGCGTTTGTGGAGCCGGTGGAGGTGCTCGGCGTGAAGATGCTGTTGCGGTCGCCGGCGCCGATGAAGTTGTACCCCTCGGCTAGGGTCGAGGCCGACACGATCTGGTTCGCCGATCCGGCGACGATGGCGCTCCAGCTCGACTGGGTGATGGTGTTGCCGCTGCCCGCGCCGATGAAGGCGTAGCCGCGGTCGCTGCCGGGGCCTCCAGGCCCGCGCGGGACGTTGACGGTGTTGCTGCCGCCGCCGACGATGGCGCAGACGCTGCTGTTGGTGACGGCGTTGTCGCGGCCGCTCCCAATGAAGTTGTAGTAGCGGTTCACGTTGCCGTCGTTCTCAGCGATGACGTTGTTGGTGCCGGCGCCGATGAAGTTGCCGACGGACGTTGACGGGTCTGTGGTGATCGTGATCTGGTTGGCGTTTCCGGCGACGATCCCCGAGAAGGACGTGCTGCCGACGAGGTTGCTGTCGCCCGCGCCGATGAAGTTGCTGTTGCCCGCGCCCTGCTGCGGGATCCCGTTGTTGCCGCCGGCAACGATGGCGGACCGGTTGGAGACGACCTGGTTCAAGACGCCAGCCCCGATGAACGAGCTTTCGGCGTAGACGACGATGTTGTCAGTGCCGGTTCCGATGAACGAGAACTGCCCCTGCATGTCGTTCCGCTCGCCGCCCATGATGGCGCTGAACACGGGGAGGCTCTTCTGGAAGCGCACCGTGTTGGTGAATCCCGTGCCGATGAGATTTCCGATGGCGGGCTGGCCGATGGTCCCGACTATTGAGTTTTGACTACCCGCGAGGATGACGCTGCTGTCGGAGAACGGACCAACCGTATGGCGATCGCCGTTGAAGATGCCGCTGAAGAGGCTGTCGACGATCGTGTTCTGGAAGCCGTTGGCGATGAAGCCGTACCCGCTGTTGCCGGTAACCGAGTGGTTACCCCCGTTCACGATAGTGGCATGGATGGGGAACGACCCGACGGTGTTGCTGTCGCCGCCGACGAACGAGTACGCGCTAGCCGCGGTCGAGTTCTGGCCGTAGGCGAACGAGTGGTCGCCGCGGTTCGCGTTATCCCACTGGGCGCCGACGATGCTGCCGGCGCGGAAGGCGGACTTGGTCACGTCGAACATGATGCGGCTGCCCGCGCCCTCGGTGCTCTGGGCCGTGAGGGGGGCGACGAAGTGGCTCAGCGCCGCGCCGGGAAAGGCCGGGTCGGGGCAGAGCGTGAGGTTGGGCGCTGTCGCGTCGGCGACGTAGTGCCAGACGTGCGTGCCGGCAGGGCCGATGGTGCCGCCGCCGGTAAGGCCGGTGTAGCGGTAGAACAGCAGCGTGAGAGTCGTGGCGCCGGTCGAGAATCCGTAGGGGAACTCGACGTAGCGGTTGAGGCCGTCGACGACCCAGGTGTGGCCGTCGTAGGCGGGGCCGCCGACCAGCGACGGCTGGTAGGCGCCAGGGACGCCATCCTTGTTGCCGAAGGTCGCGGGGATGACGCGCACCAGCGAGCCGGGGGCGCCGACAGGAGGCGCGGGGAGCGGGAGCGGCTGGACCACATCCTGCTCCCACTTGAGAGTCGAGCCGGCGACCGGGCGCAGCTGCATCTGGATCAGCTCGACGGGGACAATGCCGATAGGGCCGGCGTTGGCGACGAGGGCAGGATTCGGTACCAGCGGGATCTGCTGGTACTGGTTCCACACCTCTTCGGTGGGGTGCACCGGGAGCCGGTGGAGGCCATCGGCGGCGAGGGCGCGGTACGTGTGTTCGCGGGTCCGGGAGAAGTTCTCGACGTAGATCGGCGGTTCGACCGCCAGGTTGTCTGCATTAGTCGTCGCCATAGCTCACTGGACTGGGACGGTGGAGAAGCCGAGGTATATTAGGCTCTTAGAAGAAAGGGCGGACCGGCTAACTGCTAACCACCGGGGCCGGGACGAAGAGGTGGTAAGGAGGGGTTCGCTCACTCCGCGCGCATGTACACGACTTGGACACCCCCCCACGCGCAAAAGGACCGCCGAACGGCTCAGGCCGGGAGATTTGCGCTAGATGGCGTCGTTGGCGGCCGAGGCCGCGTCCGGAGAGTCGGGCGGCGCCCACCGCCGTTTCTCGCCGCCGTGCGAGACGCGGGGGTGAACTCCGACCCCAGCCATCTCCGCGAGGTCGGCGTCGGTCGGGCCCGGCTCCAGCGTCGCGGCGGCCGTCAGCGCCGCGTTCACGCGGAGGGGCGAGGCCGCGGCCGCGGCCGAGGGCCGCCGGACCAGCAGCGGGGTCGACGCCGTGGCGCCGGGAGTCGGCGTGGCAGCGACAGCTGCTGCGTCCGCATGGTCGGGCTCCGGCCCGACGACGTCCGGGTCGGCCACAGGCGGGGCGCCCGGGTCGGCCACAGGCGGGGCGCCCGGGTCCGGCATCGGCGCGATCCCGGCCGTTTTGAGCAGCCGGGTGAGGACGGTGTTCCGCTCGACGCTCTCGTTGTTGGCGTAGGCGGAGAAGCGCAGCAGCGCGAGGCACACGGTGCTGCTGCACGCCGACGCGTACGTCAGGTACTTGTTGTCGAAGAAGCCCGCGGAGAAGGCCAGTATCGACGCGGCGCCCAGCAGCACGTGGGCGACCCCCTCGACCCAGTTCGAGATCTTGCGCCAGCGGTGCCGCCACAGGACGACGTCGCGCACCTCGCCCTCGAAGTCGGGCGCGACGACGTCGCGGAACAGCGGGCCCGCGAGGTCGGAGTAGGTGGCGGGCGGCCTGCCGCCCGCCGACCGCGTCTCGGCGTCAGTAGAAGTCTGCGTATTTCCCATCGTGTTTCGGCGCCTCGTATACGAAGCGCGCATAATGCCCGTACACCGAGGACGCGACAGCCGCGGACCCTACTACCAGTGGGGCGGGTCGGGGGCCCGCTACCACTACACGGCGAACCACGCCCCGAGCCGCACCCGCGCCAAGGCGAAGGCGGCCCTTCAGGGCCGCGCGATCGAGGCGCGGCGCCACGCACATTCGCGATAGCGCCCGCGGCCCGTTTTGCCCGAAAACTGAAGGCGGGCCGGCGGGTCATACCCACGACCTGCCAGCATGTCGACCACGCCCCCCCGAACGCAAGACAACGTCGCCGCCGACGCGGCCCTCCCCCTCGACGCCGCCGACGACTGGACCGTCATCCCCGCCCCCCGCCCAATGCGAGCCGTTGCCGACCCGGCGACGGTCCCCTACCCCAAGGAGCTCGCCGTGATGGTCGGCGAGGCGACCTTCACGGCCGAGGACTACCCGGCGCTGCGCCTCAAGCACGGGAAGTACGCGGTCCTCCTCCTGCGCAGCCCCGGCAGCATCAGCGCCTGCCTCGCCGTGACCTCCATCATCAAGGTGGGCATCCTGGGCCGCCACACGAAGGCGGTCCCGGTGAAGGCCGTCGCCGAGTACCTGACGCCCGACGAGCAAGAGCTGCTCGCGGCCTACACCGAGGTCCTTGTCTGCGCGCCTCCCCTCGACGCGGGGATGGCGATCGTCCTCGCCGACATCGCGATGTCCGAGGAAAGCTTCTTCGGGATGAAGCTCCCCATGCTCGTCTCGCTCGACGCCATCCTCGGCTTCACCCCCGAGCGCGTCTACCCGGCCGTCAGCGAGATGCTCCGCTACCTGGCCTCGGCGACCGCGGCGTACCGGAGCCGGATCGAGCAGGTCGAGCCGCCGACGGGCGAGTGGAACATCTACACGCGCGGCGGCGCGCTCCCGCCGCCGGACCGCCTCACGAACGCCATCAAGGGTTTCGCGAACCACTCGACCCGCGTCTACCCGCCGCTCCCGCCGATCGACGACGACGAGGTCGACGCGCTCCTGCGCGTCCACGACATGCTCGCCGGGCACCAGATGGTGCTCGAGGCCGGCCAGCTCATCGCCGAGGCGCTGCGCTCGCCCATGTTCGCGCGCCTCTGCCACCGCCCGGAGATCTTCGCCAAGGACCGCGAGCCCCGCCTCGCGGCACGATGGGGCGACTTCGGCCTGACAATGCTCGGGTACCTCTTCTCGGAGGAGCTCACCCACGCGGCGCACCGCGAGCTAAAGGAGCCCGTCACCCTCGCGGCGCCGTACGTGCTGACCCTCGAGGAGGTCGTCGCGCTGGGCGTCCCCCACGCGCCCCGCGACGTGGCCCACGGAGTCCAGCGCCTCGACACCTACGTCGGCGGATACCTCGCCGAGCTCGACCTGCGGCGCACCCTCATCACCGGCAGCGCCATGGCGGCCGCCCTCATCGTCACCGACGTCGAGCGCGAGTGCTACGAGCGCAGCACCTGGGGGCGCTACGTGAACGAAGTGGTCGCGCCGGCGACGCGCCCGGCGGAGGACAGCGGGGACGAGGCCCCCCTGAACGAAGCCCCCGAGGAAGACCCAGCGCCCGCGGAGGCGAAGGTCCCGGCCGCGGAGACGAAGTCCCCAGCCGCGGAGACGCCGGTGGCGCACTTCGAGGGGTGGCGCGACGCCCGCTACGGGTCCGGCTACGAGTCCTACCTCGCCGCGCACTACCCGCCGACGAAGACGATCCCCCGCGACCGCGGCGCGTACGCCCGGCTCGTCGCCCTGATCCGGAAGCACCCCGACGAGACCTCGGCCGAGTACAAGACGGACGTGCTCGACGACGACAGCGTCGCCCTGACGCTGACGGCGCGGCGCGAGGCGCACGACCACTCCGCCGTCGAGGAGCTCACCGCCGTGCTCGACGTGCAGGGCGGCGCCGACGTCGACATGTCGGTCGTCGTGGAGACGAACGAGGAGTTCGACGCCGTCGTGCAGGGGCACTACGCCGTGATCCGCGCCCGATACCCCGCGGCCGTCCTCAAGAAGGCCCTTCGCGAGGACCCCGCCGACCCCCGCTACAACTGGACGATCTCGTGCGTCGGGAGCCCGACCTTCCGCCCCGTCGAGCTGTACCGCGCGAGCTTCAACCACGTCGTGACCCACCACGTCGGCATGGTGAGCGGCGCGTACACCAGCATGTTCAGCGAGGCCCCCCAGTTCGTCATGTCGGCGCGCCTCGCCCTCTCGATGGCCCGCCTCGCGACGCCCAACTACTACTACTTCGCCAGCCGCAAGACGTCGCCGCAGCACGTCGTGATGAAGTACAAGATGCGCGGCTTCGGCCTCGAGGCCTTCCCGCCCGGGATCCAGAACGCACTCGGGGCTGTCTTCAGCCAGGACCCGGATTGGCGTGTCGAGGACTACGACGATTCCACCCTCAGCTTCCCCGCCCTGTACGGCAAGGGGAACTTCAGCGCCTACTCCCTCGCCGCCGAGCTCACCGCCCGCGACTTCCGCTTGTAGGGCGCGCGCCGCCGGCGGCTTTCGCCCCTTTTTGCGTATTGGACTCTGGCCGGTGTACGCATCCTGCCCGATGTGCTGCCCGCCCCGCGATTCCGCCCCGCCGAGCTGGTGGCCCGAGGGCCACGCCGCCGACCCGCCAGGGGAACACCCCCAGCCCACGTACACCATCTTCTTCACCTACGAGGCCACTGAGCTCGACGAGGAGAGCGCCGCCTGGATCGCCGAAAACGTCGTCGACCCCGACGGGGAAGCCGAGCTGCGCTCCTCAGACCCCCGCGAGCCGCGCCGCTGGCTCGTCCTCCGCGGAGCGGTGCTGTACGAGTTTACCGCCAGCCCCGTGTACGCCTAGACGCCCTCCGCGATTTTCCGGCCGGCCGCGGCCGCCCGGCGCGACTATTGAAATCGCCGGCCAGCGACGATACGCGAGACGTTCAGACAGCAGACGCAATGGACGCAACGGACGCAAAGCAGACAGCCGCAGAGGCAGCGCACACAGGCGCGGACCTGCCGCCAGAGGAAGAGGTGAGGGCGCCGATCCCCCCGACCATTATGGCCCTCGCCGCCGACGCCCCCCGCCTGTGCTTCGACCCCGCCCTGGCCCGCGAGCGGGCGCACGGCGCGATCCTCGGCGCCGCGCTCGGCGACGCGCTCGGCCTCCAGGTCGAGGGCGACGACACCGAGACGGTCGCCGACCGGCACCCGGGGGGGAACCTCGACCTCCCCTACAAGGGCGCCTTCAAGGGGCACCCGCCGAACGACTGGACCGACGCGACCGACTTCACCGTCCTCGTGATGCGGGCGCTCGGCGCCTACTTCGACAGCAAGACCGAGGAGCCGGCGAGCGACTTCGCCGTCCGCGCGGTGCAGTGGCACCGGACGGGATTCGCCGAGCTCGGCGACACGGCCGGCATCTGCCCCGAGGGCGTCGTCGTGCGCGCGATGGCGCACGCCGGCTTCGCGAAGGACCCCGCCGAGGCGGCGCGTGCCGTCAAGGGGCCCAAGGCTGACAACGGCGCCCTCATCCGCACGGCCGCCTGCGCCTTCACGGCGGCCCCCTCCGACTGGGCGACCCTCTTCTGCGAGGCGACCCACGCCGACGAGCGGTGCGCCGCGACGACCCTCATGCTGACGCTCCTCCTCAACGCGCTCAGCCGCGTCCCGGCGACGGCCGCCGTCCCCCCCACGACCGCCGTCGCCCCCATCGCGCAGGGGCGCGACCTCCTCACGGACGGCGCCCGGAAGACCGACTACATGCAGCGCCTGACGAACACGAAGCGGCTCGAGGACCTCAAGCTGGGCGAGCGCGAGAACCGGTCGTACACGCTCAAGACGTGCGCCGTCGCGATGTGGGCGTACCGCCAGCTCGTCAAGACGCCGGCCGCGAAGCGTGACGCGGACTTCTTCAAGGCGACCGTCCGCGCCGTCGCGGCGCAGGGCGGCGACGCCAGCGCCAACGCCGCCGTGGCGGGGGCCGTGCTGGGCGCCGTCCTCGGCGCTGCCAGCCTCCCCGAGGATTGGCTGTCCGCCCTACCGAACAGCAAGTGGCTCGCCGCCGAGGTCGAGACCTTCCTGTCGTCCGCCGCGCCGACCTGGGAGTTGCCGGCCATGTAGTCGAGGTAGTCGAGGTAGTCGAGGTAGTCAAGGTAGTCGAGGCTGGCCTCCTGCTTCTTTTGAATACGGCCCGGGACGGGCATCCCGACGCACCCGCCATGAGCCATCAGCCCCCCGTCATCGTCGTTCCCGCCGAGGCCCTCGGCATCGGCCAGGCCCCCGGCGGCCTCCCCAACCTCCCGACCCACATCCTCGCCACGTTCCTGACCGTCGGCCGCGCCCACCTGTCCGGCCCCGGCCGCGCGATCTTCGTCGTCGTCTTCGACGGCGACGTGCCGATCCGCTGCCAGCTCTGCACCGACGCGCCGGTCATCGGGGCCGACCGGTTCTCCCAGGACAGCCACCGCATCTGGCACGGCTACTCGGTCGGGCGCACCGTCCCTGTCGTGATGTGCCGCGTCAGCCCCACGCCGTTCACGGGCATCATGGTCGTGCCGCTCCCGTGGGCCAACGTTGACAGGTTCTGCGGGCGGTGCGGCAGCGCCGACCACGCCGCGTGCCAATAGAGGCGCGGGCCGCAGCCTTTTTGCGAAAAGAGGCGGTAGACGCCGGGCACTCAGTGGGGTCCGACCGGGACTGGCGTCGGTGCCGGCGGAGCGGCGCACACGGGCAGATGCCTGGCGACCCTCAGGGCGTAAGGCGTCAGGGGCGCGGCGGCCTGAGCCACTCCGAGCAGGGCGCGGTAGTCGGCATCGTTGGAGAAGAGCGTCGACATCTCCGCGGGGACGCAGGTGTCGGAGCTGCCGTAGGCCGTCGCGAGCTTCGCGACGTAGGTGGGGTCAACGTGCGTGATCGCGCGGGTGCATGCTTTCAGGCTGGGGCCGTTGAGCGCGGCGACCATGGCGGCCGGGGACTTGCCCGCCGCCGAGGAAAGGCTGTCAACCACGGGCATGCAGTGCGCGACGGCGTTCATGCAGCCATTGACCTGGGACTTGCCGGCCAGGATGTCGGATTTGCAGACGCCGGTGAGCGTCTGGCACACCTGCTGGGAGACGGCCGACCCCTTGCTGCAGTCGGGCTTGGCGTG
>Ga0315273_10007592_pt1 | contig 13595 bp, 13 predicted proteins | sample YL17G02_0_MG_FD_205753 | JGI IMG/M metagenome (GOLD analysis project Ga0315273, IMG submission 205753) | Sediment microbial communities from Yellowstone Lake, YNP, Wyoming, USA - YL17G02_0 | ecosystem: Environmental > Aquatic > Freshwater > Lake > Sediment | place: USA: Wyoming | collected... | reverse complement strand
GGAACACCAGCGCAACCCTGAGGCCATCGCCGGCCGCCTCGCGGGACATGGTGTCAACTGATTGCAAAAGTGCGAGTTACATCGCTGCCACGATCGCCGGCATAGGGTGCCGACGGCCACGCCCCCCGTCCACGATGGGTCGAATCTGTCGAGACCGTGGGCAGTGTCGACGCGAGGCACCGGAAGGGCTCCCCGCCGTCGGGATCGTGGGCCGACGACCCCGATCAGCGGACCCCGGTCACGGCACAAATGGGCCTTGACGGACTGCACGGGCGTGCACTATGGTGCGCGCGTGCCGGGTCCCACGAGGACTCTTCGTCTGCAAGGAGTGCGACTCATGCTCAATGACAAAGCACGCGAGATCCTGGAATTCATCCGCGATTTCGTGCGCCGGCGTGGGATGCCCCCGACCATCCGGGAGATCGGCGAGCACTTCAGCATCCGGTCGACCAATGGCGTGCGCTATCACCTCGAGGCTCTCGAGGACGCGGGGTTCATCCGGCGCAACAAGAAGATCTCGCGCGGACTCGAGCTGGCCGAGACCGGCGGGGCCGTGGCGACGATGGACGAGGGCGAGTTCGGCATCCCGGTGCTCGGCCGCGTGGCCGCCGGTGCGCCGATCCTCGCCGAGCAGAACTTCGATTCGACGATCGAACCGAATCGCTTCTTCGGCGACCTGAAGGGTCTATTCGCGCTGAAGGTGCGCGGCGACTCCATGATCGAGGCCGGCATCCTCGAAGGTGACTACGTCGTGGTCCGCAGTCAGGAACGCGCGAGCCCCGGCGAGATGGTGGTCGCGCTGGTCGACGACGAGGCGACGGTGAAGTATTACCGGCCGCGAGGCAGCCGGATCGAACTCGAACCTGCGAACGAGCGCTATCAGCCGATCGTGGTCGAGCGGGGAGCGGAGTTCCGCATCCTCGGCGTCGTGAAAGGGATCATTCGAACCGTCGGACGCTGAGGCGGGGCGTCCGGCGGCGATGCGGGAGCGAAAGCTCCCGTTCTTTCGGCCCGCCAGCTGCACATACGTTCAGTCATCCCCGCAGGAGGTGTGATCGTGGAACGCACGCAGGCTCCCGGACTCGATGCAGCGCTTCTCGGCCGTTGGGAGCCGGTCTATCGGAGTCAGCTCCACTACCTGGTCACCTGGAACACGCGGGGACGACGTCCGGTCCTGAAGGAACAGCACACCGATTCGCTCACCTCGCTCATCACCGAACTGTGCGACGAACGCGAATTCGAGTTGGTGGACTTCGCGGTGGGGCGTGACCACGTGCACCTGCTCCTCGCTCTGCGCCCCACCCAGTCCATCGCCACAGCCGTTCGCGAGATCAAGGGCCGTACCGGGATGGAACTGCTTCAGCGTCATCCCGAGCTGCGGGTCTGGCTCGGCGGCAACCTCGTGTGGGACGAACGGTATGCCGTCGAGACCGTGAGCCCGGCGCGCCTCGAGCGCGTGCGGTCACGTCTTCACGCGGCGCATCATCGTCACGCGAACGGCGACCGGTCCCTCGATCCGCTCCGCCAGGCGAGCTGAATCCGCGGCCCCGGTCCGCCGACACGGCGGGTCGTGGCCGCGGTCCGCAAACGAACATCGCAAGCGCATCATCGATCTCCCTCGAGGCGGGCCGGAGCATCGGTCCTCTCGCGGGAACAGCACCTGTATCACGAACCGCGCGCCCGGGTCGGATCATCGATCGACGCGCGCGGCACCCCGAACGTGCCAGACGAACGAGGGACCCGAGCATCCCGCCCGGGTCCCTCGTCGACTTCGCGCGCGAGCGCTCTCGGCTCGCTCGCGCCTCGCGTCAGGTGTCGCCTACCGCCCGGCGATCACCCACCGGCGGCTGTGCGCGCCCCACCGCCCGGGCTGATCGGCGTCGCAGCCGACATCGCCGACATCGCCGACATCGAAGAGGTCGGATCCGGCGCCGAGTCGGTGACGTTGAGCCAGTGACCTGCGCGTGTCTTCTTGGTGCGCAGGTAATGGATGTTGTGACGATTCGGAGCGGTCGAGGACGGCAGCCGGCCCGACACCTTGATGCCATGCTCGCGCAGCCCCTCGAGCTTGAGCGGATTGTTGGTGATCAGCTTCACGCTTCTCACCCCGAGCGCGCGCAACATGTCGGCCCCGACTCCGTAGTCACGTTGATCGTCGGCGAACCCGAGCGCACGATTCGCGTCGATGGTGTCGAATCCCCTGTCCTGGAGCGCGTAGGCTCGGATCTTGTTGGTGAGCCCGATGCCCCGCCCTTCCTGGCGCAGGTAGAGCAGCACACCAAACGATTCGCGACCGAGCGCCTCGAGCGCGGTGATCAACTGGTCGCGGCAATCACACCGCAACGAACCCAGCACGTCGCCGGTCAGGCACTCCGAGTGGATGCGGACCGGCACGTCGGGACGGCCGCGCACCTCGCCGCGAACGATGGCGAGGTGTTCCTTGCCATCGGCGGGGTTTGCGAACGCGACCGCGCGGAACTCCCCGAACCGACTCGGAAGCTCGGCGACGGAAGCGACCTGAAGCTCGGGTCCCGCGGCCGGGACGGATCGCGTCATCGGTGCGGGAGCGCGCTGCGTCCGCGTTTCGACTGTCATGGGGTCCTCCGTCAAGAGCATCCGTTGGCGACGGTTTTGGATGCGGCGCCCGCGCCGGAGGACCGGCTCGAATTCGCCCGGCGCGGCTTTCGGCCACCCGGCGTCGTCCACGGACCGGGGCGCGACCCCGCCGCCTCAGGCGCAGTCGACGGGCGTCGGCGGTCGCGCGGGATCCTGAGCCGAGGCGAGCAGCGAAGCCGCCAGCACCAGCGCGGCGCCGAACCATTGCCGCAGCGATAGTGCCTCGCCCAGGAACGCCCAGGCCGAGAACAGCGCCACGACCGGCTCCAGCGTGGCGACCACGCTCGCCTCGGCAGCCGGCATTCGCTCGAGTCCCTTGTAGAAGAACGTGAACGGGACGAGCGTCGAGAACATCCCGAGCGCGAAGAACATCAGCCATAGCGAACGATCGTAGCCGGCCGCCGCGATCCGCCACGGCGGCGTGACACACGCCCAGAACGCCCCGGCGATCGTGAAGGTCCAGAACAACACGGTCTCGGGACGATAGCGACCGAGCCCGCGTTTCGAATACAGGATGTAGAACGCGAAGAAGAACGCACTCGCGAAACCGACCGCCCAGTCGAGGGGCCGGGCGCCGGCCGCGCTCGCGTGCACCCCGCCGACGAGCAGCGCCGTGCCGCCGGTCGCGGCGATCACCGATGCGAGGGTGCGCGCCGAGGCCGCCCGCCCGCGCAACACGCCCCATGCGACGATGATCGCGGGCGCGAGGTACTGGAGCAGGATCGCGAGCCCCACTCCGAGACGCGATATCGTGTAGTAGTAGCTGCCCTGCACGGTCGCGACCCCGAGCAGGGCGAGGATCGCGATGTACGCCCAGTCCTCGCGTCGCACCCGAAGCGCATCGCGTCGCGTGAAGAAGAGCCACGGGCCGAGCACCATCACCGCGAAGGCGAGCCGGAGCTCCACCACCACGAACGGCGACACCTGCCGGTCGTGGAACACGAATCGCGCGAGCGTCGCCGACGTGCCCCACAACGTGGCGGCCGCGAACACCAGCAACCGTCCCTGCGCGGCACGCCGTTTCGCGGCGGCCGCGGGGGTCGCCGTCCCGCTCACAGCAACCGCCGGCGCGCGAGACGATAGCTCGTCTCCGCTTCGCCGCGCCGCAGCACCAGCCGCGCCACCGTGCCGGCGGGGCCCTCAAGGGATCGGGCGACCTCGATCAGATCGCCGCCCGCGACGGCATGCCCGTCGAGTTGGACCAGCACGTCACCCGCGCGGATGCCAGCCTGATTCGCCGGCGAGCCGGCGACGACGCCGGACACGACGATGTCGCGCCCACGGCGCTCCAGCTGCAGGCCGACGTGTGTGTACTCGTAGGGCCGCTCCTCGCGGTCGCTCGGACGCGGATCCAGCCACATCACCCGGCGCGGATAGTCGAGCACGAAGCGGAAATGCCGCAGGAACGAATAGCCGAGCAGCCCGTGCACCGGCTCGCCGATGTCGGTGGCGAGGACGCGCTCGAGTTCGCCGTCGATGAGCGCCGCATCGGTATCGCGGTGGCTGGCCCCGGCCGTCCCGCCGGAAAGTCCGGAAGCGTCCTCGAGCCGCAGCAGCGGGACGCGAGTCAGCTTCGCGCCGGCGTCGCCGAGAAGCGTCGGTACCGACAGGCCGCTGATCGCGTTCCACTTCCGGTAGCCGGGCGCGATGGCCGCCAGGGCGTGCTCGAACAGGACCGTCTTCGAGGATCCGGTGTCGACGATCATGGTGAGCGCGCGGCTGGATCCACGCGACCCGCCATCGGTCACGGTCACGCCCACCACCACCTTGCCGTCACCGAGCAGCCGGAAGCGCGTCGCCATCGCGCGCCCGCTGAGCACCGGCGCGAGTGCCGCGCGCGAGGCGGCGATGTCGTCGGCGGTCTCGGGTGCAGCGCTGCTCGGGATGAACACGAGCTGCTCCGCCTCGTAGTCGAGCCACACCGCACGGTCCCGGTAGAGCCGCTGGCCGAGGAGCCCGAGCACGGGACGATCGGTGACGCGGCGGACGACATCGGCGTCGAAGGTGAGCACCGGGCTCACGGCGTCCTGCTCCCACGTGCCGACGCGCAGTCGCGCGAGCGGTCGCGGGGTGACGCCGACAGGCTCAGCGTCGACGCTGTCGGAGATCCCGAGCCACAGGGCCAGTTCGCGGTCGAGGCCAAGATAGCCGGCCCCGGTATCGAGGACGAACGGGCCGGCAGTGTCGAGAGCCGTGGATGAAAATGCAATAACATTAAGTAATACAATGCCTTCTATGTTTTCAAACTGACATTCGACGCTCCCATCCGGCCACGCGATCCGTTCAACGTCGGGCCATGGCGTCTTGGTCTCGCTCGCTGCAGGGAAGGCGAAACCCCCGAGCCCTGCGCCCAGTGCCACGACGGCGAGGACGAGGATGCGGAGTGCACCGGCCGCATGAGGGCGGGTGGGAGTCTCCGGCGCCCGGAGTGGGTCGCGAGGAAGCGCACGCGATCGGTCGAGTCCAGTCACGATGGATCGCTCGACGCTCCATCGTGTTTCACTCGCGGACTCGAAAGCACCCCCGGCGCCACGGTGAGCCTCGTACCTCGCGGCTCCATTCCAGTCGCGCCGCCGCATGCCCTTCTGCTCCAGGTCAATCGCGGGCGAACTCACGCGCGCGACCGAGGTCCGCGTTCATCTCCATGCCCTCGGGACCATGCTCGAGCATGGTGCAACGGCCGGTGAAGAAGGCCCCAGGCTCGATGATGACGTTCGCGGCAGTCATGTCACCCTCCACGCGGGCGCCGGTCCTGATCTCGATGATGCCGAGCGCGCGGATGTTCCCGATCACCCGACCGTGAACGACAGCGCTCTTCACTTCGATGTCCGAGCGCATGATGCCGTGTTCGCCGATCTCCAGACGGTCGCAGTTGAGGATATCGCCCTCGAACTCGCCCTCGATCCGAAGTGTGCCGGTCACCATCATCGTGCCGCGGATGTTCGTCCCGACACCGATGGTGGTGCTGGGTGGCGGCGTGGCCTCCACCGCGGCGGCCTTGCTGCGGAACTTCATCATCGGACTCCCTTCCCCGTTTCGCCCACACCCACTTGGCGAGCCGAAGCCCGTCTCACCCGGTGCCGGCATTGGCGCGTCGGAACTCGGGCCCCGACGTGATGATGTTCCTGCCGCCCCTCGATTCGTGTCCGCCGCGGCCGCGGCGGCTTCCCGCGATGGTCACGGCAGCACGATCGGGGCGGGCTGAAGGTTAGAGCAGGCCCCACATCTCGAGCAACCGCTCGAGGTCTTCCTGGCCGTAGTACTCGAACTCGACTCGACCGCCTTTGCGACCGGGCTTGATCTCGACCCTCGTCGCGAATCGCTGGGTGAGCTTGTTCTCCCATTCACCGAGGCCGTCGAGCCGCGCGGTCGTCTTCGGTCGCGTGCGCTGGCGCCGCAGCTTACGGTTGACGAAGGCTTCGGTCCGTCGCACCGAGAAGCCCTTCGACGAAACATATCGGGCTGTGGTCAACATGTCGCCCGGCGTCTCGAGGCCGAGCAGTGAGCGCGCGTGTCCCGCGCTCAATGTTCCACGTGAAACCATGTCTTGGACCTCGACCGGCAGCGTCAGGAGCCTGACCGAATTCGTCACCGAACTGCGCTGCTTTCCGACGCGTTCGCTGATTTGGTCGTGGGTCAGCCCGAGTCTCTGGTGCAAGGCCTGGTACGCCTTAGCCTCGTCGATCGGGTTGAGATCCTCGCGCTGGATGTTCTCGATCAGGGCCAGTTCCATCATCTGGCGGTCATCGACGTCCCGCAGGATGGCCGGAACGGTGTCGAGCCCCGCCAGCTTCGCGGCGCGCAGGCGACGCTCGCCGGCGACCAACTCGAACGAGTCGGCCTCGAGTCGTCGGATGATGACCGGCTGAAGGATCCCGGAGGCCTTGATCGAGTCGGCCAGTTCCTTCAGCCCATCATCACTGAACCGCGTGCGCGGCTGAAACGGATTGGCGCCGATATGACTGATGGGGATCTGGCGGACTCCGGCCGACTTCTGCTCGATGGCCTCAGTCGCCACGGCCCCGGGGATGAGAGCCTCGAGTCCCTTGCCGAGCGCTTTCCTATGCATGCTCCATCACCTCCCGGGCGAGCTCGCGATATTTGTCGGCGCCCGTGCTATGGGGGTCGTACAGGACGATCGGCTTACCGAAGGAGGGGGCCTCGCTGAGGCGCACATTCCTCGGTATGACTGTCTTATAGACACGCTCCGCGAAGAACTTGCGGGCTTCGTCGGCGACCTGTTGCGACAGGTTCAGTCGCGCGTCGAACATCGTCAGGAGCACACCCTCGATCCGCAGCCCGGGGTTCAGATTGTCCTGCACGAGACGGATGGCGGAAATCAGCGAAGTCAGCCCTTCGAGAGCAAGATACTCGGTCTGGAGCGGGATGAGGACCGAATCTGCCGCCATGAGGGCATTGATGGTCAGCATGCCGAGCGACGGCGGACAGTCGAGGAAGATGTAGTCGTAGTCCTGGCGGATCGGCGAGAGGCAGTTCTTGAGTTTTGACTCGCGAGCGAGCAACCCGACCAGTTCCACCTCGGCGCCGGAGAGCCGCTGGCCGGAGGGCGCGATATCGAGATTGGCCAACGCCGTCGGCATGATGGCCTCCTTCATCTCGGCCTGGCCGATCAGCGCTTCGTATATCGTGTAGCGCTGGTCATTGCCATTGATGCCCAGTCCGCTCGTCGCGTTGCCCTGGGGATCGATATCGACCAGCAATACCCGTCGATCCTCCTGTGCGAGACAGGCGGAGAGGTTGATGGCGGTCGTGGTCTTCCCCACGCCGCCCTTCTGGCTGGCGATCGCGATGACTCTGGCCATTCCCTTGGACTCGTGGGCTTGCGATCAGCCCGGCGGCAGGAGGGGTATTCGGAGGTCGAGGCAGGCAAATTAGCAGCGAGTGCGACGTCGCACAAGCGGCAATGTTCCACGTGGAACGATTGTCGCCAAATCAACACATCACGTTCAATTTCTTTTGAATCGGCAGACTACGTTCACGCCGGTGCCAATCCCGAGGATCCCCTCGAGTTGCCATTCCGGAAGCCACATCCGGCTGTCTTTCATCTCCTCCTCGCGGCCGCTGCCCTTCCAAAGGAACGCACTGCCGCCGCTGACCAGCATCGGGGCAGCCACGAGCAGGGTCGGCGCGAGGGTCATCGTCGCGCGCGAGGTGAAGCCATCGAAGCGCGCACCCAACTCGCCGCCTGCGACCACGTTCTCGATGCGTTCATTGACGACCGTGATCCCGGGCAACCCAAGCGCTTCCACAACGCGTCGCATGAACAGGGTTTTGGTGCGACGGGATTCGACGAGCGTCCACTCCTTGCCGACCCCGGCGATGATCAGTGGCAGGGCGGGAAGTCCGCCTCCGCTTCCAAGGTCGAGCCAACGGTCACCGCCAGCCTCCTTCAACCAGTAGGCCGGCTGCAGCGACTCGAGCAGATGGCGTTCTACAAAACGCTGTTCATCGTTGCCGGAAATGAGATTGGAGATATTTCGATTCCATTCGCACAACTCCCGCATGTACGCCTTGAGCCGCTCGATGGCCACATCGGCATCGGCGCCGGCGCGCAGCAGGTGTGGGATCAATTCGTCCCACGGCTGCCGCAGGAGCAACGTCTCGACGCCAGTGCGCTTCGCCCGGGCGCGGGATCGTGTCGCCACCGGGGCATTGCGCTTCGGACTGACGCGGAAGTCGTCGCGGGAATCGGAACGACCCGAGCTCGCGGAGCGGGATCGTGGCGCCCCGCTTCGGCGACCGGAGCGGCCGGAGATCCGCGACCCGCCCTCACTGGACCTACCTGCCCCGGCGCCCACATCCGCGCGCCCGAACCGCCCCGCCGGCCGCCGGCCACGCTCGGTGGCACCACCAGCCCCGGCGCCCGCGTCCCTGCCTCCGAGCCGCCCCGCCGGCCGCGCAGCCCGCCCGCCGCCGCGTGCCGTCGCGCCGGCATCCCCACGCTCGAACCGTCCGGGTGGCCGCCCTCGGCCACGCTCGCCGCCACGTGCCACTGCGCCGGCGTCCCGGCGCCCGACTCGCGCTTCCGGTCGCGACTCGCGCTCGCTATCTCCTGTTTTCGCAACGCCTTCTCGCCGAGCGACACGCCCGGCCGATCGTGTGCCCCGCTCGCCGACGCCGGGCGCGGCAGCCTCATCCCGGCGAGCGAAACGGCCTGCCGGCCGCGAAGCGGGTCCGCCGGCGCCCTGCCCCGACCGTCTCCCGGGGCGGGGAACATCACTTCCGCCGGGGCCCATGGGCCGCCGCGAGAGCGGGTCGCGCTCGCCGGCGGCACCGGGGCGCTTCGGTCTCGTCTCGTTGCCGGAACGCTTTGGCCGCGAGTCCTGAACGCGGCGGCGGGGTGGACCTGATCCCTGTCGTGGCATGCAACGCACCATAGCATGGGGACCGGGGTCGCGCCGGGAAGTCCCGTCCGTCCGCCCGAACGAGGCGAGCCCGGAACGTGAGGCCCGGGCTCGTTCATTCCATCCGTCGTGGGGCGAAGATCGTTGGTGGTGCGACCTGGCTTCGCAACGCGTCGCGAAATCCTGTCTGCCCAGACCCGATGCCCCGATGAGCGCGGCCTACGATGACCTTCGCCGCACCACCCATGCCTTCAAGGCCATCCGAACGCGACCGCCGCCCCACGACGCGCGGTGGCCCGCCTCAGGTGCTGATCACGATCTCCCCGTCGGCACCGAGATCGAATCGTTCCGCGAGCGGTTCCTTCGGCAGGCCCGGCATCCGCAGGATCTCGCCGGTGATCGGCACGATGTAGCCGGCGCCCGCGGCGAGCTGGATCTCGCGCACCGTCACCAGGAAGTCCTTCGGGCGTCCGAGCAGCGCCGGATTGTCCGACAGCGACTGCTGCGTCTTCGCGATGCACACCGGCAGCTTGCCGAAGCCGAGCTTCTCGAGCAGGTCACGATCGCGCCTGGCGCGTGGCGCGAAGTCGACAGCCTCGGCGCCGTACATCTCGGACGCCACCGCCGCGATCTTCTTCTCGATCGAATCCTCCCAGTCGTACAGCGGGCGGAAGTGTGGTTCGGTCTTCTGCGCCAGGTCCCAGACCACCTCGGCGATCTCCCGGCAGCCTTCGCCGCCCTCGGAGAACGGCCGTGACACCACCGCGTCCAGACCGAGGATCTCGCAATACCGCTTCACCACCGCGATCTCCTCCTCGGTGTCGGTGGGGAAGTGGTTGATCGCGACCACACAGCGCTGTTCGAACTTGCGGATGTTCTCGACGTGCTTCTCGAGGTTCGCCAGCCCGCGCTCGACCGCCATCGGATCGGGCTCGCTCACCCTCGCCAGGGGGATGCCGCCGTGCATCTTGAGCGCGCGCAGCGTCGCCACCAGCACCGTCAGGCTGGGCGCGAACCCGCCGTAGCGGCAATTGATGTCGAAGAACTTCTCGGCCCCCAGCTCGAACGCGAAACCGGCCTCGGTCACCACGATGTCGGCGTAGCCGAGCGCCATTCGGGTGGCGTTGATCGAGTTGGTGCCGTGGGCGATGTTGGCGAACGGCCCGCCGTGGACCAGTGCCGGGACGCCCTCGACGGTCTGGACCAGGTTGGGCTTGATCGCGTCGCGAAGCAGCGCCGCCATGGCACCGACCGCCTTGAGCTCGGCGGCCTGCACTGGGGTTCCGTCGCTGCGGAAGCCCACCACGATGCGGCCCAGACGCGTCTTCAGGTCGTCGACGTCGGACGAAAGGCACAGGATCGCCATCACCTCGCTCGCCGCGGTGATGTCGAAGCCCGTCTCGCGGGGGATGCCTTCGCTCTTGCCGCCGAGTCCGATCACGATGTCACGCAACGCGCGGTCGTTCATGTCGAGCACGCGCTTCCACAGCACGCGGCGGGACTCCAGCCCGAGGGTGTTGCCGTGATGGAGGTGGTTGTCCACCATCGCGGACAACAGGTTGTGCGCGGTGGTGACGGCATGGATGTCGCCGTTGAAGTGCATGTTGATGTCGTGCGCCGGCACAACCTGCGACAGCCCGCCACCGGTGCCGCCACCCTTCATGCCGAAGTAGGGTCCCAGCGACGGTTCGCGCAGCGCGGCCACCGCGTTGCGACCGTTCTTCGCCAGGCCCTGCACGAGCCCGACGGTATTGGTGGTCTTGCCCTCACCCGCCGGCGTCGGGGTGATCGCCGACACCAGCACCAGCCTGCCGCGCGGAGGATGCCCCTCCATCGCCGCCAGAGAGACCTTGCCCTTGTAGTGACCGTACGGTTCGAGATGCGCCGGATCGACACCCAGCGCGCGCGCGATTTCGGAGATGGGTTTCATGAGCGTGACGATATCATCCGGACGCATCCGGCCCCACGGCTACCAAAGGCGTAATGGCCTTCGCATTTCGCGCGCTCGGGTCGCCGGGATGCCCTCCGAAGCGGACGGACGTACGCCTTTGGGATGACTCCGCTCTCGGCGGCGCGCGGCGGGCCGCCGCAGGCCCCCCCGAAGCGGCGAATGCATGCGCCCAACGGATGACGGCCGTCCCCAGGGGGGGCCAGCCCGTGGTGGCGCGCATCAGCCCCGCCGCCCCGGTGCCCCGGGTGCCGGCGCCCCATGGTGCTAACCTCGGAAGCGTCCGCCGCATCGCGCACCCGAACCCGCGAGACCTCCGTGACCACACCGGCACCCGAACGCTTCGAACTCCCGATCCGCGTCATGCCCGACGACATCGACGTGCTCGGACACGTCAACAACGTCGTCTACCTGCGCTGGGTGCAGGACATCGCGGTCGCCCATTGGCAGGCGGCTGCCACACCCGAACAGCAGGAGACCCTCATCTGGGTGGTGGTGCGTCACGAGATCGACTACAAGCACCCGGCCATGGCGGGTGACGAGGTCCTCGCGCGCACCTGGGTCGGGGTGGCTTCCCGGCGCACCTTCGAGCGTCATACCGAGATCAGCCGCGCCGATGGCCGCCTGCTCGCCCGGGCTCGCACCCTGTGGTGCCCGCTCGATCCCGCGACCTACCGTCCGGCCACGGTCAGCGCCGACGTCCGCGCGCGGTTCTCGGTGCCGGCCAGCCAGAACGGTTGACGGATCAGCCCCGCAGCCGCTTCGCGTGCACCAGCAGCACCGCCACGTCGGCGGGGGAGACACCGGCGATGCGGCTCGCCTGCCCGAGGGTTCCCGGACGCCGGCGCACGAGCTTCTCGCGGGCCTCGCGCGAGAGACCATTGAGCCCGCCCAGCCACAGGGAGTCGGGCAGTGACGTGCGCTCGAGCGAGCCGGCCTGGGCGGCGGTGCGGCTCTGGCGCTCGATGTAGCCACGATAGCGCACGCGCACCTCGAGCGATTCGGCCTCGGCCTCGGCCAGCACCGGCTCGACGCCCATCCCGGCCAACTCCCGGTAGCTCGTTTCGGGCCGCGCGAGCCAATCGATCGCCTTGATGGTCGCGCGCGTCCCATCCGCCGCCGCGACACTCACGCCCAAGCGAGACAGCCGCCGCTCCTCGGTTGCGATCGACGCGTAGCGGGCGCGCACGCGCTCGATCTGGTCTCCGCTGACCAGCCCCAGCGCGTGCCCCAGCTCCGACAGACGCTCGTCGGCGTTGTCGGCGCGCAATAACAGCCGGTGCTCGGCAGCCGAGGTGAACATGCGGTAGGGCTCGCGATGCTCGCGGCTCACCAGGTCGTCGACCAGCACGCCGATGTAGGCCTGCTCGCGACCGAGCACCACCGGCGCCTCGCCGCGCACGGCGCGAGCCGCGTTGACTCCGGCGACCCAACCCTGCGCCGCCGCCTCCTCGTAACCCGACGTGCCGCAGATCTGCCCGGCCAGATACAGCCCGGGCACGCGTTTCACCTGCAGCGTGGGCGCGAGCTGGTGAGGCAACACGAAGTCGTACTCGACCGCGTAGCCCGGGCGCAGCATCTCGGCGCGCTCGAGTCCATCCATGGTGCGGATGAACGCGAGCTGGACCTCGGCCGGCATGCTCGACGACACGCCGTTGACGTAGATCTCGGGCACGTCGCGTCCCTCGGGCTCGAGGAACACCTGGTGCGAGAGCCGGTCCGGGAACTTCACCACCTTGTCCTCGAGCGAGGGGCAGTAGCGGGGACCGGCGCCACGGATGTCGCCGGAGTAGAGCGGTGAGCGGTGGATGTTGTCGCGGATCACGGCGTGCGTGCGCTCGTTGGTGTGCGTGAGGTGGCACAGCACCTGGTCCACCTCGAGCCGATCGGTCCAGTGCGAGAACGGCCGTGGCGGCTCGTCGCCGTGCTGCGGCTTGAGCCCGCCCCAGTCGATCGAGTCGCGATGGAGCCGCGGCGGCGTGCCGGTCTTGAGCCGCCCGCGCTCGAGACCCAGCTCGGCGAGGCACTCGCTCAGCGCCCGTGCGGCGTGCTCGCCGATGCGGCCGCCTTCGAGCTTGGTCTCGCCGATGTGGATGAGCCCATTGAGGAAGGTGCCGGGCGTGATGATGGCCGCGCGGCAGCCCAGCTCGCGTCCGTCGTCCAGCCCGATCGCGCGCACGCGGCCGGCGGCGTCGAGCCGGACGTGATTCACGATCCCGGCGATGCGCACGAGTCCCGGCGTCGCGGCCAGCAGGGCGCTCATCTCGGCCGAGTAACGCGCCTTGTCGCACTGCGCCCGCGGCGACCAGACGGCGGGACCCCGGCCGCGATTGAGCACCTTGAACTGGATCCCGGCCCGGTCGGTGATCACGCCCATCACGCCGCCGAGCGCGTCGATCTCGCGAACCATGTGGCCCTTGGCGATCCCGCCGATGGCCGGGTTGCAGGACATCTTGGCGGTGTCCTCGAGCTTCACCGTGACCAGCGCGGTGCCGAGCCCCAGTCGCGCGCACGCGACGGCGGCCTCGCAGCCGGCATGACCGGCCCCCACCACGACGATGTCGAAGCTCGTCCCGCTCACGAACGCACTCACTTCCCGATACAGAAACGGCTGAAGATCCGCTCGAGGATGTCCTCACCGACCCAGGCGCCCGTCACCTCGCCGA
>Ga0315273_10007591_pt1 | contig 13596 bp, 13 predicted proteins | sample YL17G02_0_MG_FD_205753 | JGI IMG/M metagenome (GOLD analysis project Ga0315273, IMG submission 205753) | Sediment microbial communities from Yellowstone Lake, YNP, Wyoming, USA - YL17G02_0 | ecosystem: Environmental > Aquatic > Freshwater > Lake > Sediment | place: USA: Wyoming | collected... | reverse complement strand
TTCATGACCGCTTACCCGTTGGCGCGGTCGATCGCGCCACTCAAGGGCGGGGCAAACGGCCACACTCCGGACACCTTCATCCAGACGAGTCCGCGCAGCTGGGGCGAATCCGACATCGACGGGCTGATGAAATCCGGCGAGGTCAAGTTCGACGAGGGCAAGGATCTCAAGGGCCCAGTGTCGATTGGCGCCGCGGTCTCGGCGGCGGTCAGCGCACCGACGCAGGCGCCGGAACAGCCGGGCGCCGACCAGAACGGGAAGAAGTCCGAGACGCGCGTGGTCGCGATTGGCGATTCGGATTTCGCCGCCAACGCCTACGTCAGCGTGCAGGGCAATCGCGACCTGTTCATGAACACGATTGGCTGGCTGGCGCAGCAGGAGAATCTCATCTCCATCAGGCCGAGGGAGGCGAGCGATCGTCGGCTCACGATGACGGCCGCCGCAACCCGGGTCGTGTTCTTCTTGGCCATCTTCGGCATCCCGGGAGCCATCCTGGGAATGGGCGTCTATACCTGGTGGCGGAGGCGTTGATGCGAGGCGTTCGTTCCACGATCATTCTGCTCGTCGTCTTCCTCGGCCTGCTGGGCTACGTCTACTTTTACGAAGCGAAGAAGCCGCTTGGCCAGGAAGCCGGCGAACCCAGAGAGAAGGTCTTTACGGTCGAGGCCGACAAGATCGAGGAACTGCGCGTCAAGCCTGCGACCGGCGACCGCTCGGTCCTCAAGAAGGTCAACGGGACGTGGACCATGGTGGAGCCGGTGCAGACGAAGGCCGACGAGGCCGAAGTCACCTCGATGGCCACCAACCTGGCGTCGCTCGAGCGTCAACGCGTGGTCGACGACAACCCGGCCGACATCAGCCAGTACGGCCTCGCCACCCCGCGCGTGGAAGTGGCGTTCCGGAAGTCCGGCGACAAGGAGATGACGCGCCTCTTCCTGGGAGAGAAGACCCCGACCGGCGGCGACCTGTACGCCAAGCTGCCAGCCGAGAAACGGGTGTTCCTGGTCTCGTCGTTCCTCGACGGGACGTTCAATCGCACGGCGTTTGATCTGCGGGACAAGAAGGTTCTGGTGTTCGACCGCGAGAAGGCCAGCGCGTTGGAAGTGATGAGCAAAGATGGCACCGTCAGACTGGCGTTGGTGAACTCACGGTGGCAGTTGACCACACCGGTCGCCGCACGCGCTGACGCCTCGACGGTCGACGGCGCCATCGGCCGCATGCAGACAGCCCAGATGAAATCGGTCGTCGCCGCCGACGTCCCTGAGAAGGAGTTGGGCAAGTACGGACTCGACAAGCCCGACGTCACGGCTACCGTCGTGTCCGGCAGCGCGCGGGCGACACTGGCCATCGGGAAGACAGCCGATGACGGCAATCTCTACGCCCGCGACCTGTCGAGGCCGATGGTCTTCACGGTCGAAGCGGCGCTCGGAACCGACCTGAACAAGAAGGCGGATGACTTCCGGCCGAAGGATCTGTTCGAATTCAAGCCCTTCACGATCGTCCGGCTGGAGATCACGCGCGGCTCGGCGACCGTGGTGTTCGAGAAGTCGAAGGGCAAGGATGGCGCCGAGAAATGGCGTCAGGTTGGCCAGACCAAAGACCTCGATCAGCCAAAGGTGGACGCGCTGCTGTCGTCGCTTTCTTCAATCGCCGTCGACAAGTACGTCGATGCAAGAACGAAGACAGGCATCGGGTCGCCCGTCGCCGTGGTGGTCGCAAAGTTTGACGACGGGACGAAGGAAGAGAAGGTCACCTTTGGCCGGGCCGGCAGCGATGTTTTTGCGGCCCGCTCTGGAGACACGGGTGCCGCACAGATCGCGGCGTCCAAGCTCGACGACGTGCTGAAGTCGCTGGGCGCGCTCAAGTGACGCGGCGCGCCTGGCTGCTGGTCGCGCTGCTCCTGCTGACGTCGGCGTGCGCACAACAGCCGCGGCCGGCGGTCACGCCGCAAGCCCCGGCGGGGCCGCTCCCTGGCGCGACCGCGCTGCAGTCTGATCTCGCGTCGATCTTTCAGGCGCCGGCCTTCAGCAACGCCGTCTGGGGCGTGCTGGTTCGCTCCTTGACGATCGGCGACACGCTCTTCACTCTCAACCCGCGCACGCTGCTGATGCCGGCCTCGAACATGAAGGTCGTGACGATGGCAGCTGCCGCCGAGACGCTGGGCTGGGACCGCACGTTCACGACGACGGTGCTGGCCACGGGCCCGATTGAACAGGGCGTCCTCAAAGGCGATCTGGTCGTAGTCGGCAGCGGCGACCCGTCGCTCGGTGGCCGTCCGGCGACCGGGAACACGATCTTCGAAACGTGGGCGGCTGAGCTGCGCGCAAAAGGGATCTCCACTATCCAGGGCCGCGTCATCGGCGACGATCGAGCATTCGAGCCGCAGGGACTCGGTGCGGGCTGGGCATGGGACTACCTATCGGCCGGGTATGCGACACCGACCGGGGCGCTGGATTTCAACGAGAACAGCGTGCAGGTGACAATCAAGCCGGGGCTATCGGTCGGTGACATCGCGGCTGTCGAGGTGCGGCCAGGCGCGAACGGCCTTATCATCGACAACACGGTTCGAACCGTCGCAAACGACGCCACGGCCAGCATCGACATCGATCGGCTCGGCGGCAGTTCCGTGCTGCGCGTCAACGGGACCGTGCCGATTGGCCGCGCGCCGGTTGTCCGAACAGTCTCGGTCGACAGTCCTACGGCTCTGTTTGTCGGAGTGCTGAGGCAGACGCTCTCCGCCCGCGGCATTGCCGTCAGCGGTGATGCCCTGGGGATCCGCTCGCTTGCGACGCCTCCGGATCTGGCGCGCGCAGTCCCGCTCATCACATACACCTCGCCGACCCTGGCGCAGATCGGCAAACTCACGCTCAAAGTCAGCCAGAACCTGTATGCCGACACCCTGCTTCGGTTGATGGGATGCGCCGCGCCAACGGTGCCATGCACGACCAGGGCTGGCATCAAGGCAGTCCAGCAGGTCCTCAATGGCTGGGGCATCGCGCCGGGCACGTATGTGATGGTCGACGGGTCTGGCCTTTCGCGCTACAACTACCTGACGCCGGAACTCCTGGTCACCATCCTGACGCGAATGAACAGCGACGAACGGGTGCGGGCGGCGTTTCTCGACGCCCTGCCCATCGCCGGCGTAGACGGCACGATCTCCAGCCGGATGCGCGACACGAAGGCACAGGGAAATGCGCGCGCCAAGACCGGATCGATTTCCAACGCACGTGCGCTTTCCGGGTACGTCACCGCTGCCGACGGCGAACCGCTGGTGTTCTCGATCATCGTCAACAACTTCAACGTCCCTCAGGCTGAGGCCGATCGCGTAATCGACCGTGCGGTCGTGCGGCTGGCTGAATTCCGACGCCGCTAACGAGTCGGCTGGCCTGTTCAATCGGGGCACGGTGCCACGATGCTGCTATCCGTCATCGTCTACATCGGGTTTGGATTGATCCTGGCGGGCGCGCTGTCGACGCTGGTACCCGTGCGGCTGATTGGCATCGGCAGTCGCGCCGCCGGCTGGTTCGTGCTGCTGGCCGGGCTGGTTGTCGCCGGCGTGGCCTTGACGCGCCCGGTCGGCGAGACGACCGTGGCGTCGCCCCGCACGCGGCTCGACGAGTTCGCGCCAGCCTATCAATTCAACGAGGTCCACCAGATCCCGGTCAACGCGACGCCGGAGCGGGTGTATCAGGCCACCATCCAGGTCACGGCGGCGGAGATTCCGCTGTTTCGGACCCTGGTCTGGATCCGGCGAGGCGGGGCAAAGGGTCCCGAAAGCATCCTGAACGCGGCCGACGACGTCCCGCTCCTCACCGTCGCGACACGGACGACGTTTCTCAAGCTCGCGGAAGACGTGAACAGGGAATTCGTGATGGGGACCGTCGTCGTCGCTCCACCCGGCGTGCGCTTGCCGCTCGGATCGGAGCCCGGTTCGTTCAAGGCCCTGATGCAACCCGGATTCGCCAAGGCGACGATGTCGTTCCTGATCGAACCTCTCGCCAGTGGCGGATGCCTGCTGCGAACCGAAACGCGGGTCTATGCGACCGACCCGGCATCAACAAGCACGTTTGCCAGGTACTGGCGGATCATCAGGCCTGGAAGCGAGCTCATCCGGAAGATGTGGCTTCGGGCCATCAAGGTGAGGGCTGAAGCACGCGCTCAATGATCGTCTGAAGCGCTGCACGGATCTCGGCCGGTCGTCCGGTCATGCCGCCGCCCTGGGCCAGTTCGGGCTTGCCGCCGCCTTTCCCTCCAGCCTGGCCGAGCAGCGTCTTCAGGATGGCCGACGCATCAACCGGGACGTCGGGGGAGCGTGCCAGCACGACCAGGACCGGTTCGGTTGCCGAGATCAGGCCTGCCACGACTCCGCCGCGCGACGCGGCGGCCCCGGCCATCGTCTTGAGCCCAGCCTGGTCTACGCCGGCGGCGATCTCGAGCACGAGCGTCACCGACCCTACTTTCCGGCCGCGGTCCACCATGGCGGCGGCTTCGAACACTGCGAGACGTTCCTGCACGTCACGAATCAGGCGCCGAAGATCTTTGTTCTCGCCCTGGGCCCGCTCGATTGCTGCAGGCAGCTCGCGCGGACCGACCGAAATGAGCCTGATGCACCCGGCCACCGCGTCCCGTACCACGCCGTACTCAGCGAGCGCGCGGCCGCCGCAGACGAACTCGAGGCGCATGCCGCCGCGGAACTTCTCCCACGACTTGACTGCGACAATGCCCACCTCGCCCGCGCGCGCCACGTGAGTCCCGCCGCACGCCGACGTATCGAAACCGGCGACCTCGATCAGCCGCAATCGTCCGCTGCGGGTCGGCTCCTTGCGAAGCGGGATCGACACCGCCTCCTCCTCGGAGGCAAATCGAATGGCGACCTCGCGATTCTCCCAGACGATGCGATTGGCTTCGGCTTCGGCCTTCCCGATCGATTCGGCACTGAGCACCTTGTCGAGGTCGAGCGTGGACACGGCGGCGCCAAGATGGAAACCGACGGTCCGCCCCTTGAAGAGCCGGTCGAAGGCCGCCGACAGGATGTGCTGTCCCGTGTGCTGCTGCATGTGATCGAAGCGTCGCGGCCAGTTGACCGTGCCGCGCACGGAGGACCCGGCCTGGAGCGCACGATCGAGTACGTGGCCGATGCGGCCGTCTGGCAGATCAACGACGTCGATCACGCTTGCCGCGCCAAGGATTCCGGTATCGAACGGCTGCCCGCCAGACGTTGGATAGAACGCCGTGCGGTCGAGTGTCGCGATGATACGACCGTCCTGCGTGTCGCAGGCGTCGACGACCGCGTCGAATTCGATCAGGGCAGGGTCGGTGTAGTAGAGGCGCTCGGTCACGGTGGTGTCCTCGGATCGGAAACGGAGTCGGACCTGTCTTTCGCGAAACCGCCAGGAACACAGGTCCGCCACAATTTCCGGTGCAGCGTCACCAACGATGGACGGTCAGCAGCGGGTCCGGCACGCCGCACTCGGCAAACCCTTTTGCCCGCAGCACGCAACTGTCGCAGCGTCCGCACGGACCGCCATCGGGCGCCGGGTCGTAGCAACTGTGCGTGAGCGCGTAGTCCACGCCCAGCGCAAGTCCGCGTTTGATGATGTCGCCCTTCGACATCGAGATGAGCGGCGTGTGCACCTTAAACCGCGTTCCCTCGGCGCCGGCTCTCGTCGCCAGGTTGGCCATCCGCTCGAACGCCTCGACAAATTCCGGACGGCAGTCGGGATAGCCGGAGTAGTCGAGCGCATTGACGCCGATAACGATGTCGGAGGCGCCGAGCGATTCGGCCCAGGCGAGCGCGAGCGACAGCAACACCGTGTTGCGGCCCGGCACGTAGGTTGAGGGAATGCCGACCTCGTCGAGGTTGCGGTCCTTCGGCACGCTGCCCTCACCGGTGAGCGCGGACCCGCCAAATGCCGCCAGATCGAGCGTCAGCTCCATGTGCCGGACGACACCCAGTGCGCGCGCGACCCGGCGGGCCGCTTCGATCTCAACGGCATGCCGCTGACCGTACGCCACGGTCAATGCGCACAATTCAAATCCGCCGGCTCGGGCAATGGCCGCCGCCGTCGAGGAGTCGAGCCCGCCGCTCAGCAGAATGACCGCCTTCTTCCTGTCCAACCTCACACGCCCCTTGTAGCCGGCTCCCAGATGTACTTGTGGATCTGCAGCTGCAGCCGCGCCGGCAGCCGGTCTTCGAGCATCCACTCCGCCAGGCTTTTCGGCGCGAGCACGCCATGCACGGGCGACAGGAGCACGGCAGCGCACCGGCGGTCGAGTTGACGTTCCCCGATATTGGCGCGGGCAAACTCGTAGTCCCGCCGATCCCTGATCACGAACTTCACCTCATCGCTCGGCGTCAGCCGATCCAGGTTCGGCCAGTGATTTCGCTCAGACTCGCCGCTGGCCGGGCACTTGATGTCGATAATCCTGACGACGCCCACTGGTACGTGCTCGACGCTCAGGTGGCCGCCCGTCTCGAGCAGCACCATCTTGCCGCGCTTCACAAGCGCGGCCATCAGCGGGCAGACATCGTCCTGCAGCAAAGGCTCGCCACCGGTGATCTCGACCAGCGGACACCCGTACGACTCGACGGCAGCCAGGACGTCGTCGATCGACATCTTCTGCCCTTCGGCAAAGGCATAGACCGTGTCGCACCAGACACAACGGAGGTCGCATGCCGACAGCCGCACAAAGACGCACGGCCTGCCCGCCCAGGAAGACTCGCCTTGAATCGAATAGAAGATTTCGTTGATCGTCAGCATGCGTGGGTGTCGCTCAGTCCCGAGATCGACATTGTAGTCCTCATGCGCCGCACCCCCGCAAGTCTCCGCTCCGCTGCCCGGGCTCCCCTTCGACTCCGCGGCGTTGCGGCGACCCGGCGTTCTCGCCGCCGTGAAACAGGGGCGCGATGATCCGCCGCCGTTCGCCATCCAGGTGAGCTCAGGGTTTAGAATGATGGCGGACAAGGCCGTGGGCGACATACGAATTGGAACATCTGGCTGGAACTACCCGACGGGCCCCGGGACCTGGAACGGGATCTTCTACCCGGCGAAGTGGCGCGGGCACGCCTTTGATGACCTCGCGTACTATGCCGAGCACTTCGAGACGGTCGAAGTGAACTCGAGCTTCTACCGGCCGCCCGATCCTGCGACCACGCGCCAGTGGGCGGCGCGGACGCCGCCTGGATTCGACTTCTCGCTCAAGCTCTACCAGAAGTTCACGCACCAGGCCATGTACCAGAGAGCCGCATCGCCCGATCTGCCTGGCGACGGAAGCACGACGGCGGTTCCAGCCGCGACGCGCGTTGACGTTGACGCCTTCCTCAAGGCCGTCGATCCGCTGGCCGGCGCGGGCAAGTTGGGATCGCTGCTGGCCCAGTTTCCGCCGAGCTTTCGCGACACCGAGGGTGCGCGCGAGTACCTTGTGTGGCTGATGCAGTCGTTCAGGAACCACCCGATCGCCATCGAGCTTCGCCACCGCAGCTGGAGTGATCACGAGCCGCAGATCCTCAGCCTGCTGAACGAGCACGGCGCGGCATGGGTCCAGATTGACGAGCCGAAGTTCCGGTTCTCCATCCGGCAGAGCCATCTGCCGAATCTCCGCCGGCTCTACTACATGCGTCTGCACGGGCGGAACGCCGAGCAGTGGTGGACGCACGATCACCCGGACGACCGCTACAACTACTTGTACTCGCCTGGCGAAATCGATGGTTTCGCCGAGACCGTGACCACCGTGCACCGCCTCGTCCAGCGGATCTACGTCTATCTGAACAATCACTTTGCTGGCAAGGCTGTGGCCAATGCCGCGATGCTCCGCCACAGGTTGGGACAGCCGGTGACCGGCGAGTACTCTCAGGAGATGCTGACGCGCTATCGGTTCCTGGACGCGGTGGCGGCGCGCAAGGGCGTGGGCGGGTTGTTCGACGAGGCTGAACCGAGCGAGGCGACTGCGGCGGGAGAAACCGCAGAGGACGCAGAGTCGCGAGAAGGCTGATGTGGCCGATGTTGACTGGCCGGGGCGCCTATGTTTGTGAGGCGTCCCCTGTTGACCTTCCGCAGACTCTGCGCGCTCTGCGAAAAACAGTGTCTTGCGCTATTTTACATACATTCGCTTGATCGTATCGCCAACTTCAATCTTATCGACGACCTCCATCCCGGAGGTCACCTGGCCGAAAATCGCATACTTGCCGTCAGGAATCTTCTTCTTCCCGATCGCAATGTAGAACTGGCTGTCGGCCTTGCTCGGGTCGCCCGAATGCGCCATGCCAACCGTGCCCCGTTTGTGCTTCAGCGTCTTGCTGATTTCCGCGACGCCAATCGGCTGACCGTTTCCCACCCGGCCCCAGATGTCCTTGTTTTTCAGGTCTTTCGAGTTGGGATCACCAACCTGGATCACCATGCCAGGTTCGGCCCGGTGAAAATGCTGACGGTTGTAGAAGTTGGCCTTCACCAGCTTAAGGAAATTCTCAACGGTTTTCGGAGCCTCCGACGGGTACGTCTCGATGGTAATCATGCCTTTGCTGGTGTCGATGACGACCACCGGCCCGGCGGCCGGCGGCTGGGCGACGCCCACGCCCGCCATCACGACCCAGGCACCCAACGCCAGCATCAGCACACACGCGCCAGACAGTCTGCGCATCGTCAATCTCCTCGTCGGTGTAGGACCGTCACGCCGCCGCCGGCAGGACGCCGAAGGCGGGACAGGCAGGATGATACACCATCAGGGGAATTCGGATGTAGGATCACGATCAACACCCATCACCTCGCGAATGTCCGCACTCGCGATCGAGGCCACCATGAAGGATGAACTCCAACTCCTGCCGGGTGTCGGCCCCAGCATAGCGAACGACCTGCGTTCCCTGGGGGTCCGATCCGTGCGCGATCTGGGCCGCCGCGACCCTGAGCGGTTGTATCGATCGCTCTGCCTCCACACCGGCGAGCGCCAGGATCCCTGCGTGCTCTACACGTTTCGCTGCGCCGTGTATGCCGCCCGCACCAAGGGGCCGGATCCGGCGCTGCTCAAATGGTGGGCCTGGAAGGACAGGATGCTCAGCCGGACGCGACGCGCGAAGTCCCAACCTTCGTCACGCCCACGCGCGGGCAGCGGTCGGTGATCGCGCACTCGCCGCAGAGAGGACGGGTCGGCCGGCAGACGTGCTGGCCCCACGTCACAAGATAGAGATTGATGTACGGCCACCATCGCGCCGGCAGGCGATCATACAGGGCCTGCTCGGTCTGCTCGGGCGTCCTGGTCTGTACCCACCCGAGCCGATTTGAGATGCGATGCACGTGCGTGTCGACGCAGATGTTGCGGAGACTCTTGAATCCCAGGATGAGGACCAGGTTTGCCGTCTTGCGTCCAACACCTGGCAGAACGAGCAGTTCCTCCATCGTGCCAGGCACGACTCCGCCGAAGCGCTCGAGCAGAATCCGGCAGGTCTGCCTCGCATGCCTGGCCTTGGTCCGATAGAAGCTGACCGGATAGATGAGCTTCGCGATCTCGGGCACAGTCAACGCCGCCATTCGACCTGGTGTCGGTGCCTTCCTGAACAGCCGCTCCGAGGCAGCCCCAGTGGTCGCATCCTGGGTGCGTGCCGAAAGCAGCGTCGCAATCAGGACCTGAAATGCATCATCCTGCTGCTCTTCGGCGATCTTCTCGACGACAGGCAGGTCGAAGCCGGTGATGGCCCTGGCGAGGCCGCGCATGATCCATTCGATGTCGCGGGACTGTGGTTTCGGCATCGGTATCCGGAACGGTTCAGCCGAGTAGAACGGGTGTGAGCGGCGCGTCGCCGGAGAGCACGGCCATCACGTTGCGGGCGGCCAGATCGGCCATCGCCGTCCTGGTCTCAACCGTCGCGCTGCCGATGTGTGGAGCGAGCACGACATTCTCGAGCGCGAGCAGCTCTTTGTGCACAACCGGTTCGCGTTCGTAGACGTCGAGCGCCGCGCCGCCGATCAGGCTGCTGCGCAAGGCCCATGCGAGCGCGTCCTCGTCGACGACCGGCCCGCGTGACGTATTGATCAGGCAGGCGCCACGCTTCATCCGCGCCAGCGTCTGCCGGTTGATCAGGTGCCGGGTCTCCGGCGTGAGCGGCACGTGGAGCGAGAGGACATCCGAGGTGGCCAGCACCTCGTCGAATGTGAGCCTGACGCAGCCCCCGCACTCCGACTCCGGCCCCGGCGCGTCGGCGTCGAGCGTGGCGTAGACCACTCGCATGCCGAAGACCGTTGCCCGCGCGGCAACCGCACGCCCGATGCGTCCGAAACCCACGATGCCGAGTTGTTTGTGCCGCAGATCCGATCCGAGCAGGAAGTCGAGGGCCCAGCCCTTCCACTCGCCGCGCCGAAGCAGCCGTTCACCCTCGGGAATGCGCCGCATCACGGCAAGCAGGAGACCCCAGGTCAAATCGGCCGTCGCTTCGGTCAGCACGTCAGGCGTGTTGGTGACGACGATGCCGCGGTCGCGGGCGGCGGCCCGATCGATATTGTCGAATCCAACGGCGATGTTCGCCACGATCCTGAGGCCCGGGGCCGCATCGAGCGCCTCGGCGTCAATGCGGTCTGTCAGCAGGCACATCAGCGCCTGCTTGCCCGCCAGCCGTGCCTTGAGTTCATCTCTCGGAATCGCGTTCGTGCCGGTGTAGAGATCGATGTCGCAGGCAGACGCGAGGCGTGCCAGGACCGAGTCGGGAATCACGCGAGTGACAAGGACGGCCGGCCGGGACATCTCACGCACGCGACAGGAATGCCTGGCGGCACCTGTCCGAGCAGAAGTACACGGTGCCCGACCTGGCGCGAACGGCGAGGGCGGACCCCGGCACCACGAACGTGCCGCAGACTGGATCGCGCGCCATCACCTGGCCCTTTTCCGTCTTCCTGGCCGGCGGCTTCGGCGCGATCCCTTCCTTGAGTCCACGAACAAAGCTCCGCAGCGCTCGTCCGATGAAGAGCGCAAGAAGCCCGAAGACGAGGAACCGGATCAAGAGGCGTCCCAGCATAGCGATCGGCGTGAACCGCGTTCCCTACTTCTTCAGCATGCCGGATGGCGACGCACCCGCGGCGACGGGCGCGGTACCGGCGGGCGGCATGGCTCCATCCGGGTGGGCTGCCTTCAGATTATCGAGGGCCCGCTGTGCAGACTGGGCTTCCTCGCTGCCTGGCGCGAGCTTGATGACCTCATCCCAGGCGGCCGCCGCGCCGGCCAGATCCTGCTTGCCGAACGCTTTGACCACACCCAGATTCAGCCACGTCTTGGTGTGTTTCGGATCAAGGCTGAGCGACACCGACATCTGCGTGATGGCGCGATCGGCCTGCTCCGTATAGTAGAAGCAGATCGCCAGATCGGTGCTGACGTTCACGTTCTTCGGGTTGAGCGCCAGCGCCTCCTCGTACCACTTCGTGGCCTCCTGGTAGCGCCCGGCGTCGAAGTACATGTCGCCGAGCCTGACGCGCGACGGCACGTTCTTCGGGTCGCGTTCGGCAATGCTTCTGAGCGGGCCGGCCTCGCTCTCGTCCAGTGCCGGGCGGTTCGCCGCCGGCACCGCCGCCTGGGACGCTTGAGTCATCTGCGCGGCCGGCGCGACGCCCGAAACGACCCGCACCGGAACCTGCTGGGTCCCGATAATCCAGCCCACAATCAGTCCAAACAGTGTGCCCGCAATGGCAAAAACCGTCGATTCGGTTCTCATGATGCACCAGTGATCGTCGTTGTCTCACACATCCAATTTGCGCACGCCGCACAATTGCTCGATCGCGCCTCGCCCCGATGATCGACCCGGATGGCGGCGGCCCCTGATCATAGCAACGTGCGTACGAACCAGTCCACCACCGCGCTCGCGAGATCCGGGTCGCGGCTCAGCATGACGGTTCCGTGACCTGCGTCAGACAGCACGCGGAGTTCGCGAGGGCCATCACCCATGCTGACCATGCCGCGCGCCGATCGCAGGGCGTAGGGATCCTCGCTGCTCGCCACGAGTAGAGCCGGTCGCGAGCCGAATTTCCTGAGCGCCGGCTCGATCTTCAGGTTGCGATACTCCAGAGAGGGCGACAGCAACGCCAGCGACATGACCGTTGCGTCGTTGCCTCCTGCGATCGCCGCGACGTTCGCCCCGACGGATGCGCCGGCGATCCCAATGCGGCCAGGTGCGATCTCTGGCCGTGCGGCCAGGTACGCCCTCGCACCCTCGGCGTCCAGGACCAGATCCGCAAGGTCGTCACCGCCCCTGGCATCGGTTTTCGGCTGACCGCCGCGACGAAAGTCGACCGACAACGCCGCAATTCCAGCGTCGACCAGTTTCTGCGCCACGGCGTCCCAGTCGTGCCGTGAGCGCGTCATCATGTGCAGCAGCACCACGGCCGGGGCCGGACGCTTGTCGGGCAGGAACAGCGACCCGGTAATCTGGACCCCGTCCCGTGTGGTGAACGTCACGGTCTGCGGCTCCGCGGCGGACGCAGGAACAGCAAACACGAGGAGCAGAGGGATCACACGGAGAGACCCGGCCATCATCTGCGTAGCAGCGCCACCATCTCGCGCACCGCCCGGTCGAGCCCGACCAGCACGGCGCGCGCCACAATGCTGTGGCCGATGTTCAGTTCGATGATGTGCGGAACCCCGACAATGGGTCGCACATTCACGTAGGTCAATCCATGCCCTGCCAGCACCTCGATCCCGAGCCGCGCCGCACGGTCGGCGCTTTCCAGAATCCGCGACAACTGCTGCGGCCTGGCGTCAGCATGCGCATCGGCGTACGGCCCGGTGTTGATTTCGATCGCATCGGCGCCGACTTCCTTGGATGCGTCTACCTGTGCCGCGATCGCATCCACGAAGATGCTCACCCGGATGCCGGCCGGCCTGCAGCGCTCGACCGCATGCCGGACGGCGGAGACATTGGCGACAACGTCGAGGCCCCCGGTCGTGGTCACTTCCTCGGGACGCTCGGGAACCAGGGTCACCTGGTCCGGCTTCACCCGGCAGACGATGTCGACCATCTCGCGCGTCGCCGCCATTTCGACGTTGAGTTTGCTTTCGACGACCTGCCGCAACAGCTCAACGTCCCGGTCGTTGATGTGGCGGCGGTCGCTCCGCAGGTGCACGGTGATGCCTTCGGCGCCTGCCAGTTCCGCAATGATCGCTGCTGCGACAGGCTCCGGTTCGTGCGCCCTGCGCGCTTCACGAATCGTCGCGACGTGATCGATGTTGACGGCTAGACGCATGCTCTGGCTCCTGCAGACGGGCACGGCATGCCGTGCCCCTACGGGGTCTCGCAATGTTGCACAGACAACCCCCCTTGGTTGCCTCGGTGCCAGGGCGGGCACAGGGACCCGCCCCTACGAATTTCTCCCGTCCACCGACGGCCGTCTCGCCGGGGCTGAAGCCCCGGCCTCCACTTCTACCTCGGTGTCGCGTCCGGCAGCCCTCCATCCACTGGAATGGTGGCTCCCGTGGTGGGCGACTGGCGCGTCGCGAAGTAGAGCACCGCGTTGGCCACGTGCCGCGCGGTCACCCTGGCTTTCAGCAGATTCCGCGTCCGGTAGTACTCCTCGAGCCCGGCTTCGTCGAGGCCGCGGGCCTTCATCCGGTCTGGACCAACCTCCG
>Ga0315273_10007589_pt1 | contig 13597 bp, 10 predicted proteins | sample YL17G02_0_MG_FD_205753 | JGI IMG/M metagenome (GOLD analysis project Ga0315273, IMG submission 205753) | Sediment microbial communities from Yellowstone Lake, YNP, Wyoming, USA - YL17G02_0 | ecosystem: Environmental > Aquatic > Freshwater > Lake > Sediment | place: USA: Wyoming | collected... | reverse complement strand
GTTCGAACGCAAGCCGCAGCGCTTCGCGCGCGATCGCCTGCTCGATCACCAGATCCTCGAGCGTTTGTGGAATGGTGGTGGGACGGATCATCTTGTTCTTGATCCGGTTGCGCAGTTCGACCTCGTCGACGTCGAAAGGCACCCAGCGCAGGATGTTGTCGATCCCCGCTTCCGACAGCACGTTCGAAACCGAATAGCTCATGCCGAGATTCGCGGATACGGTGCGATTGAACACACCCTGGAACACCGAGAACACGTCCGTCGTGGCACCGCCGATATCGACCCCGACCACCGCGATCTGGTCGCGCTTGGCGACTTTCTCGATGATCAATCCGACCGCCCCGGGTGTCGGCATGATCGGAACCGGCGACCACGTCATAAGCTTCTTGTAGCCCGGGGCATGCGCCATGACGTGCTCCATGAACAGATCGTGGATCGCGTCCCGAGCGGGCTTGAGATGTTCGCGCTCGAGCGTGGGCCGCAGGTTCGCAACCACGCTCAGCGCCGTGCGCGATTCGAGATTCTCGCGCACGACCGGAACCGCGTCCCGGTTCCCGGCGTAGATCACCGGCAACTCGTAACCCGCTCCCAGGCGCGCGCGCGGATCGGCCGCGACGATGATCTCGGCCATCTCGGCGACACGCCTGACGTCTCCGCCATCGGTGCCGCCGGACATCAGGATCATGTCGGGACGCAGCTGGCGCAGGCGGCGAATCTTCTCGTAAGGACGGCGACCATCATTGAGCGCAATCACGTCCATCACAATCGCGCCGGCGCCGAGGGCAGCGCGCTGGGCGCTCTCTCCCGTCATCTGAAGCACGAGGCCCGACACCATCATCTGCAGGCCGCCACCCGCACTCGAGGTCGAAACGTAGAGGTCGACCCCTTCAGCCCCCGTCTGGGGGGAGATGATGCGATCGCCGTCCAGCATGCGCCGGCCCGCAAGTTCTTCGATCTCACGCACCGCGTTCAGCACTCCACGCGTCACGTCTTCGAATGGTGCCTCGACCGTGGTCGGCGCTTCGCCGCGCGCGATCAGGCGGTAACTGTCTCCGCGCTTTTCGATCAGGATCGCCTTGGTCGTGGTCGAGCCGCAGTCCGTTGCGAGGATAGATCCGATGTTCTCGGGAAGAATGTTCATGAGCTCTCAGGGTCGCTCGGGCGGGCGGCTCGTCGTTGGGCTGCGGCGACGCGGCGTGCGGACTGCGCGGCGTCGGCACGCTCTTCGACAAGCCGAATCAAAGTGTCGAACGTTTCGCGTCGTTCGATCAACTGCGCGAAGCGACGATAGTCGGAAAACCGAAGCAGCGCCCCGACAATCGGTTCAAAAAACACCATCGTCTGACCCGCGAGCAGCGACAGCGGCTTGCCGCCCTCGAGGGTGAGCAGCGCCGGCACTTCAAGGTGCAACTCGACGATGCGCGCAGCGATGCGCTCGAGCAGCGCGCGATCCTCGGGCGTGATGGCCGCCTCACAGCTCATGGCGCTCGCAGTGGGAACGCACCGCCGCGAGCAGGACATCGCGCCGTGCGGCGGGAATCGGCAGGACCATGGCCCGGAACACGTCGAGCCGGCGCGGATGCGTGAACGGCGACATCACGATCGCGTCGCGGCCGGCTCGCGCACGCCTCAAGTCCGACCAGGCGCGGCGTTCCCAGCCGAACGCGCGGGACAGTGCGATCCCCGACTCGTCGATGCGGCACCGCGCCGGCACGAGCAGCGGCGCCAGAGTCCCGCCGACCGCGAGCGCGAGCAGCACCGCGAGCACCGCTCCTCCGCCCAGCATCGCGACCAGCGCGGCGGCCCCGAGCGTGAACACGAGTGCCACGGCCGCGCGTCCGGGGCGCTCGCGCCACGGACTCCACGTCCACTCGATGGCTGCCGGAATCGCGGTCGCAGTGCAGGGCTCCGCTCCCGAAATCGGCGGGCCGGCATCGAGTCCGCTGGTGCGGAGCAGCGTCGCCGTCGCGATCATCGCCGACCGACAGTCTCCGGTGTCGACGCCGGTTCTGGACCCAGCGGCGCCCGCCACTTGAGGATCAACTCGCGCGCCGCGCGGCCCTCGTCGAGGCGGCTGACCGGGGTGTCGTGCGGGGCGTTCAACAGCAGGTCGGGGTGATCGGTTGCTTCGCGCGCAATCCGCTCCATCGCGAGCGCGAAGTGCTCGAGACGATCGAGTGTCTCGGTCTCGGTCGGCTCGATCATCAGCGCCTCTTCGATAATCAACGGGAAGTACACCGTCGGCGCGTGAATGCCGAAATCGAGCAGGCGTTTCGCGACATCGAGCGTCTTCACGCCGTGCTTGCGCAGCCGTTTGCCTGACAGCACGAATTCGTGCATGCAATGCTCGGCGTGCGGCAACTCGTACGTCTTCGCCAGGCGCCGCATCAGCCAGTTCGCGTTCAGGATTGCGGTGCGGCTCACGCGCCGCAATCCTTCGGGACCGAGCGTGAGAATGTAGGTCAGTGCGCGAGTGAGGATGCCGAAGTTGCCGTGGAACGCGTGGACACGCCCGATCGACTGCGGTCGGTCATGCACGAGGGTGTATTGGCCGTCCCGTTCGACCACGACCGGCACCGGCAGAAACGGCTCGAGATGCCGCGCGACCGCCACCGGACCGGCACCCGGACCGCCGCCGCCGTGCGGCGTGGAAAACGTCTTGTGCACGTTGATGTGCATCACGTCGAAGCCGAGGTCCGCCGGACGCACGAGTCCAACGAGCGCATTGAGATTCGCACCGTCCATGTATACCTGCGCACCCACCGCGTGTGCCCGCTGCGTGACTTCGAGAATGTTGCGCTCGAACTGACCGATGGTGTTGGGCACCGTCAGCATCACGGCGGCGGTGGTTGAATCGAGCGCCCGCGAGAGAGCGTGGAGATCCACGCCCGCCCGCTCGTCGGAAGGAATCGTCACCGTTTCCCAACCGAGCAGGTTTACGCTCGCGGGATTCGTGCCGTGGGCGGAGTCAGGCACCAGCACCTTCACGCGGGTTTCCCCTTCGCCACGCGATCGGTGATAGGCCCGGATCAGCATCAGACCGGTCATCTCGCCCTGGGCTCCGGCGGACGGCTGGGTCGTGACCGCCGCGAATCCCGTGATCGCGGCGAGCAGCCGTTGCAGCTCGAAAATCACGCGCAACGCGCCCTGGTTCGCCGAATCGGGTCCGAGTGGATGGGCGAGCGCGAACCCGGGAAGGGCGGCGATTTCGTCGTTGATCTTGGGGTTGTACTTCATCGTGCACGACCCGAGCGGATAGAATCCCCGGTCGATATGATGATTGAGCGTGGAGAGTTCGATGAAATGCCGCACGACCTCGGGCTCCGACACTTCCGGAAACGCGAGCGTCTCGCGCAGCGTGATACCCGCCAGCAGCTCCGCGATCGGTACCGCCGGTACGTCACAGCGCGGCAACTCGGGCCCGCGATGCCCCGGGCCACCCTGCTCGATCAGCAGCCGGCGCGGAAACGTCAGATTCTCCAACGAGCGCGTGGTCATGATGTCCTCCCGGCATCGGCGAGCACCTGGACCCAGCGCTCAATCTCCTGGGCGCTGCGCTGTTCGGTGACGGCCACCAGCAGCCAGCGCTTCCACTCGGGGCGGAATTGCCCCAAGTCGACGCCCGGCAGGATGCCGGCCGTCATGCCGCGCGCGACAATCGCCGAGGCGTCCAGCGGACACTCGAGCGCAAATTCGCGAAAGAATGCACCGTCGTGCGCGCGCCGGTAGCCGGGAACGGCGGTCGCGAGCTGTGCCGCGTGGTGCGACTTCTGCACGCACAACTCCGCGACGTCGCGCATACCCTGCCGGCCGAGCAGCCCCATGTGGATCGTGGCCCGCAGCGCCATCAGGCCCTGGTTGGTGCAGATGTTGGAGGTCGCCTTCTCGCGGCGGATGTGCTGCTCGCGCGTCTGAAGCGTGAGCACGAAGCCGCGCCGGCCGTCACGGTCGTTGGTCTCGGCGGCGATACGGCCCGGCATGCGGCGCACGAGGCTTTGCTTGCACGCGAAATAGCCGAGCATCGGTCCGCCGAACGACGGAGGATTGCCGAGCGGCTGTGCTTCGCCGACGACCATGTCCGCCCCCGCTTTTCCCGGCGGCTCGATCAGCGACAACGCCACCGGGTCGCACACCGCGATCACGAGCGCACCGACCTCGTGCGCCATGGCGTGGATGCCGCGCGGATTCTCGAGCAGGCCGAAGAAGTTCGGATGCTGGTATATGACGCACGCGACGTCGGGACCGAGACCCGCGCGCAGATCAAGCGCCGCGCACGAGCCGCCGCGGTTCTCGAGGATCGTCAGGTCGCGTCCGTCGAGGTAGGTGCGCAGCACGCCGAGATAGTTCGGGTGGAGCGCACCTGCCACCACCACGCGCTTGCGGCCGGTCTGGCCGCGCGCGAGCAGCGCCGCCTCGACGGTCGCGGTCGAACCGTCGTAGAGCGACGCATTTGCGACGTCGCAGCCGGTGAGCTCGGCGATCATGCTCTGGAACTGAAAAATCGCAGTGAGCGAGCCCTGGGCGACCTCGGGCTGATACGGCGTGTAGGCGGTCGCGAATTCGGAGCGCATCGCGACGGCGTTGACCGCCGATGGAATCCAGTGATCGTAGGCGCCGGCTCCCAGAAACGACACCGCGCGATCGGCCGCGTTCGTGCGTGACCACTCGCCCAGCGTGCGGCGGATCTCGATCTCTGACAGCGGGCCGGGTATCGGCAGCGGTTGATGGAGCACCACGCGCTCCGGGATCGCGTCGAGCAACTCGTCGAACGCGCCGACGCCGATCTCCCGCAGCATGCGCTGTTCCTCGTGCGTCGTCAGTCCGGTGAAGCTCACGCGTGCTGCTCCTCGATGAGTCTGGAATATGCGGCACTGTTCATCAGTTGGTCGACATCCGCAGGATTCGCGGGCTTGATGCGGATCATCCAGCCCGCGCCATAGGGTTCCACATTCACGGCGGCCGGGTTGTCGGTCAGCGCGGTGTTGACCTCCACGACCACACCGGTCACCGGCGCGTACAGGTCGCTCACTGTTTTCACCGCCTCCACGACACCGAACGTCTTCGATGCCTCGATCTGCTTTCCGATCGGGGGCAGTTCCACGAACACCACGTCGCCGAGTTGCTCGGTGGCGTAGCCGGTGATTCCGACCGTGACGATGCCATGGGCGAGCCTCGCCCATTCGTGTTCGGCGGTGTAGCGCACATCATCGGGATACGACAAGACTGCCTCCTGACAGGTTCGAGTGCCGGGTTTCGATCGACGACCGAAGCACCACGCCACTCGACGGTTGTCGCCACGCGCCGCGCGCGAGCTATTTTCGAGAGCCGTGTTTCCAGAACGGAGGGGTCACTACGCGCGCCGGGAATCGCGCGTTGCCCGCCACAATCTCGAGCATGGTACCCGGTGCTGTGAACTCCTTGTCGATGTACGCCATCCCAATGGGCCGCTCGAGGCTCGGACTGAAAGCGCCGCTCGTCACCGCTCCCACCGCGCGGTTGTTCACTTCCACCATCATGCCGTGCCGTGCGACCCGGCGGCCGTCGAGTTCCAGCCCCACCAGCTTGCGCGTGAGTCCGTGCTCCTTCTGCCGCACCAGCACGTCGCGACCGATAAAGTCAGCCTTCTTGAGTTTGACCGTCCAGCCAATGCCGGCTTCAAGCGGCGAGGTGCTATCGTCGATGTCGTTGCCGTAGAGCATGTAGCCCATCTCGAGCCGCAGCGTGTCGCGCGCGCCGAGACCGACGGGTTCCATTGCCGCAGCCCGGCCGGCCTCGGCCAGCCCGTTCCACACCGTCGCAGCGTCGCGCGGGTGGAAGTAGAGTTCGAATCCATCCTCGCCGGTATATCCCGTGCGCGCAATCACCGCGTCGATCCCGAACAACGGTCCGTGCAGGAAGCGGTAGTAGCCGAGTTCGAGCGCGGCATCGGGCACGTGGCCCTGTAGGACTTGGGGGGCCATCGGGCCTTGGACGGCGAGCAACGCGGTTTCCGCCGAGCGGTCCTCGAGCGTCACTCCGGCCGGGCAATGTTCCTTCATCCACGCCAGATCCTTGGCGATGTTCGACGCGTTGACGACGACCATGAAGTGGTCGTGCGATCGGTAGATCAGCAGATCGTCGACGATGCCGCCCCCGGGCCGGCACATCGGTGAGTACATCGCCTGGCCGGGTGCCACCGCCGCGAGATCGTTTGTAACGATATGGTTCAGGAACTCGAGCGCGCCCGGACCCGACACAAAGAACTCACCCATGTGGGAGATGTCGAACACGCCCGCTTTCTCGCGCACACAGCGGTGCTCCCGGACGTCGCCGGAGTAGCGCACGGGCATCTCGAAACCGGCGAAGTCGATGAGTTTCCCGCCGGCCGCCTGATGGAAGGCGAAGAACGGCGTTCGTTGTGGGACGGTATGCGTGTCCACGGGTTACTCCTCGGTAGGCAAACGCGATCAAGATATCGAGCGGGAACGGCCGCGGTCAAACCCGAGCGTTTCGGTGCAGCGCGCCTGAGGCGTGCGCGAGCGTCCATGCCCCAGGCTCTCGTTTCAGCGTGGCGCGCCCTTGAGCACTCCGAGCGCCTGCCCAACGCGCGTGAATGCGTCGACCGCTCGGTCGATCATGGCCGGCGCATGCGCGGCTGACAACTGCACCCGGATGCGCGCCTGGCCTTTCGCCACCACCGGGAACGAAAACCCGATCACGTAGACGCCATCGTCCAGCAGCCGTCGCGCCATCTCGTGGGCGAGCTTCTCATCGTAGAGCATGATCGGCACGATCGGATGAGTACCGGGCTTGAGCTCGAAGCCCGCCGCACGCATCGCTTCGCGGAAGTGTTGCGTGTTGCGCAGGAGACGGTCGCGCAACTCGGTCCCGCGCGACAACATGTCGAACACCGCGATCGACCCTCCCACTACTGCGGGCGGCAGCGTGTTGGAGAACAGATACGGTCGCGACCGCTGGCGCAGCAGCTCCACGATCTCGCGCCGTCCGGTGGTGAATCCACCGATCGCTCCGCCGAGCGCTTTGCCGAGCGTGCCGGTCACCAGGTCGACCCGGCCGACCGTACCGGTGTGCTCGGGGGTGCCGCGTCCGGTGGCGCCCAGGAATCCCAGCGTGTGGCACTCGTCAACCATCACCATCGTCTGGAAGCGGTCGGCGAGATCACAGATGGCGGCGAGGTTCGCGATCGTTCCATCCATGCTGAACGCGCCATCGGTGACGATCAGGATGCGGCCGCAGTCTTGTGCGCGCGCCTCCACCAGACAGCGCTCGAGCGATGCCATGTCGTCGTGCTCATAGCGCCAGCGCTTCGCCTTGCACAGCCGAATGCCGTCGATGATCGAAGCGTGGTTCAAGGCATCGGAGACGATTGCATCGTCCTCGCCGAGCAGCGGCTCGAACGCCCCACCGTTCGCGTCGAAGCACGCGGCGTAGAGAATCGCGTCCTCCATGCCGCAAAACTCGGCGATCTTCCGCTCGAGCGTGCGATGCAAATCCTGCGTTCCGCAGATGAACCGCACCGAGGACAGCCCGTAGCCGTGTGAATCGATGGCGCGGTGCGCAGCCGCAATCACGTCGGGGTGGCTCGACAGGCCCAGATAGTTGTTCGCGCAGAAATTGAGGACGCGTCGTCCGTCGGCGAGCGTGATCTCAACCCCTTGTGGTGACGTGATGACGCGCTCGTCCTTGTAGGTGCCGGCATCGCGGATGGACTGGAGTTCGGCCTTCATTGCGGACCTCAGGTGATCGAACATGTCAGGCCTCCTCCCCCCACGGCACCAGCACGACCTTGCCTGCGCTTGCGCTGCGCAGCAGTGCGATCGCCTCGTCGAAACGCTCCATCGGCATCACGTGCGTGATCGCAGGTCTCAGGTCGAGGCGTCCGGATCCGAGCAGGTTGTCGAGTTGGTACCAGGTCTCGTACATCCGCCGCCCGATGATGCCGTGCACCGTCACGCCTTTGAAGATCACGAGCCGGTTCCAGTCGAGCTCGAACGGCTCTTTCGGCAATCCGAGCAGGGACAGTCGGCCGCCGTTGCGGAGAACCCCGAGCCCGTCGCGCATCGCCTGCGGACTGCCCGACATCTCGAGCACGCCATCGAGCCCCTGACCGCCGGTCAGGTCCTGCACGCGCTCGACGAGTGATTCCTTGGACACATCGATCGTGGCGTCAGCGCCCATCTTCCGCGCGAGGTCGAGCCGGTAGGGTGATACGTCGCTCGCGAACACGCGCGCCGCGCCCGCCGCACGCGCTACGCCGATCGCGAACAGCCCGATCGGCCCGCATCCGGTGACACCGATGTTGCAACCCGACAGCGGCCCGGCAAATGCGGTGTGCACCGCGTTGCCGCACGGCTCCATCACGGCCGCAACTTCGATCGAGACGTTCGCAGGAACGCGCCACGCATTGACGGCGGGGACGACGACGTACTCGGCGAAACCGCCCGGCACGTCGACGCCCAGGATGCGCGTGTTCTCGCACACATGTCCGTTGCCGGTGCGGCACGCGAGGCAGTGGTTGCACACGATGTGACTTTCGCACGACACGCGTTCACCGGGCGCGAATCCGGAAACGCCCGGACCGAGTTCCACGATCCGCCCCACGAATTCGTGTCCGAGCGTCACCGGAGGCTTGATCCGGCCCTCCGACCATCGATCCCACTCGTAGATGTGGAGGTCGGTGCCACACACGCCCGCGCGCAGCACGCGCAGCAACAGTTCGCCGGGCCCGGCGGAGGGAACCGGGACTTCCCGGACTTCAACACCGGGCCCGGCGTTGGCCTTGACGATCGCGTGCATGGTGCGCGCCTCGGTTCGCGTCTCGCGCTCTCGCGCGGTGCTCGTGGCGGGTGTGCCGGCGTTCATGAGATGGGCCTCAGGGAATCTCGGACTCGTGGGCGGAGGGCGGCGTGCTCAAGCGGACGTCATCATAGCCGATCGTCGTCTCAGCGACAGCCGGGCGCGCGGGTGGCTGGGCACGACCGTGCATCTTCCAACGCCGGTCAGACCCACGACGCCCGCAGCGCCTCTCCGGTATGGGAACCGCGAACCTCCCCAACTTGTTCCGGCGTACCCTCGGCTATGAGGCGCCCGCCGCCCTCGCCACCCTCCGGCCCGAGGTCCAGCAACCAGTCCGCGCACCGGATGACGTCGAGATTGTGCTCGATCACGACCACCGTGTTGCCGCGATCGACCAGCGCCTGGAGCACTTCGAGCAGAACGCGCACGTCCTCGAAATGCAGCCCGGTCGTCGGTTCGTCGAGAATGTAGAGCGTGCGCCCGGTCGAGACCCGCGACAACTCGGTCGCGAGCTTCACTCGCTGCGCCTCGCCGCCCGAGAGTGTCGTCGCTGCCTGGCCGAGGTGGATGTAGCCGAGACCGACTCCGCTCAGCGTTTCAAGCTTGCGGCGGATCGCCGGAATCGCACCGAGGAACTCGAGACCTTCTTCGACCGTCATCTCGAGCACGTCCGCGATCGAGCGGCCCTTGTAGAGGATCTCGAGCGTCTCGCGGTTGTAGCGCCGCCCATGACACAGGTCGCACTTCACGAATACGTCAGCGAGGAAGTGCATCTCGATCTTACGCAGTCCGTCGCCGTGGCAGGTTTCGCAGCGGCCACCCTTCACGTTGAACGAGAATCGTCCGGGAGCGTAGCCGCGCGCCCGGGACTCCGGAAGCTGTGCGAACAGGTCGCGGATGAAACCGAACACGCCCGTGTACGTCGCGGGATTGGAGCGGGGCGTGCGGCCGATCGGGCTCTGGTCGATCGCCACCACCTTGTCGACCTGGTCGGCGCCACGGATCGCGCGATGAGCTCCGGGCAGGGCACTCGCGCCGCCAAAGTGGCGTTCGAGTGCGGCGAGCAGGATGTCGTTGACGAGCGTGCTCTTGCCCGAGCCCGACACCCCCGTCACACACGTGAACGCACCGAGCGGGAACTGCACGTCGACACCCTTGAGATTATGGGCGCGCGCACCGAGCACGGCGAGATGCGCGCCGCTGCCGGCGCGGCGCGTCGCGGGAACAGGAATCTCGCGGCGCCCGGACAGGTACTGTCCCGTCAGCGATTCCGCGACTTCGCGCACTTCCGCCGGCGTTCCGGCGGCGACCAGTCGCCCGCCGTGGCGCCCCGCACCCGGCCCGAGATCCACAAGATAGTCGGCGGCATTCATCGTGTCGCGATCGTGCTCGACCACGACCACGGTGTTGCCCAGATCGCGCAGGCGCAGCAGTGTCGTGAGCAGTCGTTGATTGTCGCGATGATGGAGACCGATCGAGGGCTCGTCCAGAATGTAGAGCACGCCGGTGAGTTGCGAGCCGATCTGGGTCGCGAGCCGGATGCGCTGCGCCTCGCCACCCGCAAGTGTACCCGCGGAACGATCGAGCGTGAGATAGCCGAGACCGACGTCCTCGAGGAATCCAAGACGTCCGGCGATTTCCTTCACGATCGGCTCGGCAATGGTGGCGCGCGCGCCCGAGAACTCGAGTCGCGCGGTCGCCTCACGCGCCCCCGCGACCGACTGCGCAGTCCACGCCGCGATGTCATGGCCGTCGATCTTGACCGCAAGGCTCTCGGGCCGCAGCCGGCGGCCGCCACACGCGGGACACGGCGTGGGATTCATCAGACTGCCGATCGAGCGGCGCACCGCTTCGCTCGTGGTCTGCCGGTAGCGGCGCTCGAGGTTCGGGATCACCCCCTCGAACGCACTGTTCTGAACGAACGATGAACCCTTGCGCGTCTGGAACTCGAAACGCAGCTCATCGCCCTCGGAGCCGTGCAGCAACAAGTTCTGCACCTTCGCCGGCAACTTGCTCCACGCGGTCCTGAGCGAAAACCTGTAGGCTTTCGCCAGCGACTTCAAGGTGCCGCCGGTCCACGTGCTGTCCGGATCACCCCATGCCGAGATCGCGCCGCCCTCGATGCTGAGCGTCGGATCCGGGACCACGCGCGACGGATCGACACGCAGCAGCGAGCCCAGCCCATCGCATTCGCGGCACGCGCCGTAGGGAGAGTTGAACGAGAAGCTGCGCGGTTCGAGTTCGGGCACGCTCGTTCCGCAGTTGGGGCACGCAGCCCCCTGACTGAACGGAAGATCGTCCGCACCCTCGCGCGCGACCACGACCAGTCCGTTGCCGAGCTTCACGGCGGCCTCGACCGACTCCGCGATGCGCGAACGCGCGCCTTCGTCGACCGTGACGCGATCGATGACCACGTCGATGTCATGGCGTTTGGTCTTCGCGAGCTTGGGCGGGTCATCGAGCTCGACCCATGTGCCGTCGATGCGCGCCCGCAGGTATCCCTGCCGGTGGACCGATTCCAGCTCCTTGCGGTACTCGCCCTTGCGCCCGCGCACCAGGGGTGCGAGCAGCACGATCCGCTGTTCGGAGTGGCGCGCGAGCAGCGTGTCGGTGATCTCCTGCACGCTCTGGCGTTCCATGGGTGTCGCGCATTTAGGGCAGTACTGAACGCCAAGCCTCGCGAACAGGAGCCGCAGGTAATCGTAGATCTCGGTGATCGTCGCGACCGTCGAGCGCGGATTGGATCCGGCGCCGCGTTGCTCGATCGCAATCGCGGGGCTCAACCCTTCGATCGCGTCGACATCGGGCTTCTCCATCTGGCCGAGAAATTGGCGGGCGTAGGCCGACAGCGATTCAACGTAACGGCGCTGGCCCTCGGCGTACAAAGTGTCGAACGCGAGCGAGCTCTTGCCGGAACCCGATACCCCGGTGATGACCGTCAGGCTCTGGCGCGGCAGCCGCAGCGACAAATTCTGCAGGTTGTGCTCACGGGCCCCGCGGATCGTGATGTCGCGCAGCCCCCGAGCGGCGATGGATGGCTCGGTCGCTGGAGCACTCCTGGAGACAAAATTCGGGGTATCGCGGATCGTGGTCGCCATGGGCAATGCACTATAACAGGGTGGTCAACCGGTGCACGCATGGGCCCCACCCGGACCCACATCCCACGACCTACTCGTAGCGCAGCGAATCCACCGCGTCGAGCCGCGACGCTCGCATCGCGGGATACAGGCCGAAGAACACTCCGACCGCCGCCGAGAACAGGAAGCCGGTGATCACCGACCACGGCGAAACATATGAAGGCAACGGGCTGAGCGCCTTCACCAGCCAGGCAATGCTCGAACCGAGCACGATGCCGAGCACGCCGCCCGCCGCCGTGAGCAGTACGGCCTCGACCAGGAACTGCATGAGGATCGCGCGCCGCGGAGCACCGAGCGCTTTGCGCACCCCGATCTCGCGCGTGCGTTCGGTGACTGCGACCAGCATGATGTTCATCACCCCGATCCCGCCGACCAGCAGCGAGATTGATGAGATCAGCGTCATGAGGGCCACGATCCCGCCGGTCACGGTCTGATAGAGCTGCAGGAACGCGTCGTCGGTGAACACCACGAAGTTGTTTGGCTTGTTGCTCGGCAGGTGGCGGCGGATGCGCAGCACCTCTGCGATCTGGCGTTGCGCGAGCTCGTTCACTTCCGGAGACTGAGCGATCGCGTCGAGGAACAACTCCCCGCGCTTTGGAAACCACGGGGGCGCATCGTCGGGTGCGGGGTAGTACTTGTCGATCGTCGAATAAGGCACCACCGCGACCTCGTCAAAGTTGTTGCCGAAGATGCGACCCTTGGATTCGAACTCGCCGATCACGGTGAAGGGAATCGCGCCGATATGCACCTTCTTGCCGAGCGCACTCGCGTTGCCGAACAGTGCCTCGCGGGTGTCCTTGCCGATCACCGTGACGTTCGCGCGGCGGTCGACTTCTTCGCGCGTGAAGAAACGGCCCCGCTCGAGGTCGTAACCGTGCGTGATCAGGTAGTCCTGGTTGGTGCCAAACACGAACGTCGTTTTCGTAAGCTTGTCCCGGTGGCGGATTCTGAGATCGGCGAATGGGAATTTCCACGGTGAGATCTTCTTGACAGCGGGCGCCTGCGCGAGAATCGCCTCGGCGTCCTCCATGGTGAAGGCCTTGCGCTGCTTGAGGCTGTCGGGGATCTGGCCGTCGAAGTGGATGCCAGGGCGAATGCGCCGGATGTAGATTGTGTTGTTGCCGATCGACTGAATGCTCTGCTGGAACGAACGCTGAAACCCGTTGATCAACGACACCATCCCGATCACAGTGCCGACGCCGATCACAATTCCGAGCAGCGCGAGCAGCGAGCGCATCCGGTTCGCCACCAGCGCACCGCCTGCCATCGTCACGGTTTCCTTGAGCATGAACAGGTTCATGGGATCACTCGTAGCGCAGCGCTTCGATGGGATCGAGGCGGGCGGCGCGCCACGCCGGGTATGAGCCGAAGAAGATCCCGATCATGCACGACATCACGATGCCCATCAGGACGGCCGGTATGCTGACCGCGGCCGGCAGCGGGCTAATCGCTCCGACCAGCAATGCAATCCCGACTCCGAGCGCGATCCCGAGCACTCCGCCCGCGAGCGACAGCGTCGTAGACTCGGTCAGGAACTGGACCAGGATATCCTTGCGTCGCGCGCCGAGTGCCTTGCGGATCCCGATCTCGCGGGTGCGCTCGGTCACCGACACCAGCATGATGTTCATGATGACGATGCCGCCGACCAGCAACGAGATCGCCGC
>Ga0315273_10007585_pt1 | contig 13600 bp, 11 predicted proteins | sample YL17G02_0_MG_FD_205753 | JGI IMG/M metagenome (GOLD analysis project Ga0315273, IMG submission 205753) | Sediment microbial communities from Yellowstone Lake, YNP, Wyoming, USA - YL17G02_0 | ecosystem: Environmental > Aquatic > Freshwater > Lake > Sediment | place: USA: Wyoming | collected... | reverse complement strand
TGCCGCCCCCGCTGGCGAACGACAATGCCGCCTCGTTCGGGGAGGACGCCGACGGCGAGCTGTATGTCGCGATGGCTTCAGGACGGGTCTACCGGATCGTCTCAACCCGACTCACGAACTGATGGGTGGACGAGTCGTGTGGTCCGCACGGGACCAGGAGGCAGCCCGTCCCTGGCCAAGCGGCGCCGTAACGGCCGGTCCTGGCTTCACCACAGACTGAGCCAGCTGCCGCGCGCCGGCGGACGGTGGCACGCATCGCACCCACTGCACATCGTCACATCTTCCCCGAACCACCCCAGCAGGGCGGCACGTCGACATTGCTGCCGCCCGGCGTACCCCTCCATCACCCGGATTCGCTTTTCGGCTACCTCTCGCCGACGATGGACACCAGACCAGTCGATCGGTCCTGATTCCGGCTTGAGTTCGAGGCGCAGGCGGTCCGCAGATGCGACCACACCGGCCGGGTAGCGCTGGCGAAGCGATGGGTCGCCCCAGAGCGCCTCGAGCTGGCGCCGCGGCGGGAAGGTGACGTCGAGCTGCCGCTGGTGGAGCTCGACGTCCTGCGGGTGGAACAGGAGCACGCACCGTGAGGTCTGCCCGTCCCGTCCCGCGCGGCCCGCCTCCTGGTAGTACGACTCCGGGGTCGGCGGCATCGACCAGTGAATCACCATCCGCACCCGGGGAGCATCGATGCCCATGCCGAACGCCGAGGTCGCAACGACCACATCGAGATCCTCCGCCGTGAACCGCCGGAGCACCTCCGATCGTTGTTCGCGCGGCAGCCCGGCGTGGTAGGAAGCGGCGCGGTGGCCACTGAACCAGAGCGCCTGTGCCACGGAGTCCGCCGTGTTCCTGGTAGGTACGTAGACGATCGCGATCCCCGGCTTGGGGGCCAGCAGGTCTCGCACCTTCGCCAGCCGGAGGGCGTTACCGCGCAGATACTCCACGCCGAAGCGGAGGTTGGGCCGGTCAAAGGACCCGATGTGTTCATCCACCCGGGCCAGACCCAGCGACCGGATGATGTCGCGACGCACTGTGGGCGTCGCGCTTCCGGTCAACGCCACTGTGGGGGGGCGGCCGAGTTCGTCCCGCAGGACAGCAAGCTCGCGGTAGCTGGGCCGGAAGTCGTGGCCCCATTCGCTGATGCAATGGGCCTCATCGATGGCCAGCAGAGCGGGCCGAATGCCTCGCCGCACCAGCTCCAGCGCAAGCCGGGGGGCACGTTCGGGGGAGATGTAGAGCAGGCGCAGTGACCCGGCCGTCATCCGTTCCAGGATGCGCGTCTGCTCCTCCAGTGGCTGGAGGGAGTTCAGGGTATCAGCGGCAATCCCACGGCGCTTCAGGTTCTCGACCTGGTCCTGCATCAGCGCCACGAGTGGCGAGACCACCACGGTGAGCCCGCCGAGCACGAGGGCCGGCACCTGGAAGCAGATCGATTTCCCGCCCCCGGTCGGCAGGACGGCGAGCGCGTCCCGGCCGGCGAGAGTCGATTGCACCACCCGGCGCTGGAGCGGGCGGAAATCCTGGAATCCGTAGTGCCCGTGCAGTTGGCGTCGGGCTTCGGCGATGCGGTCGGCGAGTTGGGTCACCCCGCGACATTAGCGCGCGAGTCTCCCGTGCGGGTGATCCATGGTACGCGTCACGGATCGGGCGGACGCGGGGTGGGCCCGCGAGTGAGTCAGTCAGTGGGCGGGCTGCGAGTCGGGTTCGGGTCCTCTGGCGGCGCGCACGGGATTTCCGCTCGGCCGAAGATCACGCTCCGCGCCGATTGTCGCGCTGGTGCCAGTGGCGGACGTTTGGCGCGCCGCTCGGACCCCTACCCGAACCGCAGCTCGCGCCCCCAGCCCCCGACCGGCCATCCCACCATTGCGCCCCCCCAATGGGGAGCTCGGTCTATTCTCGCGGCTGTTTGAGAAGCCAGAGACGAATGGCGAGGGCCGAGGCGAGCAGCGCCATGGCGACCCAGACGAGGATGCGGTTGTCGAGGACCATTCCGGTGACCGCGAGGGCAACTCCGGTCAGGGCAAAATAGAGCCTGAGCCGCCTCATTTCTTCAGGAAGGCGCCAACCGCAGTCTTGAAGTCGGGATGCGCACGGGCCAGGGCATTGACCCGCGCGCCGAGGGTGATGCCGTCGGCGAAACTCCTGCCGTCGAGCTGGTACAGCAGCCGCTTGGTGAGTGCGAGCGCCGAGGCGCTGGTCGAGGCAAGCTGTGCCACCAGGGCCCCGGCAGCCGCATCGAACTCGGCGTCGGCGATGACGCGGGATGCGAGCCCCGCTTCGACCGCCTGAGCCGCGGTCAGCACCCGGCCGGTCGTGACCAGATCGAACGCGAGTCGCTCCCCCACCAGTCGCCGCAGCATGGTCATGACCATGGCGGGAACGAATCCGCGCTGGATTTCGGGGTATCCCATCTGGGCGGTCTGCGCCATGAGGACGATGTCACACGCGGTGGCCAGGCCAGCGCCTCCGGCCAGCGCCCGCCCTTGGACGATGGCGACCACTGGCTTGGGCAGTTCCCGCATTGCCAGGAACACCTGGCCGAGCTGCAGTGCGGCAGATTCATTCTCAGCCGGATCCCGGTCGGCGGAGGCGAGCAGTTCTTCCAGATCCGCCCCGGCACAGAAGTCCTTCCCCGCCCCCCTGATGGCCACCGCGCGCACGCCGGGATCGAGCTCGGCGCGCCGAAGCTCGTGGTGAAGGGCCCCGATGGTCGCGGCATTCAGCGCGTTCCGCTTGTGGGGGCGGTTCAGCGTGAGGGTGAGGACCCCCTGCTCCAGCGCGGTGAGGAGGCTCACGACCGGACCTTCATGGCGCGCCGAGCAAGGGCGGCCGGCACCGGGATCTCCATCCTGAGAAGCGCGGTGGAGTAGACCTTGCCCTGGGCATCGGTCTTGAGCGAGATGGTACCGCCTCCGTCGAGGGCGCCGTGGAGGAGGAAGTTGAGGGCGTTGAGGTTGGGCAGCTCGAATCGCTCGACGTCGCGCACCATGCCCTTGAAGTGACGCTTCACACGAGCCCGGGTAACCTGCTTGACCAGAATGGGATAGAAACCCGGTTCAAGAGCGATGAGGCCGACGTTGGCGGTGTCACCCTTGTCGCCGGAACGGGCGTGAGCGAGATACCGGAGCTGGATGGATCGGGCCGCTGCTTTGGGCAGCGTAAGGGCGACCGCCTTTGCATCCCCCCTCCGGCTCCTCCGCGCAACAGTGGAATGATGATCGTACATGACTTGCGCCGGTGGCTTCAGGCGGGACGCACTCGGCTCCCTTTTCCGCGCTGATCGGTTCCGACTAGGCATCGAGCACCTCCACCCGCACGTGCGGTTCGATCTCGGTCCGGGCGATGAGCGCGGGCCAGTAGGCCACGACCTCCTGCACATCGGGGCGCCCGCCAGCGAAGCCGGTGACGCTGGGCGGGCCGGTGAGGACCAGCGGAGCGACCTCTCTCGTGAAGCGCTCGACCGGCGCCTTGTCCCTGGCCCGGACGCCGACGCGGAGCTGGACCTCAGGCGCATCGGGATCTGGAGGTCCGGCGAGGCGGCCATGGGTCGCGTCGACACCCACGTACTCGGTCAGGATCTGCTCGAACTGGAGACCGAGATCCTTCAGGCGCTGGCGCAGGATCTTGTCGGCGGCGCGAGCCTTCTCATAAGCGTCGGGCCAGCTGTACACCAGGGTCCCCACCGCCTTGTAGCCGTAGAAATAGGCGATGGACACCTTGAGCATGTCGGTGCGCGGACGGCCCTGGATTCCATCCACCCGGACGCGATCCTTGCCGGCCTGGGCGAGCCGGATGGTGGTGAAGTCGGCGATGCCGTCGGGCGTGATGTACGTGGTTGGATCTCCCATCTCGTAGACCAGCTGCTCGCTCACGCTGGCCACGTTCACCACGCCTCCGGTGCCGGGGTGTTTGGTCACGACGAACGAGCCGTCGGCACGCGCCTCGACGATGGGGAAGCCGGGGTTGGCGAGCCCCTTCACCTTGCGCCAGTCCTTGAGAAGGTTGCCGCCCGAGCTCTGCGCACCACACTCGATGATGTGACCGGCGACGGTGCCGGCGGCGATCCGGTCCCAGTCGTCCGGCTTCCAGCCGAACTCATGCGCCAGCGGGCCCAGCGTGAGCCCGGTATCGGTCACCCGGCCGGTAATGACCACCTGGGCCCGCTTCCCGAGCGCCTCGACCACCGGCGCCATGCCGAGATAGGCGTTGGCCGAGAGCACGCGGTCGCGGATGGCCGACAGGGGGCGACCGGAGTCCATGTCGCGGAGCTCATGGCCTCGGGCGATCAGGTCATCGAGGCGCGGCAGGATATCGTCTCCCTCCACCAGCGCGATTCCCACCTTGCCGGCCAGTCCCAGCCTGAGGGCCGCGTCGCGGACGCCCTCGGCGCAGGCGCGTGGGTTCACTCCCCCTGCGTTGCTGGTGACCCGGATTCCCTTCGCGACCACGGCCGGCAGAATGCGCTCCATGAGCGGAAGAAAGTCCCTGGCGTACCCCAGCTTCGGGTCGCGCGATTTCTGCTTCTGCATGATGGACATGGTCACTTCGGCGAGGTAGTCCATCATGAGATAGTCGATCGGGCCACCCTCGACCTGGCGGACCGGCGCCTCGAGCCAGTCGCCCCAGAACCCCTGGCCCGCCGCCACGCGGACGATGCGTTCGCTCATCGGTGGCTCGACGAGAGTGGTGCGGCCAAGTACACCTCGCGGGTCCAGAGAAGCTGGTTGACGGTGACGGCGACAATCCCCAGCGGGAAGAATGCCTCGCCGGCCCCGAAGGGGGAATCCCGCCATGGCAGGGTGAGCCAACCGGTCACCTCCGGCTCGATGGTCACCGCGGGACCGTGCTGGACGGCCTCGGGCGCGCCGGCGTAAAACCGGATCGAGACGGACGCACTCCACGCCGGCTCTGCCCGGTCGGCGAAACCGGGGAGCAGCAGGAGCTGCGCATTGCCCACGTTTGTGGAGTCGAGCTCGATGCTCAATCGGCCGAAGGCATAGTGCAGCGGCTCCTGGTCGAGCTGGCGGCCGTCAGCAGCGAGAACGGTGACACCGAAATCGGTCAACGCCGACCAGAGTTCGGGATCGAGCCTCACGTCAATGGTCAGCCGTTCGGCCCAGTCCGGAATCAGGAACGGCACGCCCTGGGACGCCGATCCTCTCCCCGCGACAGTGAGCTGCCGCTCGACCCCGATCAGTCCCGTCGTGGTCTCCAGCGTCTGGGGTGTTGTCGTGTGGTTGCGCAGCTGGACCAGGATGGAATCGCCGGCGCGAACCGCGTCGATGTCAACCGGACTCTGCTGGACGGTCAGCACGGCGCTCGCGGCCTGCTGCGGATGGGCGACGACGACGACCTCGTAGAGACCGGGCACGGCGTCCCGGCCATCCACCTCGAACAGCGCCGCGTCCGCCCCGAACCCGGCGGCGGCACCGGGAATCTCCCGATAGGGCGGGCCACCGGGCTCGTGCAGGAAGACGAGGGCCTGTTCCCCTGCGGTCGTGGTGCCGACGCCAACCCGGAAGGGCCGGCCCGAGTCGGCGTCGAAGAAGCGCCGGACCTCGGTGCCGGGAGCGAGCCTGCCGAGGTCAACCGTGGAGTCGGCGGGACCATCCGGCACAATGACGGTCGTGACGAGACGGAACGCCGGGCCGGCAAGGGAATCGGCGGTCCATCCGCTGACCACACCGACGTGGGCGCCGGGCTCGAGCCGAGCATCCTTCGCGATGGGGAGCAGCACCCGGTTCGGTCCGGCCTCGAGCCGGACCGATGGGGGCGGGGCGAGCCAGGGCACGCTGGAACGGAGGTGGAATTCCGTCGCGGGCGAGCCGGGTTCCAGTGAGACCTCGAAGACCCCGGCGGTGTCTCCCGGGGCCGGCGCGGTTTCCGTGCTCCAGCCAGCGGTGACCCCGCCCCGCACGGAGCGCGCTGTCACGAGGGGCAGATCGTGCGGTCGGGACAGCCAGCGCCAGGCGGCGGGAAGGTCGGGCACGCCGGTGCCGCCGTCGAGGAAGGTGCCGGCGGTCAGCGGCGGTGCGGTCACCATGAGTGCCTGACGAAGCATGCGCGCGTCGACGGCCCGGTCCTCGGCCTTGAGGCCGCTCAGCAGCAGTGCCGCGAGACCCGAGACGTGTGGTGCCGCCATGCTGGTGCCCTGCTTCACTTCGTCGCCGGTATTCCATCGGGGGACGGTGGCGAAGGCCATGCCGGGTGCGGCGAGATCGGGCTTGGCCAGCTCACCACCGCGCGAGCTGAAATAGGCGATGGGTCCCGCCGAATCGCCGGGGGCCCCGAGAAAGGCGGGCGGGAAGGTCGCGCCGACGGTGATCCCGCCTGAGACAGAACCAGGGAAGCCCATGGTCGAGAGGCCGGGCCCATCGTTGCCGGCACTGACCACGAACACCACCGATGGCTCCGCCGCGAGCACCGAGTCCACCAGGTGATCGATCCGGGCCCGGCCTTCCACCTCGTTGCCGACGCCGAAGCTGAGATTCACCACCAGGGGGAGGCGGCGCTCCCGCGCGAACCGGATGGCGTAGTCGAGGGCGTCCATCATCGCCCCGGTGGTGGAGATCCCGCCATGGGCGTTGTTGGCGATCTTGAGGCCCAGCAGCGAGGCGCCGGGCGCCACCCCATCGAAGCCGGCGACGTCGTACATCTCGTTGCCGGCGGCGATTCCCGCCACATGGGTGCCGTGAGAGCTGTTGTCGAACACGAGATCGAGCTCGGGTGCGGAGGGACCGTCCCGCAGGTTGACCGCGACCGTGATCGGCGACGGTGACCGGCCGCGATGCCAGCCGAAGGTCTCGCGCCCACGAAGGTAGTCGCGCACCGGCGACTCGTTGGCGAGGGAGCCGTCCCCATCGGTGTCGGCGAACACCGCCCAGCCGTCGGTCAGTCGGGCCACCACCACCGCGAGGGTATCGGTGTCGTCGCCATCGCCATTCAGGTCCGAGGCGGGCAGCTGGCCCAGCGGCCGTTCGGCGATCGCGCCGGCGTACCCCGTGGTGCCGACCATGAGTGCCCGCAGGCGCGAGAGCCCGGTCAGCAGCTGTCCGCCGGCACGAACCGATTCGCCCTTCAGCGCAACCGGCGAAAGGGCCACTCGGCCCTCACCGGAGAAATCGCGAAGGTCGAGGATCTTGCGCTCCCCCGTGGTCGTGACGCCGAGACCGGGGGCGCCCGCATCGATGCCGCTGTCGAGGATGGCGATGAGCACCCCGCGCCCATCGTACTCGGGGTATTGATGCAGGAAGGACAACACCCCGGTGGCCCCGAGCGGCATCCACTCCCGCAGGTACGCCTCCAGCGGGGGGACGAGGGGCGCGATTGTGGTGTCCCGGACCGCCGAGGTATCGGCCGACGGGCGGACCTCGCTGACTGGCGAGACCGGGGCCGGCGCCGGCGCCGGCCCACACCCGGCAGGTGCCGCGGCGAGGACGACAGCCAGCCAGCGGAGGGATGCCCGACTCACATGATTCAGGTGAGGGGTGGCAGCACGAAGGGCCCGAGGTGAGGTCCCGGAAAGCGCGACGTGACGCGGAGGATGAAGGCGAGCAGGTCGCGGGTCTCTTCCACCGTCACGATCGCGTCCACGAAGCCGCGGGCCGCGGCATGCTTGGCGTCGAGCTGGTGCTCGTAGTCTTCCCGCATGGCGTCTACCGAGGCCTTCACCACGGCGCTGGGCTCGCGTTTCTGGGCGCGGGCCTTTCCCAGCTCCACCCCGTGGACCGCCTCGACCGCGGACTCGCCTTCCATCACCGCCATCCGGCCGGTGGGCCAGGAGAGGATGAAGTCGGGATCGAACCCCTGCCCCGCCATGGCGTAGTAGCCGGCGCCGGAGGCGTGGTTGATGGTGAGGACGAGCTTGGGCACCGTCGCGGTCGCCATCGCCTCGACGAAGTGCGCGCCGGCGCGGATGATCCCCGACTCCTCGGCCTCGGTGCCGACCATGAAGCCGCTCACGTCCTGGATGAAGAGCAGCGGGATCCGCTCGCGGTTGGCGTTCTCGATGAAGTAGGAGGCCTTCTCGGCGCTCTCGGTGTAGATGATGCCGCCGATCCTGGGCATCTGGCCCGGCTTCCCCTTGATGACGTGCCGGCCGTTGGCGAGGATCGCGACCGGCCGCCCCTCGATGGTGCCGTGGCCGCAGAGCAGCTCCCGGGCGGTGTCGGGCTGGAATTCGTCGAACCGGCCGCCGTCGAGCAGGCAGGCGAGGAGCGCATGGACGTCGTACGACATCCGATGGTCGGCGGGGAGGATGTCGTAGAGGTCGGTCGGGGGGCGGGCGGGGTCGGTGTAGGGGCGCACCATTGGTGCGCCCTCGGCACCGCCCGGCAGCCGCGCGACGTAGCCGCGGATCATGGTGAGACAGTCACGATCGGTTGGGGCGCGATAGTGGGCGACGGCGGAGACGCTGGTGTGCATGCGGGCACCGCCCAGGGTCTCGGCATCGACCACCTGGCCGGTGGCGCCTTTGACGAGGTTCGGGCCACCGAGCCCCATGAAGCTGGTGCCCTCGACCATGAAGATCACGTCGGAGAGGGCCGGGAGATATGCGCCGCCGGCGATGCAGCTCCCCATCACGGCGCTGATCTGCGGCACGTGCAGGAAGCGCCGCATGAGAGAGTTGTAATAGAAGATGCGAGCGGCGCCGTACTGGCCGGGGAAGACCCCGCCCTGGTAGGGGAGGTTCACGCCGGCGGAATCCACCAGATAGATGATCGGGATCCGCTGGCGCATCGCCACTTCCTGGGCCCGGAGGATCTTGCGGATGGTCTCGGGCCACCAGGAGCCGGCCTTCACGGTGGCGTCGTTGGCGACGATCACGACCTCGCGCCCTTCCACGACCCCAAGGCCAGTGATCACACCGGCGGCCGGCGCCTGCCCCTCATACTGATCGTAGGCCATCAGCAGGCCGAGCTCGAACCAGGGGGAACCGGGGTCGAGGAGGAGCTGCACCCGCTCGCGGGGAGCGAGCCGTCCCTTCTCGTGCATCTTGGCGACACGCGCGGCGCCACCACCGGCCTTGAGCCGGGTGGCCAGCGCCAGGTACTCGTCGGTCAGCGCGCGGAGGCGGGACGGACGGGCCTTTCGGTCGGACAGGTTCGGGGGCTCGTGATGGAGGAAGGGGAAAGCTAACGCCGCCCGCCCTCGACCGTGAAGATCAGGCGGAGGTCGGGGGGGATGACATGCGGCAATGCCGACAGCCTCGAGGTGAATTCGGCTTCCCGTACAATAGAGTGCATGAATCCGTAGAGTGCATGAATCCGTGCACCCCGCGCATCGAACCGTTCCACATTCGATTTCCGGGCTGCAGGTCCGGCCGGCATCGTCGCCGTAACTCCCTGCCCTACCGCAACTTCCGTTGGTGGCCCTGAAGTGCCTCAGGAGGCCCGGCAGTTGCAAAGTGGATATGGCGAACGGTGAGCAGCGTGGTGGGGTGTTCCTTCGCGCCCGAGCCGACAACTGGGAGGATGAGGAGATGCGGAGGAGCTCGATGATTCGATCCGGGGTAGTCCTCATGGCCGCGGCCGTGATGGCCATGGCCTGTGGCAGTGACAACGCGGTCGCGCCGAAGTACCAGCCCCAGGTGGTCAACACCCCAAACGTCGCCTTCAGCTTCCAGGCGACCGGGCTCCAGAACGTGGACGACGTGGTCTCCTACAACTGGAGCGTCTCGACGGGGGACATCATCATCCATCCGGCCACCGCGACCACCGGCGGCACCATCACGCTGCGGATCAAAGATGCCTCGGGGGCCATCGTGTATGACGGCGACGTCCCGCCCAGCGGCGACATCGATCTGCCGGCCGCGGCGGCCGGCACCTGGAAGGTGCGTGTCGAGCTGGTGAATTACACCGGGACGATCAACTTCGCGCTGCAGATGCAGTAGGCTGGGCCGGTCGTCCGGAAGCCGCGGGGCCGCCCGATGTCGGGCGGCCCTGCTGCTTTTCGGCGCTCGAGTGTGGCGGTGGCGGGAAACGATGGGCAGGGGCGGAGCTTCGGCTCCACCCCTGCCCTTTGCCGCCCATCGAGGAGGGAGGCCTCACGCGGCGCGCGAGACATCCGCCGAGTGGTCGGTGGACGCGACTCCCTATGGCGCCCGCCAGGCGACGTTCCGGGCGCTCTTCCAGGCGCCGCGGAGGTCGGGGTCGTCGCGGAAGCGGACCCGGAAGAGGGCATCGAGGTTCCGGATGACTCCCATCACATCCTCGACCACCGCCCGGAGCTCTGCCCCGGCGCCGACCTGGGCGGCGGCGGCGTTGCGCTGGCGGGAAATGGCGGCCTCATAGGCATCGAGGTCGCCGTTCATGGCCTCGAGCAACCCATCGGAGAGGCCGTAGGGCTCGAGCAGGGCCTTGATGCCGGCGGCCTCGGCGACGGCGACGCGCGCGGTGGTGAGGAAGGTGGCCTCGTTGGTCCGACGGCGCGGCATCCGGCGGTGCACGGTGATGTCGGGGTGATCTTCGGCCGCAGAGCGGGCGATGCCCACGAGTGAGACGAAGTATTCCTCCAGGGTATCGCGCAGCCCGGCCTTGAGGCTGACGGAGGAGGCGACCGCGAGCTGCTGGGTGCGCTGCGCTTGCAGCAGCTGGCTGGCGCGGGCGGCGAGGTCGGTCAGCCGGGTGGCGACCAGGGTGGTGGCCGGGTTTTCGTCGGGATGGGCGCGGACGAATTCCACCGCGCCGCCGAGAACAGCTGCTGGTTCGCGGGCGTCAACTACGCGAGTGACGGCTCGCCCACCACCTCGGCGATCGCCGGTCCGGATGGGGCCCTGCTCAGCTACCAGCCGTATGGCGTGGAGGGGCTGCTGGTGGCGGATATCGACCTCGACCAGGCGACCGGCCTTCTCGCCGCTCGGTACAAACCGGTCACCTGAGCCCGAAGCCGCCTGCCCGTGGTCCGGCCCCCCGGACGCGGTGACTCGCCACCAGCTGTCACGGATTTCCAACTCTGCTCAACTCGTTCGAGGCGGCGGGGGCACGGCGCGGACATGTCGGAGAAGGTGACGATGAATCAGCCGCCTCCGCGTGCCGTTCCTTCACTTCATCAGGGGGTCGGCCTTCCGCCCGCCGTGCGCGATGAGATGTCTCGGTGCTCATGTCCTGCGCCCGGCTTCAGCGAGCTACTTGACGGCCCAGTGCCGCCACGGTTACTTCACCCTCCCAGTTAGGGACTCCTGCAGCGACAAGGGCAGCCCTGGCGCAGGCCAGATGCACGACCCACGGAGCCGCGCCCGCTCCGCGACGCGGGACGAGTTGACGCATGGCTCCCCCAAGACGCCGAGCGACCAGCCTCGGTGGCTAGCTCGCTGTCTCCTTGCCAATTCGTCAGGGCGATGACCCCTTTGGCGCGGAAGGATCGTATCCCATGAAGGGCTCCCTCGGAACGCCAATGAGCGTGGCCGCCTTTCAGGCCGAGCTCGAGAAAGCGCCCGACGACCTGTACGCGGTTGCCGGCGACGAGCGGCTGCTGGCGCAGCTCCCCAGAGGCAACTGGGTTGGCGGCACTACCCCCTACCTGATGACCGACGAGCAGGGCGGCCTCAGTACCCGCGACCTGCTGTTCGTGCACCAGTTGCCGAAGGACGAGCGGGCGGTGCCGCAATTTGCTGCCTACGATGCCAAGACGATTGCGCGCATCACCGAGGATGCCCCGCGGAACGGGTACACCTTCCTGATGATTCCGGCGTTTTCCGACGTGCATCTCACCTACGGGAAGGACGCGCCGACCTACAAGGACCTCTTCAGCCATCCGATCGTGGGTTGGATCACGGGCGTACATCTCGCTGCGCTGGGCAAGGACAAACCCAAGGTGTTCAACGGCAAGACGGGTGAGACTTTCACCGACAAGGCGCTGGCCTGCCACGTGCCGCTCCCGGCCGGGAAAGCGGCGGACGTCGGGATCGTGAACATCTTCGAGCGCTCGGACGGCCCGGACATCCGCTTCGAGACAGACGGCTTCGAGGTCACCGACTGCTCCATCGACGGCAAGCGGACCAACTTCGCCCGGTGGCTGACGGAGGGCGCGGTGGATACGCAACTGCCGCTGATCGCGGACTACAGCGGCGCACTGATCAACGCCAGCATCCAGAGGGTGGACCAGGAAGCCGGCAAGGTCGTGCTGTACGCGCCGGTCTTCAAGGGCAGGACGTACCGCAGGGCAAAGCCGGTGGCGGACTACGCACAGGCGTTCAGTTCGGCCACCGCGGGCGTGAGCCGCGACGTCGTCTTCTCCTGCAACTGCATCCTCAACTTCCTCTACGGCAAGCTGGAGGGAATGCATGTCGGTCTGCCGGGGCCGTTCACCTTCGGCGAAATCGCGTTCCAGCTGGTCAACCAGACGATGGTCTACTGCCACGTCGTCGACGCGGCAGCGCACAAGGCAGAGCGCACACTCGTGAAGCGGCCGACGGAAAACGTCGAGGCCTACCAGCTGTACTTGAAGGGCCGCTACTCCGCGAACCAGTACTTCTCGAACCAGCGCAAGGGGGCGGGCCTCGCGAGGGCCCTCGAATGCTTCCAGCAAGCGCTCGCGCTCGACGAGCGTTTCGCCCTGGCCCACGCCGGGGTCGCCGAGGTGTACACCCTGCTCGCGTTTCTCGGCCTTCGCCCGCCGACGGAGGTCATGCCCGGAGCCAAGGCGGCGGCCCAGCGAGCGATTGCGATCGACGATGCGCTCGCCGAAGCACACACCTCGCTGGGTTTCATCCATCTGGTGTACGAGTGGGACTGGGCGGCGGCCGAGCGCGAGTTGCAGCGGGCCATCGGGTTGAACCCGCGATACGTCCTCGCCCGCTACTGGTACGCCACGCTCTGCGCCTCCAGGCTGCGGCTGGAGGAGAGCGTCACCGAAGATGAACGGGCGGTCGAAGTCGAGCCGATGTCGAGCTTTGCGAACACCCACCTGGGCTGGATGCTGCTCGATGCCGGTCGCACCGCCCGGGCCATCGAGCAGTTGGGGAAGGCCATCGAGCTCGACCCGGAGTTCGTCCTGGCGCACTGGCTGCTCGGCTGCGCCCACGCGGCCGAAGCGCGCCATGAGGCTGCCCTCCCTGAGCTCGAGACGGCGGTCGAGCTGTCCAATCGCCTCCCCTGGATGGTGGCGGCACTGGCGGTCGGATACGCCGAGGCCGGTCGGACGGAGGAGGCACGGCGACTCCTCGAGGAGCTGCGGATGCGGGCGAGCCGGGAATATGTGCGGGCGTTACACCTTGGAGTGGTCTGCGCGGCCCTTGGCGAAACGGAGGAGGCGTTCGGCTGGCTGGAGAGAGCCTGCGAGGAGCGCGACGTCAGCCTCCCCCTGCTCCGGGAGGGAGGCCACCTGCCTGCCACGAGCCTGATGGCACTGCCCGTCCTGCTCCGCAGCGACCCGCGATACCGGGCGCTGCTGCGAACGGTCGGTCTGCAGTGATTCCCCGACGGCCGTGACCGGCCACCGCTTGCTCAGCGGGCCGCGGCCATCTGTTGAGCGAAGCGGCCGGTCGGACTCGCCAGCATGACCTCGAATCGTTGCGCGATGGCCCGGGCGATGTGGTCCTGGATCGCGAAGACGTCGTCGAGCTCGCTGTCGTAGCGTTCGGACCAGAGGTAGTAGC
>Ga0315273_10007584_pt1 | contig 13600 bp, 20 predicted proteins | sample YL17G02_0_MG_FD_205753 | JGI IMG/M metagenome (GOLD analysis project Ga0315273, IMG submission 205753) | Sediment microbial communities from Yellowstone Lake, YNP, Wyoming, USA - YL17G02_0 | ecosystem: Environmental > Aquatic > Freshwater > Lake > Sediment | place: USA: Wyoming | collected... | reverse complement strand
TCATCGAACAAAAGAATAATGTAGCTTATGCAGAAGCGTTCCGGATGATCGGGAAAATCCATGAGTTGATGGGGCGCCTGGGTAAACCGGCAGAGTTCCAGAGTTATCTCGCAAATCTCCGCCTGCGGCACAAACCAAAGCGGAACCTGATGAAGCTGCTCGAGAAGTTGTAGGACTGAAAAGAGGACGAAAAGGGGTCTATGAGGCCTATTGAGCGGTCTTTGACAAAAGCGTTCAAAATGTGAATATTATAATTGGGTGGAACAATGATCACGGGTCCAAATACCGGGTTCGAGATTATTTTGCCGGGGCGCCAGGACAAAAATATCAATCCTGTTTTCAGGAGCGCCTAATCTCATTGTGACATTGTCTCCGCCCTTTTGCATTGATTGTAAAATATGAAAGGAAAAAAGATTCCATACGGCACAAAACTGCCTGTCAAACTAACCATTCGTGAACGTGATCTCATTCGTGATGAGACATTTTGCGATCCCGACTTTGCAAAGGTTGCGGTTGTCGACGGCAAAGGCATCAGAGTCGATATGTCACTCGATGATATAGAGGAGGTTCAGGGATATGTAGCCGCCGAGGCGAATCATACGAAAAATAAGAAACTCCAAAGGGAACTCGATCGACTTTTTGACAAACTTCAGGTGTATTTGGACTCTTACGATGATCAAGATTAACTAAGGACATGAGGACTTTGTTAACGAATTTTTCGATAGATTTGGAAAAAGCTAAAAGTGCTAAGATATGAAAACAAGAAAGATTGAGATGAGGATAGAGATACCGGTCTGATTCTTGATTATGCAGTCTCGTACTGAAGGACCTTCAGATGATCTGAGGCTACCCTTTGGCTCAGATTCAATATTTTGATACCTACCACTTTACCGTCAGCATTGTAATCTATAACAACCCCTGGCTGTACTTCTTCGGACTCTACAATCGAGGATTCATCCATTCGGAAATCGAGGGCATCGTTTTCCTTGTCAACCTTCAGTCTCATTTCTTTCTTTTCTCAAGAGTCTTCAGTTCTGAAATGTGTAAACTTTTCAGCCACGATTCAGTTGCACCTTCCCAGTCCACCTAAGCTGCGATGATCTCGATATTCGATATCTGGGGCTTTGGCATTCTCATAGTGACGACAAAGACAGGTATACCCTTCCTCTTGTTTTCCTCCAGGAGTCTGTAATTCTCTTCATAGAGTTCCTTGTCGTCCTCCGGAAGTATCACAAGCACTGCACCCTTCGGAATCCTATCAAGGACATCCGGGTTCTCAAAGGTGTACTTCATCCATTCAGCATGAAGGTCCAGGTTCTTTTTTATCATTTCTTCTTTTGTCATTTCCTGAACTCCTTTTCAAGGTTATCTTTATATTGCTTCCAATTCATCTTTAAATCAAGGGTGGCATAAGTAAAAGCCATGTTATAGGTCTCAAAAAAGAGCGGCTGCTTTACCACCTCGCCGTTCGCCTTAATGATATCTTTATGCGCGAAACCATGCGCAGTGTCGTACCGCACAACGGGTCTCCATTCGCCTAATACCACTGTCTCATACTGAACAACAAACTCCAGGATTTCGCCTTTGTCTTTCCGTGCAGTGACCCGCAGCCTGTCAGTCGCCTCGGTAGCCAAATAGAAAAGATATTCTATCTCGTGCATGAATAAGTATATTCTATCATTTCGCGTAGGACGCTGCCCATGAATTTCTTTCAAGGCCGGCATGTCGAGCCCGGTTCATATTTTTATAAGGACAGGAAAGAACTCACTTTCCCGGAGTACGAGATCATTGAAGCTCAGCAAACTGGTTGAACTGCTCACAACTGGCAACTTCAACTCCGAGATCGATGTCTCTCGTCATCCTCGGGGTTTCGATGCCGTAGCAATACTTAAGAATGAAGTCCCTTGCGGAAGCGCCAACCACAAAAAACGGAATGCTCAAAGAATCAGCAATCCTCTTTACCATAGAAAGGGCTTCTATGGTCTGTTGATCAATCTTCCCTGATAAGTTGAATGATATGTTGCTCATAGATTATCTTCGCTGTTTCTATGTTCCTCTGATTCCCGGTTGCCAGGAGGTCTGCATAAACGAGGATCGGGTGCACAAGGTCTTCATATTCCAATTTAGCACCTGGCTTCCAGAACCTTTCGAGGATTTCAACATCTCCTTCAGGATCTTTTCTGAGTCTGTTACCGAGCAATAACTGATTAAGCTGCTGAGCCGTTGTATATATTGTGATGACTTCGTGTTTAAGATAATGTGTGAGCCTTTCAGCGGCAATCTCTCCGCCCCACTGTGCTGTTAGCGGCTCCAGTTTCTTATGCTGCCACCATCCATGTTCGCCTTTATAATGCCCGAGTATTAGCTTTGGTCTCAATTGTTCTGGATAAGCAGTAACCCATCTTTGAAACAGATTTTCTCTCTCTGTCAGTTTATTCCCTCGTTTCCCCATATCCAGAAGAAAGCCAAGGTCCTTTAGCTCTTTCATAATCCAGCCGACTGTACCGAGGGCTACATCTGTAGCAGCAGCTATCTCCCGGTACGCCTTATTCTCAAAGCCGGGGTTGCACAGGAAAGCATAAATGATTTTGAGACCTGCCTGTTTAAATGCTCTTTTGAGTGGAGCTTTTCTGACATTCTCCGGGGGTCTGTTACCCTTTACAAAAATATATATTGGCGGCTGGTTTATAAAGACATTACCGGCTGTGTCGATAAATTCTACGCCATCAATCCTAAACTGCTCTGCCATCTGCGCATTTACATATTTTGTGACCAATAGAAGAGGATAATTGAGTTTCTCTTTGTGCATCAGCGCAAAGAGCTTGTATGGTTTCGTAATGGTTGTTTTTATTTCGGTATAATAATCCAAGGCCTTCCCCTGCACCATTATCTTTATTCGCCGATCTGGTCGAAATCCTATTGCACAGGCAGGCTCCTGAGCTAAAAACTCAATCTCGATCTGGACCGGGAGGTTTTTTCGAAACGCCTCGATGGCAAGGTTGAAGATTTCTTCTTGTGTATCTATATTGTTTCTGTCCATAGATTTGTTCACTTAATTATTATGTTCATTTAATATGAACATAGCAAAATAATGAACAAAAGTCAACTTCTTGAACAAAAATCTTCTATGTGAGAATTATTTTTGAATCCAAGAGGGGGTTAACAACTGTTGACAATTATATACCCAAATATACTAAACTATAGGCATGAAGTTAAGTGTATGGGCAAAGCAGCAGGGCATTGCGTACAAAACAGCATGGCGGATGTGGAAGCTTGGGCAGTTGCCTGTGCCGGCAGATCAGTTGCCGACGGGGACTATTATAGTGCATCCGCCTGATGCAGAGATTGAGGGCGGAGCTGCGTTGTACGCCCGAGTATCGAGTGCCGACCAGAAAGGCGATTTAGACCGGCAGCTTGCCCGTCTCAGCGAATTCGCAGCGGCAAAGCGGTTACGGGTCATTGATGTAGTCAAGGAAATCGGCTCCGGTCTCAACGGTCATCGCCGCGCCATGCTTAGGATACTCAGAAACCCAGCGGTCCATACTGTGGTAGTTGAACACAGAGACAGGCTGATGAGATTCGGCATTGAGTACGTGGAGGCCGCGCTTGCTGCACAGGGGAGAAAGCTTCTGGTTATTGAGCCGCAGGAAATGAAGGACGATATTGTACGAGATCTGCACGAGGTAATCGTATCGCTTTGCGCGCGACTATACGGTAGACGCTCGGCAAAGAACAGAGCCAAACGCGCCATTGAAGCGGCCACCGGGAGATAATATGGACAGACAGCAGCGCACATATCAAGCGAGGTTGTCACTTACCGAGTCTCAGGAAGCCATATTTTCAGGCTATGCCTCCCTCTATGGCAAAGTGGAGCGGTCGCTATTTGCCAGGCTGCAGGCGGGTGATGAGATCAATCCCCTCAAGCGTGCCCTTCAGAAGCGCTTCGGCATCACAGCCCGGCAGTTCAACGCAGCCCATGCAGGACTCACCGGCAAGATCAGTTCCATTAAAGAGCTGCAGCCTGAACTAATCAAGGATCTCAAACGACGTATCATGAAGACCAGGCTGGTGATTAAGCGTGTTACTAAGCCCGCAGTCAGGCATCAGAAAAAGCGCCGCCTTGCCATCCTTGAGCAGAAGCTGCAACATCTGCAGCAGGACCGGAAAGATGGCACGGTCCGCCTGTGTTTTGGTTCCAAGAATCTGTTCCATGCTCAGTTCAGCCTTAAAGACAACGGGTATAGTTCTCACGAGGAATGGCAGTCAGACTGGCAATCAGTCCGCAACAGCCAGTTCTTTGTGCTCGGCAGCAAGGATGAAACAGCAGGCTGTCAGGGTTGCGTGGCTACTGTTACGGAAGACGGCAGTATCTCACTCAGGCTCAGGCTGCCGAATGCGCTTAAGGAGAAATATACTGTTATTTCCGGACTCCGCTTCGAACACGGGCATGAAGCAATAGCAGCTTCTATCGGGCGGAATCTCTCTGACGATAAGAAAGAGTGGCAGGCCATAAGCTACCGCTTTCTGAAAGATGACAAAGGCTGGAGAGTGTTCGCCACGGTCTCGGTACCCATGGTCAAAAAGATATCAGACATTACGTCAGGTGTTATCGGCGTGGATATCAATGAGAACCATTTAGCTCTTACCGAGACTGATCGCTTTGGTAACCCAATAGAATTCTTCTCGGTCTCATGTGTGACATATGGTAAGACTGCTGAACAGAGGAAGGCCATTATCGGTGATGCCGTCAAAGAGGCGATGGCTTTTGTTAATGAGCGCAAAAAACCATTGGTTATTGAGAAGCTTGATTTCCGGAAGAAGAAGTCGGCTTTTGAAAAGGAATCTCCTAAATATGCCCGAATGTTGTCATCGTTAGCTTACACGCAGATACAAATAATTATTCGGGATAGAGCCTTTGATACAGGTATCGAGGTAATGGAAGTCAATCCCGCATATACCTCGGTGATCGGTCAGTATAAATTCTCAGGCCGGTATGGGATGTCGGGGCATAATGCCGCGGCGCTTGTTATCGGTCGAAGGTCTATGGGCTTTGGGGAGTCGCTGCCGGGTCAGCTTCATGGCACCCTGCCTCTACCTGCAAGGAATCGCGGCAGGCATGTGTGGAGCAAGTGGGCAGCGGCCTCCCGTAAAGCCTCAGCAGCGCATGCAGCGCACGGGCGGTCGGGTTCAACAGCCCGATCCTCGCCGTCACCTGCCTTTCGGCAAGGCACGGCTTGTGATCAATCCGTCTGGACCGGTGAGATTCCGGCATGCGAATCGTCATTAGAACTGTTCGAATGACGTTATGGAATGTTTGTCCATATTTTAAGGAACGGTTTGATGATGCTCGCCTGGATACTCTCTTTCTGGCCATGCCGATTTCATGGCGTGGAACGCTCCAACAGTACGCCGGACGCCTTCACCGCCTGCATGACAACAAGAAGATCGTCCGGATTTACGATTATGTGGATGTGAATGTCCCTATGCTTACACGCATGTATGAAAAAAGGCTCAAAGGTTATAAGGCGATTGGATATTCAATTCGAGATGTTAGAGAGGAACGCCTTGATTTACCATCAGGAGAATGAAAAAAAGTGTTGGTCCCCTCTGATCGACCGCACATATTCCTGAGGCAATAGAATTACATCGCCATATTCATCGATATCCGTAGCAAATTTCTATCGCCACAGTATATGAGCTTGTTGCATTTAATTCATTAATTTGGTATTGTTATTTCCATAATTGGACTAAATATGGAAAAGGTAACCCGCATATTCAAACCTGAAAGCAGGAGCTTTTTTCTGCTCGGTCCGAGGGGAACAGGCAAGTCCACACTCATCAAAGACTCCTTCCCTGACTCTATCTATATCGATCTGCTCCTGCCTGACGTCTTCAGGACATATCTATCCCGTCCCGAAAGACTGCGCGAACTGGTCATGGCCAATCGCGATAAAAAGGTGATTGTCATCGATGAAGTCCAGAAGGTGCCGCAGATCCTTGAGGTCGTCCATAGCCTCATGGAGGAGAAGAAGGGATGGCAATTCCTTCTGACAGGATCGAGCGCCCGGAAACTCAAGAAGTCAGGGGCGGACATGCTTGCCGGGCGGGCACTTATACGCAGAATGCACCCCTTCATTGCTGCCGAACTGAAAAGCAGATTCAGGCTTGAAGACGCCATACAGCAGGGCATGATCCCGGTCGTCCTGGACAGTGCCAATCCGATGGATACACTTCAGGCATATGTTGACTTATATCTGCGCGAAGAGGTCCAGATGGAGGGACTTACGCGGAATGTTGGCAATTTCAGCCGGTTTCTTGAAGCAGTCAGTTTTTCGCACGGATCGATCCTGACCGTCAGCAATGTCGCCCGTGAATGCGGCGTCGAGCGCAAAGTTGTCGAGGGATATCTCCATATCCTTGAGGACCTGCTGCTCTCCTTCAGGCTTCCGGTGTTTACCAGACGGGCCAAACGCTCAACCGCGCAACATCCCAAGTTCTATTTCTTCGATACCGGGGTTTTCAATGCTCTGCGCCCGTCCGGGCCGCTCGACAGGTCGGAAGAAAAAGCAGGTCAGGCCCTGGAGGGATTGGTAGCCCAGCATTTAAGGGCATGGATAGACTATCGCCATCCAGCCACCAATCTCTATTACTGGCGTACTATCGCTGGAACTGAGGTGGACTTTGTTGTCTATGGAAAAGACCTGTTTTGGGCTATCGAGGTGAAAAACGCTGCCCATGTTCAGCCCCGGGATCTAAAGGCACTCAGAACCTTTGGCGAGGATTATCCGGAAGCAGACAGATTCTTGCTCTATCGCGGCCGTGAAAAGCTGCTCCGGAATGGCATTACGATACAGCCCTGCGAGGACTTCCTGCTCAGGCTGGGATGATCTACACTTTCAAGACTTGATTGTGGATTGCCGGTACTGATCATAGGCGCAAAAATTTTCCTGTACCACGCCTTTGATACAAACGACATAATTATCTATAGCTAAAAAAATTTTTTATCGTATTGCAAATATAATGATAATCCTATTTCTGCATAACATTACGCTTATTTATTAGCACATTGAATTACGCATAATTATATGGCATAATATTCATATAATAATCCGGAGAAAGGAGGATTGCTATGGTTACAATTTCAAAGCAGCATGACCGCATAACTGTTTCATTGCCGCGCGGTTATTCGAGTGCTATCAAAAGCCTTGCCACTGAACTTGCTCTGTCACAGTCTGAGCTTATTGTCAAGGCGTTCGAAGCCTACCGGGAATCTCAGCAGAGAAAGAGAGTTGAGGAAATAGCGCGTTCTATGGTTGATGAATACCGGCAGAACACCGACCTCGTTGCCTTTACCTCTCTGGACAGGGAGGATTTTAAATGAGACAAGGGGAGATATGGGTAATTAATCTGGATCCCACAATAGGGGTTGAAATTCAAAAGACTCGACCTTGTTTAGTCGTTAATGATGACACGGTTGGCGTACTCCCACTGAAAATCATAGCTCCAATTACCGAGTATAAGGATAAATTCAAGGATGTACCCTGGATGGTTATCATTACCCCAGGCCATGAAAATGGCCTTAATAAGAAATCCGTCATAGATCTTTTTCAGGTTCGTTCCGTAGCTGATGAACGTCTTGTTAAGCATGTCGGAATGATTGGGGCAGAAGAGATATTAAACGTAAAAGCAGCCCTCAAGGTTGTCTTTGGGTGTTAGTCGAAATGCGTTGTCCCGATTTGCAATGATCCTCATATTCCGTTCGACCCTCGCATTTAAAGTTCAATCGTTTTTTCTCCCTTGCACCGGCCAGCGCCTGGGACGTCCGGACGAGTAGCGCCAACACTGGAGGCTTTTTAAATGGCCGTTTACGTAGACAATACTGATGTCGAGGCATGGTTGCTGACACACTGGAAGAGCTGCACGCTATGGCGTTGAGCGATGATGAGTTTCCTTGAAGAGGGTCTTCACATAGCTGAGGTGGTCAAGAGGACGCCGATTTGGTATAAATAATGGGTTGACTTATGACCCCATAAGTTGATAGACTTTTAATAAAAGGAATAGTGGAAGTGAACAAAATGGCAAGAACAGTCAAAGATAGGGGGCCAACTAAAAGGCGCGTTAATCCTAATACTATTGCCAGAGCTTTAGGTGCTGAAGAAACTAAAGTTGAAATTGCCACGAGACAAGGGCCGCTTTCTCTGTTATCTTTGCGGCAGTTTCTTGTGAATAGGTTACGTTCTACGGGTGGACGGCCCAGACTCGAAGGAACAAGGGAAAAACGCAATAAGATCCCTCTTTTCAGTGAAGACTGGGAAAAGCTTGAAGAGCTTGCAAAATACTACAGGGAAACGGAAGGGATTAATGTGAGTTCTGGTCAGATAGCCTCTGCGCTAATTCACGCAGAGATATCTAAGATAGACACATGGAAGATAAAGCTGAAGTCACATTCGGTGTCGAAGTAAACATCACTCCCTTTAGGGAAAGGCTATGAGACAAAATTTGCTCACATAGTGGAAATCCCTCCGCTACCAGTCTTCAGCAGTGTAAGGGAGTTTATCAGAAAAGCGCTGTAAAACCCCGTTCTTCAGGGCGGGGATATAAGGCGTGCTGTTAATCCGGAGTTTGCTGCTGCTTGATATACTGCCTTATAACAAAGATTGGGGCGCCGCCACATGATCCAGCAAAATAACTTGGCGACCATAATGCACCTTTCCAGTAGTATTTGTGCAGCTCAGGATGCTGTTTCTTCAGAAGTCGTGAAGAGACACCCTTCAGGCTGTTGACCATCCTGGAAACGGAGACCTTCGGTGGATAATTAACCAAAAGATGGACGTGATTTCTCTCCCCATCAAACTCAACAAGCCCCGCTTCAAAGTCATTGCACACATCAGCGAAGATAACTCTTATGCTGTCAAGGATACGCCGACTGAGAACACAACGCCTGTATTTAGGAACAAATACCAGATGCACATGGAGGACAAAGACGCAATGTCTGACTCCGTGCAATCTATTGACATAGCTGTAATTATACTTTACACTTTTACATTATGGTAAAGAGAACCCTGAAGCTGCCGGTGAACAAATCATTTTTTCTCTTTGGTCCCAGGCAAACAGGGAAAACCACCCTGATCGACAGTGTTTTCAAGGATAAGGTCTATAGGATCAATCTGCTGCTGAGCGATCAATTCTTTAAATATTCAAAAGACCCTTCACTTCTGAGAAGAGAAGTCATTGAAAAAAAGAAAAGCATAAAGCACGTATTTATCGATGAGATACAACGCGTCCCTGAACTTCTGAACGAGGTCCAATATCTTATTGACAGCACCTCACTAAATTTCCTCATGTCCGGTTCAAGCGCAAGAAAACTCAGGCGGGGCTATGCAAATCTTCTCGGCGGACGGGCAGTGCAGCGTTTCCTGTTTCCTTTTCTGTGGAATGAAGTCTCCGGGAATCCCCAGCTTATGCATTTCCTGCGTTTTGGGTCTCTTCCTCCCGTTTTTCTTGCTAAAACAGAGGCAGACAAGATCGACCTTCTAAACGCATACGTCGATATTTATTTACGTGAAGAAATCCAGGCCGAGGGCATTGTCCGCCATATAGGAGCGTTTTCGAGATTTCTCGATATGGCAGCCAGTCAGTTCGGAGAGATCGTTAATTATTCGACAGTTGCACGAGAGTGCCAGCAGGCAGTTATGACCGTCAAGACATACTATGAAATACTCGTTGACACCCTCATCGGTTTTCGCCTTGAGCCATGGAGAAAGAGCGTTCGAAAACGCCTTTCAGGACATCCCAAATTTTATCTGTTTGATAACGGCGTTACAAACATCATTAACCGTTATGATCATGCCATTTCAGACCCGTATCTCCTCGGCAGATTATTTGAGCAGTTTATAATCGTAGAAACAATAAAACGGATAAAGACATCGCAGAAGCTGATCAATCTGTACTACTGGCGGACAAACACCGGAGCAGAGGTAGACCTGCTGATGGAGCAATCAGGAAAGCTCACTGGCGCTTATGAAATCAAATGGTCCAGGACAATTACCACAGCGCAGCTTACCGGCCTGAAATCTTTTCAGCAAGACTATCCGGATGTGCCGTGTTACGTCGTGTGCAATGCTGATGAACCTTACAGGCTTGGGAATATACTTGTTATGAACTGGAAGCAGTTTCTGGAGAAGTAGGCGTATCGGTAGAATTTCTCAGCACTATTTTCTCAGACTGGCATGATGATTCTCAAGAATTGCAATGATGAGGATATCCGAAAGCTTGAACTGTTAGTTGTCTATTACAAAAGTTGTCATCATTTCCCTAATAGAGAAATCCAAATAGCCATAACGGTATTTTGTTTCCCACCCCAGTCTCAGTATTATCTATAGCTAAAAAAGAATTTTTTATATCTTTAATCTGGCTAAAATCCTTGTTTTTTCCTCCAATCTCAAAAGTATATTTGCTATTCACAAAAAAATCCCCCTGACTGGAGATCGTTACCTTATGAGATGTATCTGCCATATCGATAAAAAAGGTTTCTCTGAGATTTCCGATGTTTACAGAAGCGTGACTCGATATTGCATAGATTAAATTTGGATTGTTGAGGTATATTTTATCAGGTTTTTCAAGTCCTCTGAGCCCTCTGCTGTTTTTTTCTCCTGTTAGTAATACATTACTATCGAAGAAGAATTTTAATAGGAATGCAATACTATTATCAATCAGTTTGCAACCATTCAGAAGGGGTGCAGACGATATCGAAAATGGACCCGAAAAGAATATTTTCAGGAACTGGCAAATGGCAAAAACATGGATTTTAGGCGCACCACAGCGACGTTCTTATAGAAAAAACTGGAACAAGTGGAATTAATTATGTAACGGCCCTTAAAATAAAACTATGCGATAAGTTTCTTACAATTAAAGAATTAAGTGCATTTTCCGGATGATTCCTACCACTAATTCCTATGAAGGTTGCTACCTGCTACGCAGCGGCATACGGCTTTATTCTGTTAAGTGTTTCAGCCATTTCATCCTTTGCAACAGCCAAGTCGTAGTCAATCTGCAACCGTTCCCAAAACCCATCACTCAGACCGAAAAAACGAGACAGCCGGAGTCCGGTGTTAGTGGTGATAGCACGCTTGCCAGCTATAATTTCTCCAATCCGTCTTTGGGATACGCTTATTTCTTTTGCAAGCCGGTATTGTGTTAGCCCCATAGGCTTTAAAAATTCTTCGATCAGAATTTCGCCCGGAGTAGGATATGGCACTTGTCTTTTTCTCATACAACAACCTCCTTAGTGATAATCTACAATCTCGATATCAAAGGCGTTCCCAGCTTCAAACCTGAAGCAGATGCGCCACTGATCGTTGATACGAACGCTACATTGTCCTTGCCGTTTGCCCTTGAGCGTCTCAAGCCTGTTGCCCGGCGGCACTCTCAGGTCTTCTATCCTCCCGGCAACATTCAATAGCGCAAGTTTCCGCATAGATGCGGATTGAATACTGATAAACCGCTCTATGCGTTTGCCGTTAAACATAGCTTCAGTATCACTGCACTTGAACGATTTAATCATAATAAATAATATCCCATCGCGTTACTATTGTCAAGCGTTATCAAGAATTGACCTATTGTCTGGAACAGGTGGCAGATTTAACAGGAATACGCAATAAAGTACGTTGCATATATATCACGCCTTGATTGACATCCTCACCGGTCTGAAGGCCGATGAGGATGTCAACGTCTTACTGTATCAATTAGTCAATTGACATTATGTAGCTTAAAAGTTACAATAGATACAATGATAGCCTTTCCCTTTAAGCTTGAATATTATCTTAGCGCGACGGGCAAGATACCTTTTAAGGAATGGTTGGAAGGGCTTCGGGATGTTTCTGCCAGAGCTAATATCCGCGTCAGACTTGATCGTGTTAGGCTCGGCAATTTGGGTAAAAACCGTGCTGTCGGCGAAGGCGTGCGTGAACTGAAGGTAGACTATGGCCCTGGCTAACGGATATATTTTGCTCAAGAAGGCATCAATATCATCCTTCTTCTCCTTGGGGGAGCTGATTCTAAGTTGACATAAGGTGCATAATCGTGTATTCTAATACTTATGGACGACACGCTAACAGTAGCAGCTGCGGCGAAGCGACTTGGGGTGACCGTCAAATCACTGCAACGATGGGAACGGGAAGGTCGTCTGATTCCGGCAGGGAGGACTGCCACAAATCGTCGGGTTTACACGCACGAGCAAATAGCGCAATTCCAGGGGTTGCGGTTAAACAGCGGGCAGGAAGCAACCCGGGTAATAGTTTACTGTCGCGTGTCGAGTGCGGCGCAAAAGCCGGACCTCAAGAACCAGCGTAGGGTGTTGGAAGAATTTTGTGTTGCAAAGGGGATCGCCAATGTTGAATTTGTGGAGGAAGTGGGCGGCGGGCTTAATTTCAACCGCAAGAAGTTCCTCTCTCTTATGGATGATATCGGGACACGGCAGGTTAAGACACTGGTGCTTGCTCACCGTGACCGTCTCACCCGCTTTGGGTTTGAGTGGTTTGAGCGCTATGCGCGTCATAATGGCTGCGAGTTGCTGGTGCTGAACCAGGAAAGGCTTTCGCCTGAACAGGAGATGGTGCAGGATCTCATGACTATTATCCACTGTTTTTCGTCAAGGCTTTATGGTTTGCGCAATTATAAAAAAAAGCTAAAGGAAGCACTGGAGCAGGACATCAATGAGTCGAAAGCGTAAAATAGCAACTGAGCCAACCATACAGTTAAGCCACAGGATTGCCCTTGTGCCTGAACAGGAGCAGGCTATTTACTTTGGGATGGCCTGTGGCACTTCCAGATTCACTTGGAACTGGGCACTGGCAGAATGGAACCGACAATTTGATGCGGGACTAAGGCCGAACTCAGCCTTGATCAAGAAAGAGTTCAACGCTATCAAGTACCAGCAGTATCCCTGGCTTACCGAAATCCACAGGGATGCTCACGCCGAACCGTTCAACAACCTGGGCAGGGCATGGGCGAAATTCTTCAAGGACTGTAAAGAGGGCAAGCCCGCCCATGCGCCGGTGTTCAAGAAAAAGGGCATGTGGCGTGATTCATTCTATGTTGCCAACGATAAGTTCAAAATATACGGCAAAGAGATAATTCTTCCTATCGTTGGCAAAGTCAAGATGACTGAGGACCTGCGCTTCAAGGGGAAACTACTTGGGGCAACCGTGTCACGCTCAGCGGACCGTTGGTTTGTATCAATCCAGGTCGAGATGCCGGCGCATCAGGCAATGAGAAAGCGCACTGGCGCCAACATCGAGGGCGCTGACCTGGGGATTACCGCAGCAGTAACATTGTCAACTACCGAAAAGATACTGTCACCAAAACCTCTTAAGAAAGTTCTGCGCCGATTAAAGATCAAGGGGAGAAGCGTCTCTCGTAAGTTGGAAGCTGCTAAGATTGAAGCTGGGATCAAACCGGGCGAGGCGATCCCAAAGGGGACAAGACTGCCAGTTTCAAGCAACCGCAAGAAGGCGTCGGCAAGGGTTGCCAAGACGCATTATCGCGTCACGAATATCAGGAAAGACTTTACGCACAAGCTCACCGACAGGCTCTGCCGCGA
>Ga0315273_10007583_pt1 | contig 13601 bp, 18 predicted proteins | sample YL17G02_0_MG_FD_205753 | JGI IMG/M metagenome (GOLD analysis project Ga0315273, IMG submission 205753) | Sediment microbial communities from Yellowstone Lake, YNP, Wyoming, USA - YL17G02_0 | ecosystem: Environmental > Aquatic > Freshwater > Lake > Sediment | place: USA: Wyoming | collected... | reverse complement strand
CAACATATGAAGCTCAGTTCTAATTTGAATCCAGATTCCTCAAGAAGTTGTGCCATCCTCCACATTAAGTCCTGTCTAGGAGATGACATTACAAAAGCCAAGCCTCCCGGTTTAAGAACTCTACACATTTCTAAGAAAACTTTCTTAGGTGGCAAAGCCTTATCCCATTCGAAACCCATGAAGCTCATTCCATAAGGTGGGTCGGTGACTATACAATCAATAGAATTCTCTGGGAATGTTGAGAGAACCACTGCACTATCACCGTTTATAACCTGATTTACTGGTAAATCTTTCATATCCATTTCTATCACCTAAACATTTCATCTACTCTACTTAACATTTTCATAGCTTCTGGGTCAGAACGTATTCTAACGTTTCTCGTTTTACCACTACTTCTTTTCTTTAATGGTTTTCCAAAGGTTATTCTATAACACAATGGACCATACTCCACTACACACGAATCTGGATTTGTTAGCAATCTTCCACAGCGTTTACATAAAGACATTTTTACAACTCCCACAAACATAATTTATTATCTAGAAGTGTACATCTCAAATTCCAACCACAATATACACAACCCTGACCTCTGATTTTTGGGAATGTATTTGTCATCCAATATTGAATCATTTTTTTTGCTCTTTCCATTATGAAGTTTTCTGGTTGCGGATTCATTACCATTTTTTGACCAGATAACAACATAACAAACATGACAGTATTTACTTTATGACCCAAAGCCTGTAAAATTGTTTTTTCGATTGTGCCCTGAATATAATCCTGTACGTCTAGTGTAACCTTGTTACCCGACTTCCAGTCCACAAGCAATCCATCCTCTTCCCAATAAGAATCTATAATTGAAAAGAAATCTATACCGTTTACAGTCGCTGCTTTTTTATCTTCCAGAAGAGTGGGTCTATATCTTTTACAAGTCTTCAGTCTTTCAACCTCAAACTTTATAAAATTTTCTGTGCATTTTGTTTTTCTGCTATAAAGCTCCTTTAGAACCTCTTTATGTGGTTCCCAATTTCTATCAATTATGCTTGTAAACGTTCCAGATATCAAACCCGAATGTGGATTATCTGAAATAGATTTAAAATATTGTTCTATGCTCTCATGTATTACACTACCAGCAAGCATATAACGTTCATCCCCCTGAGTTTTAGGTACTTTTTTCCTATAATAGTACCAACTCATGGGACACTTTTCTGCTAAGTTCATCTGTGTTTGTGTAATACTTGCCATTTTTTCGTTTATAGTTGACATATCTTAACCAACTACTTTAAATGTGGGCAACTAGATGCGTGAGGAAGCAACCATACAAAAGCGATATATGTAACAATTTGAATTATTGGGTCTCCACCGATTAAATAACCACGTTCCACTTCTCCCAATTTTTCAAACATTCTCACTTTCATTTCTAAATCTATATTAAGATTGGGTATAGCCCTGTACAATTCTTTAAAAGCATTTCTTGAGTCGTATTTACCTTCAACATATGCCTTTTCAATTAATTGTTTGGCGGTTTCAAAATCTCCTTCTAATGCTTTTACCATCGATAGTACAGGCAAACCCGTTGTACCCATTACAAGTAAGACAGACTCTGCGGTGATTGAACCTGTTTCATCAACGATAGATTCTAAATCATTAAGTGCAGATCTCATATCTCCTCTAGCATTAATGATAAGATTTTTGATACCGTCTCCTACAGTGGGGTCTTGTACAATCTTAAAACCCTCTTTCATAATTATTTCTACCAGACGTTTTTCTAGAACTACATCTGGTATTCTTGAGAATCTATAAATTGAACACCGACTTTTGATAGCGTCTTCAATTTTGGAATCATCATTAGCACATAGTATAAATATAGCTTCGGAAGTCTCCATAATTCTTTTTAATGCCATTTGTGCAAAGTTGTTTAACATATCTGCTTCGTCTAAAATAATAATTCTATTTCCTGAGAATTGTGCAACTTTTTTAACAGTGTCTCTTATGAATGGTAAAGTTCTGTCATCACTGGCATTATACTCGTGTACGTCAAAATCCGTCATATAACCAAATATCTCAGCCACAGTTGTTTTACCTGAACCGGGAGGACCGACAAACATTAAATTAGGATACGGTCCTTTACGATCCACAATAGCCTTGATGGACTTTATAATTGTATCTTGACCTATAACATCTTCCCATTTCTTAGGACGATATTTATCTACCAATCTTTGTTTTTCTGCCATTTTATTTACTTCCATTGAATGCTTTTATTTTATTAAGAGCCAAAACCTTATTATGTTTACTAAGTGCTTCCCAAGCAATAAGAAGATTTTTATACTCATCTGTCTTTTCACGTGGAGTGACTATCACTACGGAATCCATAACAAGATTTACATCCTCTAGTTTTCTCAGTAGTGTTTTTTCCGTCATTCTTATCCATTCTGGTGGAATGGTTATCCCGTATGATTTATCAGTGAGTCTAATTAATTTTCTATTAGATTCAACTGAAACATTAGAAAATGTTGTTGACATAGCGATAAAAACATAGATATCAAACATATATATATCTTACGGTGGGCGGAATAAAGATTTATATACTCTTCTATTGGAGATATCTCTCGGCTCAATATGAGTAATCAAAGTTCAACGTTATTGGCTCATCCTGCTGCATATCCAGATTTTGTTGAGGCTAAAATCAGCCAACTGGTCAGCAGATGGGGCAACAGCCGTGAAGCTGTACTAAAAGAATACCATAGAGAATTCGATGCAAGTGCTCGGTCTCTAACACAATTTAAATCATCAACACCAGAAGCAATCCTTCTTATTCGTCAACAGTTCGCAATCGGAAAAGTTTTCCAGATGCTCGTTCAGCGTCCTCCAAGTTCAGAATACACATTCATTTATCTTGGACATAGTGGAAAGCGTGTCTCTAAAGGAGGTAAGAAACCCTTTATCAATGCTTTTATAGCTATAAAAGAGGGCGGACAACTCATCATTAGGAGAATGATCGGCAACGGAAAGTTCGCAGAGTTACCATTAGGAATGGTTCCACTAACTGCCTATACCGCATCATTGGGACGTTTCGGTGCTGTAGGAGACCTGATTTTGGACGATAGGACTATAATACGTCCTATACAGGCATCTGGTCTAGATGTTTATGCTCTTTGTAACGAGCTTAGAATTCCTATCGTGACCGTTGCAGAAGCCATGAGCAACCCATCCAAGAAAGCCAGCGATGGATATGTAATTCCAACCGATTGGCGATGTATCATGGGTTACGTATCTGGTCCTCCGGGTATTTGGAAGGTAAAAGATCTTCCAGAAGGTCTAGATCTCTCATCTGGTCGTGTAACTATAACGGACTCGACTGTAGAAGAATCTGCATCCATAGATGGACAGGGCAGAACGATTTTCCCCGGTATAACAGGTTGGACTGCACCTGAGTTTTGTATCTTCGAAGAAGGTTCGTTCTGTGCTTTCTTCGGTACAATTGATAAGGTCAAAGATTCCGTTACACAACTAGATAAGTTGACTATGAACATTGGCTTGATCATCCCAATATTCCAGAATGAAGGCTTAGAGGAACGGTAATCTAAATGTCTATATCTGATCTGTTCGATCTCAAGAAAAAAGAGGAACCGACAGTTCAGCCTCAGACAACGCCTTCGTCCCCACCGCCAACAGAAACTGTTAAACCTCAAGTTGTAGCAGATAAAGTTGCGGAATTTATTCCTCCACCACCCGCACCCGTTGTGGTTAAACAAACGCAGAGTACATCATCTGGTGGCTTATCGGGTCTTTTATCAGAAGCACCAAAACCACCAGCACCTATGGAAAATCCGCTTTTGAAACAGGCAGCGTCTTTATTTGGTAAAGGTTCAGGACCAGAAGTTCCTATTCAACCATTGCCAAAGATGCCAGAAGTCTTCGATATGACACCTGAGAAACCATCAACACTAAAATACATCACTATTTTTGGTGGTAAAAACTCAAGTAAGACTACGACAGCACTATCTTTCCCCGGAAAGGTCGTGGCACTCTCTTTTGATCATAAAACAGTTCCGACTTGGATCAGTATGTTTAATGCAGATCCAAGAATAACTATATATGATGCTATAAGGTACATGGACTATTCAAGTCCCGATGCCTCACTGATTTCATCTGAATACACGTTCAGATACATATATAAAATTCTAGATGAAATCAAATCTAAGGGAGATGCGGAATATCCAGATTGGATGATAATTGATGGTCTAGAGGAATATCTTAAGATCGCTGAGAACGTCATGAGGTGGCGTAACGGTCTAAAGATGACACAAGGTGTAGAGTGGCAGTACTGGAAGGACAGGAGACTTTATATAAAGCAACTGTTCCTGAAGTTAGCGTCAATCGTAAAGATGGGTGTTATCTTCTGCACTAAGTACGACTTTGAGGAAGTTATAATCTCAGGCGTAACCAAGGAGAAACGGAAGAAGCCAACTTGGGTTGACATCATAGAGGAACAAACCGACATCCAAATTGAAACGTGGTCTGACGAAGATAAACAATCTGGGGTTGTTACATTCACAGCACATGTTACAGCGAGTAAATATGCTGAGTTCCCAACAGGTAGAAAGGCAAACGTCACTGCTGAAGCAGGGAATGTTAGAGCATACTACCAATTAATTAAGGATGGAAAGCAAAATGTTTAGTTTTGAAATTGATCCGAAACGATTAATAGAAATGTTCAGAAAAGCACTTATGAACAACGAATTAAAAGTGGGTGCTGTTCTGCGATTCACTCCTACAGGCGTAGTGACATCATCTTTTGCATTGACGTATGGTGCATATGGTGTTTACAATACAAGTTACTTCAAAAGTTATAAATGCGATATGAACACAGATATAAAAATCACTCCAATATTTCTAAAAAACCTTGAAGATATGCAGTTCACCACGGAATCAAGTTGCAAAGTTGAACTTGATATTAGTGGAACCGATTTAAAAATAGATGCTGGAGGAAGACATTGGTCACCTATACTTCCAAAGCTAAAAATTGAAACTGTAGGGTTTGAGGATAGTAAACTTATTCTTTCATATAAAGATAATATTGGATATCTGCCAATGAGTAAAACAAACATGGATGTTCCTATTCATTTCCAGTGTAAAATAGATACGTCTGTGTTAGATTTACCAAAAACCGTTAAAGTAAATGCTTTCTTGGTCAATAAATTAATGACTATGAAATGGGACTTGGACGGTCCAGCAGAACAAATTGTGAACATTAGCGAAAACAAAGTCATTGTTCCAAGAGTACTCAGTCAACCAGAGGATAAAAACGTATATGGTCTCACTATTCCCTATATGTCAAGTATCTTGACATGTCTCGCTGGAGAAATCAACCTCACATTCTACGAAAAAGTTCTATTTATTACACAAGTAACACCCGACACAATCTTAACATACTTTATGTCTACTAACTAGGAAATGAAAACATGACAGACTTTAAAGTCGGTGACGAAATAAAACTAAAGATTACTAAAATAACACTTGCAAAGGATGGACAAATCTGGGTAACAGTCACACATCCCAACTCCCCCGACCACCCAACTTTTAGGGTAAACGAAATCTAGTCAACTCTTTTTATTGACTAGAAATCTTTTTATACTACATCGATTCTATTAATGTGATTATCTATGATACTTGATCCTTTAACCTGTCAATTGTTTGGGAAATTTCCAAGAGAGGTCGGGATAAGATCAAACATATATAGTTTAACAGCATTCGAGACATATCTTTTACAAAATGAAGGAAGTAAAGATTGTTATAGTTCCGTTTATCCCATAACAGGCGAGATAGATAAAATATTTTACGACTTTGATGGTCATGCTAACGCACTCGAAGACTCAAAAAGAGTTTACAAATGGCTCATAGCCGAAGGACATTCCGTCATTGTAATAGCATCTGGTAAAAAGGGCATACACGTTTATGTTCTATTAAAATCGATACCAACATCCAAAGAACTACTCACACAAGCTACTTGGGGTATACTTAAAGCTGTATTCGGAAAAGATTATATGAAAACCACTGCCGATCCTCACTGTATAGGTGATATCCGCAGGATAAGCCGTATTCCTAACACACGCAGACCACCAGAAAATAAATCGTGGTGCACTCCTTTACCTCCAGAATTCGTCAATTTTAAATGGGCAGACGTGGTTCAATGGACTAGGAGTCCCCACGAATTTTCCGCAGCACATACACCAACACAAACCATATTAGATTTACCGCAAGTCAAATTAGATGACGTTAGAAGTTTCACACCTGTTTTAAATTTAAGTACTGTTAAATCTTCAACAGTGAGTGATTTTCTAAAATCATATCTCCGACCATGTCTGTACAATGGCATAACTGTTGCAAACCCACTACACGCATCGAGAGTATCTGCCACAGCAGACTTATTACAATCATTTTCACCTGAACAAATAGTTGACTTCTATGAACCTCTAAACTGGCTAGACTGGTCAAGATCAACCACGTTATTCCAAGTAAAAACATGCCAACATCTAAAACCGTATTCCTGTGGCAGACTTAGAAGTATGGGTCTCTGTATGTACACCAGTAAATCAGACTGTCCCCACAAAAACGGAGATATGTATAAGACCGAACCACAATCCTTTTAAGCAGAAAGATATGTGATACAAACGATAGCCATGCTACCAGAAATGAAGAACGCACTAAAAGAAGGTATAGCCTACGGAATGCTTGTAATAGGCGTATCCTTCGATCACATCACCACCGAGAGAGGTTTAAAAAGCCCCAAAATTTATGAAACCAATCCACTCGCACTTCTACTCATGCAGAACAACATTTGGTGGCTTTTTGATGTATGTTTAATCACATCTTTTATTATATGTACATATATTTTAATTAGAATGTTTGCCCCACGAAAATACTGTCTTTTATCACTCCCTCTAGCAACAGGAATAATTAGATTTTGTGTGGGTATCTGGAACTTTTCACTTATACTCCAAATTTTATAAAAAACAACACCATAACATTTAAATACAAAGACATTATGTATTTATAAGATGTAATATGCCATACCCACAACATTTACGTAGCATTCATGCAGAACTAAGAAGAGAATATCCTGAGTTTGAAAACGAGATCGGTGACTTATGTTTCAGGATAGAGTGTCTTATCAACTCTAAAACAGCAAAATGGGATAAGAAAAAGAATACAAAAAGAAAGGTGAAGTAAAAAACGGTTTCTGGTTGGGCTAAATATGCTAGGGAACACGCTGCAAAGAACGGAGACACTATTAAAATTAATGGCGTGAATTGGATGATCTGGTCAAATTCTTTTAACAAAAACGATATAGAATCACAAAAAACCAGACACGAAGAAAGTCAGAAAAAAAGATTATCTGACCCATTAACAATAAAAATGAAGGAGAAATATCCAAACGTAGCCATAGAATATGTTTTTAAGACTCAGAAAGTCACAAGGCAGAGAAATTACAAACCTTATGTAGTATATCGTTTGTTAAGAAGAGTGAAATAAAATGACCAACTACGAATCTCTTAAAGGCTACTATATCCATCGTGGGTATCTAGGTTCAATCTATCGTCACGTCTGTAAGAAATGTGGCACATTCATAACCTTCAAGAGACAGCTACGAAGTTTCTGGAAAGGTAAAAAATATCATATAAACATGCCCTATTGCGAGAAGTGCGAGAAATTTAAAAACAGCAGTGGCATGAAGCTGGACGATGATATTTATAAACCGTATGGATAAACATAAAGTTTATATATCACTCTGTTATATATTTGTACTCTGGTGACAGAGTTTACCTATGTAAGGTGTGGTATGTTTTGTTTAGGTTTTGCAAGGTGGGGTAAGTTGAGGTACGGTGGGGTGTGCCAAACATAAGATTTATAAATAACAATCATCTAGTTGTGGTGAATTTATATTGAAGAGTTTACGTGAACATCAAGATCATACAAATATTACTTATGGTGTAATGATTCAAGATGTTTCTGATAAAACAGATAGACCTTTAGTAGAAATTGACGGTGGTAAACTTATTCACGAATGGGTAGATGGACCCGTATCTGTGTTAGGTGTAAATCATAGAATAGAACGTCATGGTATAGATTCTTTACCTACTGTTGTGAAACTGTTTGGTGGAATCTATGGAGATGAATTAGCCAAGAATATTTTTTTAGATCACATAGTTGCAGATGTTAGAGGCAATACACGTGTACATAATTCTTTACCCAAAAAAACAGTCGAAAATCTTAATACTCAACAGAAAAAAGATAAATATAACAATAACACTATGGAATTAAGTAGAAAGTCACATGTTTCTTTATATAGAGAAAATAGTATAGTTGATATAGAAAATCGGAAAACGAAAAAAGAAAAACTAATTGATGATATCATGAGTAAACCAAAAGCAGAAAAACTAGAACAAGAAAATGGTTCTCTCATTGTAAAGAAAAAAGAATATGACGATAATATTGATGTTTTAAGAAAAAGGTTTAAATAGTTGATTGTTTTTTGTTTATACACCGAAGAGGTATAAGGTAAGGTTTGATCTGCCACGGTGTGGTGAGGTCCGGTATGGCATGGTGAGATTTGGTGAGGTTTGGTAATGTTTGAAATAGAAACCTTTTTATATTAGTTATGTATTATTTGTTTTTACTCCACACGGAGCAGATATTAATTACGGTACGGTAAGGTGGGTCACGGTTAGGTAAGATACGGTCTGGTCCGGTGAGGTAAGGTTAGGTAAAACACGTTGACAAAAACAGTCAAGGTTGAAATTGAAGGAATCCGTTCTCTTCTTGAGCACAAGATGGTTGTGAATGATGAGGTAAAGCAACTCACGAAGATTGTACAGAAGAACCCAGAAGATTTTGAGGCACATAAAAAATTAGCCGAAATCGCATGTTATAGAAACAAGGAAGGACTGCTCTGCGTTCCATCTAAGTATCTTGAAACGGCTTTTGCTAAGGCTGGCACAAACTTCATTCTAAAGGGGAAGAAAACATATAAGGATGTTATGAAAGGACAAATTATTGTTGATCCCTCAATGCTTCCAATTGATCCGCAGAGCTACGAGATAAATTACGAGTATGTACGTATTATGATGGCACGAATTCTACGTGCTAGACCAGAGTTTTTGGAAGGTTGGAAGACAACATTCATTATGAAACTGCTTGATGATTCTCTTCCACTTGATAAAATCAGAGAAGTAGTCGAGTATAGTGGTCAGTACGTTGGGATCGGTGATTGGAGACCGAAATACGGTCTTTTCAAAGTCAACTCGTTTGAAGAAGTTTGACATATTATAGGTAAGGTTTGGTCGGGTGAGGTGGGTTGTGTTAATGTCTGGTGGGTTTAGGTATGGTGCGGTCAGGTTTGGCGATACTTACTCACTATTATTTCACACTCAGAAATGAGAATTTGTGGTGAGGTGCTGTGTGGTTTGGTTGGTTGCGTTGTGCTGAGGTCTGGTGAGTTATGGTTTGGTAAGGTTTTCATGAGATAATAAATATTTATAAACAGAGTGATATGTTTTTAATACCAAACATTTATATATAGTATAATATCTCTTTTTATATAGTATGGTAAGGTTGTGTCAGGTGGGGTCTGGTTCGGTCCGGTTCGGTGTTATCTGGTTTGGTGAGATGAGTTGTGGTAAGGTTCGGTGTGGTGTATTTTCTATGGAAACATTTATATATTTAAAGAGAATGGTTATGTCTTAGATTATATATGAGACAAAGCAAAATAGATTATTATTTGGCAATAGCACGGTCTGTGGCAGAACGTTCACCATGTAGCAGACGAAAGTTTGGTGCAATTATTATAAAAAATGATTCTATAATAGCCACAGGATATAACGGTTCTGCACGTGGAACTTTAAATTGTGGTGAGGAGATTCCTTGTTTAAAAGATAAGACAGGTGAATTACCTTTACTTTCATACGACACATGTCCTGCTGTTCACGCTGAGCAAAATGTTGTCATTCATAGTGATGTAAATAGACGCATAGGCGGAACTATGTTTTTGGCATCAGGCTCTGGTAAAGGAGATCGACCCTGTCATTTATGTAGACGTTACATTCTTCAGAGTGGTGTAAATGATATTTTTTATCAAGATAAAGATGGTAAACTTCAGCACGAAATTGTAAGTAATTGGATTGATGATGAAAACCGATGGATGCTGGATATTTTAGAAAAAACCACTGGGGTACGTATGAGGGTTCCAAAAGAGTAAAAACCAAATCTTTTTATAAGTCACAAAGTTTATAACCAACATCCGTTTTTATAGTTATCTGATAAAAATATGTATTCGATGGAACCGACAAAATTTTTATGTAGAACGTGTGGAGAACATAAATTAGCCAATGCTATGGGACATTCTGGAAAATCAAAAACAGGAATTACTTCTCTCTGTAAAGAGTGTACATCCTTAAAAAATGCAAAATATTATCAAAAAGAAAAAACTGAGGGAATAGGACACTGTAAACCCGGATACAATTATGCAAAATGTGATAATGATAAGAGAGATGTGCACGAAATGGAACATCCTAGCAAATACAAAATCGTTGTTTTTTCAATGGTGGAATTGATAAAATATCATATAGGTATATCAACACCTAATCTAAACACAACTTTATATTTTTATCAATTTGGTTTGGATTATCCAGATTGTACAAAAAACGGTGTTACACAGGAAGGTGCAAGACGTGAGATATTGGGAATTTCAGAGGTGTTTAAGATAAACAATATCAAAACTAAACTTGTGGCTTTAGAGACAGACCAAAAAGTTATAGAACATTGGGGAAAAATTGAGAATAATATAGATATAATAAACGGAAGTTGGGAATTTGCCAATACCCTTCTTGAAAAGAAGGAACATCTTTTTATATATGCTAACACGTTTGGAAAAGATGATGATATAAAATGTTTTGATAATTGGAAAGCACTAAATCCAGAAATGCTTGTTTTACTCCGTTCATTACGAAAAGTGAAAAACAATATATATAATATAAATCTAATTAAGATATTTAACAATTATAATATATATTATATGATTATTAGTGCAAGGGGACATATTTGTATGCATTTAATGATTCTTATAAGGAAAGATATAAAAATCAATCTTCCATCAAAAACAGATGGTGAAAACATATTTAATCTTAATGATGAATACTTTGATATATAAAACCACTAAGTTTATAAGCAACATCCGTTTATAGATATGCGGTTAAAAATGGACGAACAAACACAAAATGCAAAAGCGATAACGGTTGAGAGTATATCCTATGAACTGTTCCGTGAAAAAACAATCAACGAAGATGGTCTTGTTTTACTCGGTGCAGGAGGCTCAGAAATAGAATGGATCACGGGTGTAACAGAAATCCTCTTTAATGACGGCATAGCAAAAAACAACGACCCAAACTTGGTCTGGGGCAAATTTTACAAGCTCACCACAACTGGTGGAAGAACAGACATCGTTCTTATGTTCCCAGAAAATACAGAAACGTTAAAAATCGGAAAGCTTGCTATGTGGCGGTTGATATTTGGAAACGCATCTTGGGTCAGCGACTATCATGTTAATTACGCAAGTCATCACGGTTTCGTTTCAGATGAATCTTTCGAAGACATAGACAAAAACCAAGATGATGAAGAAGATTACGATGAAGAGGAAGAATAAAAATGCCATCTCTCTTTAGTAAAACAACAAAAATAGAAAGAGCCAATTTTGTTATGGGATATGAATATGATAGTTTTTATGATTTAGATAAGAAAGAAAGTTTTGAACTTCGTGATTTAGTTCCTTCTGCTATAGAGTGTGTTGAACTCGAAGAATTTACGGTAGAAATCACAATTACTATAACACCTCAGAGAGAAACCATCAAAGTAAAAAATTAGTTTAACATTCATTAAGTTTATAAGACACGTCACACATAGTTATTTGATTAAAATGCCTTTCATAAGCATAAAAGATGGTTTAACAGAAAAACAAATTGAACGTCAGAAAGTACGTGACAACGGAAGATACAGAAAATATCCACTCTGCGAACTTTGTGGTAAAACAGTTATTTCTGGTCAACACTGGTCTGATAGTAGATGTAATGCCACAGGCATCGGTCTAGTTCTTCATAAAAAGTGTTGTGGCGAGTCTGAAAAAATGAACAATAAAGTGTTTATGACTACATTTGCTAAAAGTTTTGACTCAGATCAGAAAAAGAAGTATCTCGCTAGATTAAACAAAGAGTTCCCCGATTATAAGTAATTTCAATCGCAACGTTTATAAACGAGTTCGGTTTCTATATATCTGATAACAAATGTCCAAATTAAAGTTAAGTATACTCGTAATGTTGACTCTGGCTGTATTGCCAATCGCTTCGGCTTCAGCCATACCCGAAATAAAGTTGTTCCCAGAAACAGGGGTAGCCACAACTATTCAAGGAACGGGTTTCACACCTTGGCAGAATGTTAAGATATATTGGAATGATACTTTGACGGAGAGACAGATGGTGACTCTTCCTTACGGTGCTATGCTCTTCGCTGGTCCAAGTGGAAATTTTGTGGCTATGATTACTGCCCTTGACCAGACGGCAGGTGACTACAACATAACTGCTAGTGATGGTACACTTAAAGCCACGATGTTCTTCACAGTTCCAAATTATAATGGTTTAGATGGTGAGGATGGTGCAGATAGCACCGTTGTTGGACCTGAAGGTGATGCTGGTTCTGTTTGGTTTAGCGGTAATGTTGTTCCGACACCCACAACAGGTAAAGACGGAGACTTTTATCTTTACACCCCCACCTCAGACGTTTATACGAGAGATTTAGGTGTTTGGGGTTTAATGACAACCATTAAGGGTTTAACTGGTGATCAGGGTATCCAAGGCATCCAAGGCATTCAGGGAATACAAGGCATCTCTGGTGAAGACGGAATAGATGGACTTAATGGCATTGATGGTGTTAATGGTTTAGACGGTGCTAAAGGTGACACGGGTGAACAGGGTATAAAGGGCGATGATGGTGCACAAGGAAGTCAAGGAGAACAAGGAACTGCTGGTCAAGATGGTGCTCAAGGAGAAATAGGTCTTCAGGGTGAAGAAGGTGGGCAAGGTATCCAAGGTGAAAGTGGCGAAGACGGTTTAGATGGTTCTAATGGTTTGAATGGTTCCACTTGGTTTTCAGGTACAGATAATCCTCCTGCTAACACTCTAGGTGTAGATGGAGATTTCTACTTGAACACTAACACCAACGTGGTTTATAAGAAAACCACGGGTGTTTGGAGCAATATAATGAATATTATGGGTGCAGAGGGTGTAGATGGTGCAGTCGGAGCTACAGGAGCCACAGGTGCTACAGGTGCTGTCGGTCCCCTCGGTCCACGTGGGCAAGTCGGTGAAACAGGCTCCATCGGTGCACAAGGTATCCAAGGCATACAGGGTATAAAGGGAGAAATGGGAGATGTTGGTGCTACAGGTGCAACAGGTAGTATTGGGCTTACAGGTCTAGCAGGTAAAGATGCTGACACAAACATGGTGTACTTAGCATTGATAATGGCTTTTATTGCAGTGCTCGGTGTAGCTTGGGTGTAC
>Ga0315273_10007582_pt1 | contig 13602 bp, 15 predicted proteins | sample YL17G02_0_MG_FD_205753 | JGI IMG/M metagenome (GOLD analysis project Ga0315273, IMG submission 205753) | Sediment microbial communities from Yellowstone Lake, YNP, Wyoming, USA - YL17G02_0 | ecosystem: Environmental > Aquatic > Freshwater > Lake > Sediment | place: USA: Wyoming | collected... | reverse complement strand
CCGACAACATCGAGCGAGGTCGCGCTCACTGTCTCGTGCGATTCACGCGAAGACGTCGATGCAATGAACAAATCGGCCTCCGACAACGGTGGAACCGCCGACATAAACCCCGTACAGGACCATGGGTTCATGTATGGTCGCGACTTCGCTGATCCTGACGGCCACGTTTGGGGCGCGATGTGGATGGACGTGTCCGCAATGCCATCCGGTTAATCACTACCCGTCAACGAACCGGCGGATACCAATGCATTCAAGCCGACGCCGCTTTGCGGCGCGGCCTGATTCAGGCGTGCGGGCGAAGAGGAGTAATGGACAACACCTGTCGTCTTTACACGGACTTGGCATGGCTGTGGCCCATGTGGGGCGACGCCGCCGATGAGTACGCGCACTATTGCCGTCACGTCACAAGCCTGATTGAACGGCACGCAAAGCGTCCGGGAGGCACATTGCTGGACATCGGGTGCGGCGGCGGCAAGAACGTCTTCAACTTGAAGGGGACGTTCAGTGTCACCGGTGTGGATCTGAGTCCCACCATGCTCGCCCAGGCACGAACTCTGAACCCGGAAAGCACGTTCGTCCACGGGGACATGCGGACGTTCCGGCTCGGGAGGACGTTCGATGGCGTCCTGATGGACGACGCAATATCACACATGACCTGCCTCGCGGACTTCGAGGCGGCGTTCCGCACCGCGTCTGCCCACCTCGACCCCGGCGGGGTTCTGGTCGCGACTCCAGACGTGACGACCGAAACATTCCGGCAGAACAGGACCATCACCACGCCGGCGACCCGCACGGGCACGCGGGAAGAACTCGATGTCGTCTTCGTCGAAAACGTGTATGACCCCGACCCCGCGGATGAACAGTATGAGACGACGATCCTGTATCTCATCCGCGACCATGGGCGCCTTCGGATTGAGACCGACTGTTGGACGATGGGACTCTTCTCTCTCGACACGTGGAGGCGTGTTCTGCGCGAAACCGGTTTCGAGGTGCATGAGGGACTGTACAAGGCGGGCGAGGATGAGTACACGGTGTTTGCCTGCGTGAAGACGAGATGAAGGCCGAACAACGGGTTGCAGCCGACGCTGCCCCGCTGTGCTCTGCAACGCGGCTGAACCCGAACGTTGACCTGGTGTCTTCAAGTCCGAGGCCGTCAGACGGCTGCTCGAATCGGGAACACGGAATCGTCCCGGGGTCCGAGCCCGTCCTGGCCCGATTCAGTTGTTCGTCCCGGAGAGCGGCTTGAGGATCTTCTCGAGCGAGGCGATCAGTCGACCGTGAAGCAGTTCCGAGAACTCGCGTTCGGGCGCCTCAGCGGCCGGGGCCACGAAGGACTTTGATCCACGCTACTTCCAGCGCGAACGGGCCGGGTGTCTTTTCGGCCAGCAGGAAACCGATCGACGTGACGCTGCGGGGATCCGCCGGGCCCTCTCCCCGCAGGACCCGGCCGAACGAGGTGGCCTCGAACCGGTCCAGCGGGACAGCCACCTCGAGCCACTCGCCCGAGCGGGTCTTTACCGGCGCCCGATATGAGAAGGCCGTCATTCGCCCGGACGCGTAGAGGTTCAACTGGTACTCACGCCCGTCGCCGCGCACGCGGGCCACGAGCGTGTCGCCAGTCTGCAGTCCGAGTGTCCGGGGCCGGGATCGCACCGAGGCGAAGCCGCCGTTGTTCTCCAGGGAAAGCGTCCCGTAGAACTCCAGGGTCTGGCGTTCGGTGATCCTGAATCGACCGTCGGACACGCCGCCCATCACGCCGTCGTTCACCGCCTGCCACGCGGCGGCCGCGTCGGGCGACGCGAACGCAAACAGCGGAACCTGCGGGGCCTGGGCCATCGACGGCACTCCCATCAGAGCGACCAGAGCTGAGACCACTAGTGCGCGAGTCATCCGAATCACCCCGTCATAGGAGGACACTGGAAATCCCGCCATCCACGGGCGGGGCGGGACACGAGCCGTGGCTCTGGGGTCCTCGCTCTTGTGACGCTGCTGAGCCCCCACCGGGTCCATTGCCATCGTGGTGTCGCCGCACACACGCCAACGCCACCGTCGGTCGCGCCGACCGGTCGGCATGGCCGGTCGGCATGGCCGGTTCCGACCAAGTCGGACTCCCGGCCGGAGGATCCGGTGCCGCCGGACGGGCGTCCTATTCGACGTGCCTTCGATCAGTCCTGTTGCATTTCGCCGCCGCATGGTCGTCGCGGCCGGGGTTCTGGTGGCCGTGGTGCTGGCCTCGGCGGCCGCCGGCGCGCAGTCGCGCCACCCGGTGTCGGGCCGCGTCATCGCGCAGGTGATGGGCTACGAAGGCGCGGCCTGGCTCGAGCGGCCCGAGCGCGAATCCGAGGAGCAGCCGTCGAAGGCGATTGCGGCGCTCGACATCAAGCCGGGCCAGGTGGTGGCCGACGTCGGGGCCGGATCCGGCTACTACACCGTCCGGCTGGCCGAGGGCGTCGGGCCCACCGGCCGCGTGTTTGCCACCGACATCCAGCCGGAGATGCTCTCCCTGCTTCGGGCGCGCGTCTCGCGCGCGCGGTTGGACAACGTCGAACTGGTGTTGTCGGCGGACGCCGATCCCCGGCTGCCCGAGGGCGTCTTCGACCTGGTGCTGATGGTCGACGTGTATCACGAGCTGGCGCGTCCCCGGGAGGTCCTGCGCAAGCTGCGTGCGTCGCTGAAGTCGGACGGCCGGCTCGTGCTCGTCGAGTTCCGCAAGGAGAGCGCCTGGGTGCCCATCCGGGAGGAGCACAAGATGAGCGTTAAGGAGGCGCGGATGGAGCTCGAGGCGGAAGGCTACCGCTTCGATCGCGTCATCGACCTGCTGCCCTGGCAGCACATCCTCGTGTTCCGCCGCTGAGGCGAGGCCCGCATCGCGGGCGGCGCGCAGGGGACCCACTCCATCGCTGGCGAGATCATCGCAAGGATGGAACGCATGGACGATGCGCAGTTCGCCGGCCTGGGTCTCCGGAGGAGTTCGCAGCGCCTGCTGCGTCCACGAGAGGCGTGATCGACGGGCCGTTCCAGAACGTCGTCTCGTCGCTCCGGTAGTTCAGAATCTCGCCCAGGCATTCGCGGCGCTGGCCCGGGATCGCCCTCGTCTCACCTGGCGACGGCGTAGCCGGCCGCCGCGACGGAGGCGGTGAGGACCATCCCCCAGCAGAGGTCCACCACGGTCACCGCGACCGGCCAGCCCTTGAGCGTCGCGAGGTTCGTCAGGTCGTACGTCGCATACGCGACCAGGCCGAAGAACGCCCCCGTGGCGAGCGCCCGCGCCAGCGACCTTGACCGCGCCGACGGCAAGGTCACAAAGAACACGATGCCGGCGATGTAAAGCAGGTAGAAGACGATCGCGGCCGCCCAGTTCACCTGGTCGGCGAGCAGGCCGCCGAGTTGGCGGCTGTAGAAGCCCCGGGCGAGGACCCCGAGCCACAGCATGTCGATCGCGAAGAACGCGGCGGTGGAAACCGCATAGACCTTGAGCCAGACAGTCATGAGCCTACCTCCCACACGGGCCCGCAGCGGGCCCCCTCGCGGTTTGCTGTCAGCGGTAGCGCCCTCCGGGAAGGCCCCGGAGCGCGCCGCGAAGTGCGCGAGCAAGGAAACACGGCCGGCCACACAAGCACGAGTCACCCTGGCGCCGGCCGGACACGGACGCCCGGATGAGTCAGCGGGCCGGCTGTTCGGTCCCCGTGAAGCGGGCCAGCAGAATGGTCTGGTCGTCGATCTGCACACCATGCGCGCGCGCGGCTGAAGCCACCGCGTCCGCGATCGCCTCCAAGGGGTCTTCCAGGCGCTCAGCGACGATCTGCTCTACACGAGTCATGCCGAACTCCTCGTCCGACTCGTCGAACACCTCGGTGAAGCCGTCGGTCAGCAGAAGGAACACGTCACCCTTCGCCGCCACCACTTCCCGCTTGAGAAACGGCTGCCCGGGCATCACGCCGAGCGCGATGCCGCTGGCGATGAGCGGCTCCGGCCGCCGGTCTTCCGGGCTCACCCGGAGAACCGGGAGATGACCGGCCGAGGCGATGTCGAGCCGACCATCGGTGCGCCCGAGGACAAGCGCCGCAGTGACGAACATGTTGGGCTCGAGAAGCGTACACAGCACATCGTTCAGCTCGGAGGCGAGCCGGGCCACATCGCACTCCCGGCGCAGGTGCATGCGGGCGCCGCTCTTGACCATCGCCATGACGACGCCCGAGGCCACGCCGTGCCCGGACACATCGGCCACATAGCCGAGCCAGCCGCCGTCGATCGGCACGACGTCGACCAGGTCGCCGCCGACCTCACCGCTCGGCACGGATCGGCCGTAGTACTCCCACGGCCCCCGTGCACCCGTCACCACCGGGACCAGCGATGCATGAATGCGGCTCGCGAGCTCCATCTCGGTGAACGCCCGCAGCGACCGGATGCCCTCACGGCCGATGAATGCGATGAAACACGCGTACCCCAGCACCATGCACGCCAGGACGCCGGCGCCATCCAGGGTCAGCCGCTGTCCCAGTCCAGCCAGGCCATCCGGCCCAGGCGCCAGGCGCGCCGGACTGCCAGGGGCCAGGCGAGCGACCGCCCACGGCACCGAGAGATGCACGACCAGAACCGGGGCTATCCACAGCGGTCCCGCCTCCAGCGCGACCAGGAGGTAGCACACCGCCATGGTCCCGGCGAAGGCGACATTGAACGCCAGACGCCACGGCTGGGTACCGCCGAGGCTGATGATGTCGGTGACAAACCCGATGGTCGCGAACGTGAAGCCCACTGCCAGCAACAGCAGCAGCCGCGCACGCAGGGGCACGCGCCGCCAGAAGGGCCTCATGCCTGCGGCGGACGTCCACTGCCGCCACGCGAGCCGTGTGAGGGTCGACATTCCTGGTGATCTCCGGTCCTCCGCCCGCTCTCCGTGCCCGCTCCGATGGCCGCCGGGCCACTCGGGCGTCCGAGTCTCGACCACGCTGCTACCTGACGCAGAACCTGTGTGGCATGTTCCCATTAGACGGTCCAGTCGAACCGGAGGTTCTGACAAGCCGGGAGCGTGACGATTCGCGTGCTCGGGACGAATGCCTCGAGGCGGCGAAGCGGGACGAGCATGCCCCGACGGACTCGCAGACCGAGGCGCTCGCCGCACGCCTCGCCGGGATCCGGGAACAGTTGGAGGCGATCGAATCGGCGCTCCGAGATCGGTCACAGGAGGGCCGCGAGTTCGACCGGCAGCGGCACGAGCATCGCGCCGGCGAGGACGACGAATGTCCCGGCGGCCAGACGGAGTTCGACCGGGAACTGGCGTGACCGCGAGGCAGCCAGGCGTGCGGCCGGCGCTCCCGAATCCTCCCGGAAGCGTAAACACCCTCTCACGAAGGGGCTCGGCCGGCCCCATTGCAGGTACGCGCCGTGACCGTGGAGGACGGCGACTATCTCCCCGGCGATTGACGGTATGCATGCTCGGTATTACAATTGATTACATGGTGATTGCCATGGATGCGGACTGCCTGATCAAGCTGACGAAAGCCGGGCTCAAGGAACAGGTGTGCGCAGCGTGGAGCGTCAGCATTCCGGCTCTCGTCCGCCAGGAAACGGTTGAACGAGCCCCGCATCTTCCGGATGCGGTTCGTATCGGCGAGAACATCACGGCGGGGCGGCTTGCCGTGCAGGCCGACGGTGAGAATCACGGAAAGGGGGAAGACGCCGTTCTGGGTCTCTACCAAGGTGGCGGATTCGATGCGGTAGCGACCGACGACGCGCGGTTTGTCCGCCGATTGCGCGGCTTGGGGATCCCGTACGCGTTGCCGGCGGTCATCGTGGTGCGACTCCGGCTGGACGGCACACTGAATGCCGACCAGGCGCGGCAGGCGCTAGCGGCGTTGCGCCAACATGTCAGCGTCGATCAACATGCGGCGGCGCTATTGATGCTCTCGGGAGGAATGTCGCCATGACGACCAAGACCCTGCGGCTTTCGGACAGCCTGGCGGATGCGGTGCGTGAGCTCGGCACCGCTGAGCATATCGAAGAGTCGACGGCGATGCGCAAACTCCTGCGGATGGGTTACGACCTCTACGTGGCAGAGCAATACCGAGCGGGGCGCCTTTCCTTGCGAGACGTGGCTGTGCGCATGGATCGGCCGCTCAGTGAAACGTTGGAGGCCCTGCAGCGCCTTGGTATCACGGGGAATACCGGCGCAGACGATGCGCTGGCGTCGCTCCAATCGCTCGGACACGTGCCACGCTGAGCGTCGGGCTGAACCAGTCGCTCAGCCTGAGCATGCAGGCGTTCCCGCCAGCTCATTCCGTCGTCCTCATCAGAATCGAACGACCACACCAGCGGCCAGGTAGTGCACGAGCGCGAACGTGTAGACCTCGTCGTTGTCCGCGCCGCCCTCGAGGAACCGGTAGCCGGCCTTGATCGACCACTGCCTCCCGGCCTGCACGACGATGCCTGCGAAGATGTCCTCCGCACGGCCCTGCGGCGCGGCGAGGGCGTCGCCCTCGAGCAGGAACGTGGCTCGCGCACCTAGCCGGGGTGCGGGGGCGTGGCAAGCCGTGGGCCAGCGCGGGCGCGCTGGTGGGGACGATCTACCCATCCACGAGCGGCGCGCTGTTTGTTTCGGTGATCCACCCGGGAACGCATGCGTTCCCCATGGAGGCTCCGGCGCTCATTACGAGATTCTTCAAGGAGAATCCGAGGATCTGATCGCTTCCGCCGACGGCCCGTTTCCCGAAGACTGGCTGGGTTCGACCGTGCGCGCCGTCAATCCCGACCGCGACGTGAAGGACGAGGGTCTGGCGCGCGTGATCTCTTCCGGTGGCGACGCGGTGCTCGCCGACCTGGTCACCGCCGACCCGGAATATTTTCTCGGCGCAGCGCACGTCGAACGCTTTGGCACGAACCCGATGGTGCTGGTGAAGTATCTGGACTCGGCAGTGCGTCTGCCGTTTCAAGTGCATCCCACGATTGATCTTTCGCGCCGGCATCTTCACGCCGAGAGTGGCAAGACGGAGGCCTATTACATCCTGAGCACGCGGCCCGACGTGACCGAACCTTACATCTTCCTCGGCTTTCAACATCCGCCCACGCGCGCGGAACTGCGGCGCATGATTGTGGAGCAGGACATCGCGGCCATGGAACGTTGCTTCGAGAAGATTCCGGTGAAGCCCGGCGACGTCTATGTCGTGTCCGGCGGATTGCCCCACGCCATCGGCGGCGGCGTGCTCATGGTGGAAGTCATGGAGCCGACGGATTTCGTGGCGCGCGTGGAGTTCAATGTCGCTGGTCGCGTCATCCCTGAGTCAGCGCGGTTCATGAACCGGGACGTGGACTTCGCGCTGGACATGTTTTCCTTTGAACCGCTGCCGGCATCCGCCGTGCAGTCCAAGTGGCACTGTCAGCCCCGCACGATTGAAAAGAATGCCTCGCTGCACCGGGAGGCGTTGGTGGATCGACGCGTGACCGACCGGTTCAGCTTCCTGCGCACCACGCTGACCGGGCGGAGTCCATGGCGCGCACACGGCTTCACGGTATTGCTGGTGGTCGAAGGTTCGTGTGACATCGCCACGGCACACGAGCAAGCATCACTGCCCAGTTCGATCGCATCGTCGTTCCGCACGGCCTGGGCGCGCTGGACATCACCAGCCAGAACGGTGTCGTCCTGTTGGAGTGTCTGCCGCCAGCAACGGCAACGCATTGATGCACGCGCGCGAGACACACCAAGGGGGACACCTCGTTCGCCAACCCGTGTGTTTAGACCTGCGGACGGAACGCCGCGTGTCTGCATGTGACGTCAAGGCAGGGAGGGCACCGTGCGAGCGCGTGCCGATCGCGCCTGCACGATGCCCGAGTCGAGAGGTGGGATCAGGCGAGGTCGAATCGATCGAGATTCATGACCTTGTTCCAGGCGGCCACGAAGTCGCGAACAAACTTCTCCTGCCCGTCGTCGCACGCGTAGACCTCCGCGAGGGCGCGGAGCTCTGAGTTCGAACCGAACATCAGGTCGACGCGGCTGCCGGTCCACGTGACCGCGCCCGTCTTCCGATCGCGGCCTTCGAAGACGTCACCCGCCTCCGATGCCGGCTTCCACGTCGTCGCCATGTCGAGCAGGTTGACGAAGAAGTCGCTGGTCAGCGTCTCAGGCCGCCTCGTGAAGACGCCCAGCGCGGACTGTCCCGCGTTCGCGTTCAGGGCACGCAGACCGCCTACGAGCACGGTCATCTCGGGAGCGGTGAGCTTCAGCAACTGCGCCTTGTCCACCAGCAGCTCGGGGGTGTGCCGCTCGAGCCCCTTGCGGGCGTAGTTGCGGAACCCGTCTGCCAGCGGTTCCAGCACCGCGAACGAGTCCACGTCTGTCTGATCCTGCGACGCGTCCATGCGGCCCGGCGTGAAGGGGATCGTCACGTCATGGCCGGCCCTGCGGGCCGCAGCTTCAACGGCCGCGCAACCGCCCAGCACGATCAGGTCGGCCAGCGAGATCTTCTTGCCGCCGGACTGCGAGAGGTTGAAGGCCTTCTGGATCGCTTCCAGCGCCGACAGGGCCTTCGCCAGTTCCGCCGGCTGGTTGACCTCCCAGTTCTTCAGCGGCGCGAGGCGGATGCGTGCCCCGTTGGCACCGCCACGCTTGTCGCTGCCGCGGAACGTCGCCGCCGACGCCCAGGCCGTGCCGACCAGCCGGGAGATGGACAGGCCGGACGCGAGAATCGTGGCCTTCAGCGCCGCGATGTCCTTCTCATCAACCAGGGGGTGATCCACGGCGGGAATCGGGTCCTGCCAGATCAGCACTTCGCCCGGCACCAGCGGACCCAGGTAGCGGGCACGCGGGCCCATGTCACGGTGCGTCAGCTTGAACCACGCGCGCGCGAACGCGTCAGCGAACGCCTGGGGGTCCTGATGGAAGCGGCGCGAGATCCTCTCGTAGGCCGGGTCGAAGCGCAGCGACAGGTCGGCCGTGGTCATCATCGGCGGGTGCTTCTTCGACGGATCGTGCGCGTCCGGGATCATGTGCTCCGGCTTGCAGTTCTTGGCCACCCACTGATGGGCGCCGGCCGGGCTCTTGGTCAACTCCCACTCGTAGTGGAACAGCATGTCGAAGTAGCCGTTGTCCCACCGGGTGGGATTCGGCTTCCAGGCGCCTTCGATGCCGCTGGTGGTGGTGTAGACGCCCTTGCCGGTGCCGAGACTATTCGTCCAGCCCAGGCCCTGCGCTTCTATCGGCGCGCCTTCGGGCTCGGGGCCGACCAGCTTCGGGTCGCCGGCGCCGTGGGCCTTGCCGAACGTGTGGCCGCCGGCTACCAGAGCCACGGTCTCTTCATCGTTCATGGCCATGCGCGCGAATGTCTCGCGAACATCGCGACCCGAGGCCACCGGATCCGGGTTGCCGTTCGGGCCCTCCGGGTTCACGTAGATCAGGCCCATCTGCACCGCAGCCAGGGGATTCTCGAGGTTGCGGTCTCCGGAGTAGCGCTTGTCGCCCAGCCAGGTCGTCTCGGAGCCCCAGTAGACGTCCTCTTCAGGTTCCCAGATGTCCGGACGGCCGCCCGCGAACCCGAAAGTTTTGAAGCCCATCGATTCCAGGGCGACGTTGCCTGCGAGAATGAACAGGTCAGCCCAGGAGAGCTTGCGGCCGTACTTCTGCTTGATCGGCCACAGCAGACGGCGGGCCTTGTCCAGGTTGCCGTTGTCTGGCCAGCTGTTCAAAGGCGCGAACCGCTGGTTGCCGGTGCCCCCGCCGCCCCGGCCGTCGGAGATGCGGTAGGTGCCTGCCGAGTGCCAGGCCAGGCGGATCATCAAGCCGCCGTAATGACCCCAGTCCGCGGGCCACCACTCCTGCGAGTCCGTCATCAGGGCATGTAGGTCCTTGACCACGGCGTTCAGGTCGAGGCTCTTGAACTCCTCCGCGTAGTTGAAATGCCCGCCCATCGGGTCGGACTTCTCAGAGTGCTGATGCAGGATGTTCAGCTTCAGCCGGTCGGGCCACCAGTCGCGGTTCGACGTGGCCTTGTGCGTGGCGCCCGTCATCGGGCATTTGCTCTCGCCGTCCATAGTTCTCTTCTCCTCTGATTGCAGCGCGGTTGTCAGGAGCGTGGGTGGGGCGTGTCGGTTGATGGCAGCGGCTCGTCGTCTCTGGACTGGGACGCGCACTCCGGGCAGCGGCCCCAGTAGATGACCTCCGCCTCGTCTATCTCGAAACCCCCGTCGTCAACTGCCGTGAGACACGGCGCGGAGCCGACCGCACAGTCGACGTCGGCGGTGCGGCGGCACGTGCGGCAGATCACGTGATGGTGGTTGTCGCCGACCCGGGCCTCGAAGCGGGCCGGTGAGCCCGATGGCTGGATGCGCCGGATGAGGCCCTCCGCGGCCAGAACGGCCAGGGCGTCGTAGACCGACTGGCGCGAGATGGCGCCGATTTCGCCCCTGACGACCTCTGCCACGACGTCGGCGGTGACATGGGGTTGCGCCACCACGGCCCTGAGCACAGCCAGTCGCTGGGCCGTGACCTGGATGCCGCGCTGGCGTAGCAAGTCAGCCGGGTCAGCAGGCATGTAGGGAGATTACAGCAATACCTAGACTGAGTCAAATATTAGATATATTAAAACACATTGCGCGTAGCTTGCGGGCTCAGCGACAGACACGCGCCATCCAGGCGAAGAGGTCATCGAGATCGTAGTTGCCGCCGTTGAAGCCGGAGACCGCCGCGCCGTTCCCGACATCGACACGCCACCGATCCTGGGCGCTCGACGCGGAGGCCGCGGACAACAGGAATGCCGACATCAACAGCGCGGCGGCGGATCGTGTACGCGTGGCATCGGCTCCAGGGGGAAGTCCTGCCATGGAGCATGCTTCTGCCTCGTGGCCGCTCCAACCCAACGGCACATGACGCGGTTGCGCGGCGTGTTGGGCCAGCCGGACGTCCCGACACGTCCGGCGGTCCGATTACGGGGCGCCGCCGAGCGCGGCCTGATCGCCACGAACTCGCCGACATTGTCCATCGTCAGCAGGCCCACCACCCGGCCGACGTGCTGGTTCGTCGATGTCAACATCGCCTTGAGCACACGCTCTGTCGCCGCCGCGGACAGCGCAACGGCTTCGTTCCACAATTGCCGGTCGAACGCGATCGCAGCCAGTTCCAACTGCCGGTCGGCGGCGGCAATCCACTCTCGCGCGAGCTGTCGAGCGCGGTCGTCAGGCACGATACAGTTCGACCCCTTCGAGGTGTGCGGGATACTCAATGGCGCCCACGTACTCCCGGCGCCACGCGTATTCGGAATGCGACGTGATCAGCAGGTCGTAGTCGATGGGGACCGCGCCGATCGCGACACGCATGTCAATGAGGGTGGCTCGGGCGGCAGGCTTTCGATCGGGTAACACGACGAGGATGTCGAGGTCGCTGTCCGGGCGAGCGTCCCCGCGGGCATGCGACCCGAACAGGAGTATCCGTTCCGGGTCCCACGCGCGCAGGACGGTGACGACACGTCCCAGCGTGACGGTTCGCGCATCATCCAGAACCAAGGAGCCGGCTGCCACGGCTCGGGCATATCCGCGTCCACGGCAGAAAGGGAGACCCCGTGAGACGTCTGCGTCGGCGGGCACCGTCTCACGTCCGGCAGCAGGCGGCGATCCCGGCCTCGAGCGGCCTCAGCGGCCGGGGCCACGAAGGACTGTGATCCACGCCACTTCCAGCGCGAACGGGCCGGGTGTCTTCTCGGCCAGCAGGAAACCGATCGACGAGACGCTGCGGGGATCCACCGGGCCCACTCCACGCAGGACCCGGCCGAACGAGGTGGCCTCGAACCGGTCCAGCGGGACAGCCACATCGATCCACTCGCCCGTGCGGGTCTTCACAGGCGCCCGGTACGAGAAGGCCATCATCCGACCCGACGCGTAGAGGTTCAACTGGTACTCACGCCCGTCGCCGCGCTCGCGGACCACGAGCGTGTCGCCCGTCTGCAGTCCGAGTGCCCGAGGTCGGGATCGCACCGAGGCGAAGCCGCCGTTGTTCTCCAGCGAGAGCGTCCCGTAGAACTCCAGGGTCTGGCGTTCGGTGATCCTGAATCGGCCGTCGGACACGCCGCCCATCACGCCGTCGTTCACGGCCTGCCACGCGGCGGCCGCGTCGGGCGACGCGAACGCAAACAGCGGAACCTGCGGGGCCTGGGCCATCGGCGGCACTCCCATCAGAGCGACCAGAGCTGAGATCACTAGTGCGCGAGTCATGCGGAACACCTCGTCAGGGAAGCACCGTGGACACCAACCCCCCGGCGGGCAGAACGGGAAACCAGCCGTGGCTCTGTGTTCCCTGTTCTTCTGACGCTGCCGCGCACCCACCGGGTCCATTCCCGTCGTGATGTCGCCGCACACACGCCACCGCCACCGTCGGTCGCGCCGGTCGGCCGGCTTGTGCTCGTCGAGTTCCGCAAGGAGAGCGCGTGGGTGCCCATCCGGGAGGAGCACAAGATGAGCGTCAGGGAAGCGCGGATGGAGCTCGAGACGGAAGGCTACCGCTTCGATCGCGTTATCGACGTGCTGCCCTGGCAGCACATCCTCGTGTTCCGCCGTTAGCGGCGCTCCACCGCCAGCAGCGAGACGTCGTCTTTCAACGCTTCGCCGCACCAGGCACGGACGGTCGCCGAGATCATATCGAGCCCGGTCCGCAGCGGCTGGTCTCGCCATCGAGCGATCTCGTCGAGGAAGCGGGCGTGGCCGAACTCCTCTCCGGCGGCATCGAGGGCTTCGGTCGCGCCATCGGTGTAGAAGTACAGGCGGTCGCCCGGCTCGAGCGCCAGGGTCTCGTCGTCGAACGTCGCCTCGTCGATCATGCCGATCGGCAGGCCCACGCCTGCCACCGGGGCGGGGGGCTCTCCCCTGCGCAGCAGCACCGGCGCCGGATGGCCGGCGACCACGTACTGGAACCGCCCAGTCGCTGCGTCCAGCACGCCGTAGACGAGCGTGAAGTACTGGCGGGTGCGGTCCATCGGAAACTGCCGGTTCAGCCGCTCGGCGACACGCGAGGGCGAGACCATCGATGGCGCCGTCCCAGCGTTCTCGGTGAGCAACGCCCCCTCGACAACTGGCGACAGCACGTGCGTGAGCGTAAACGACAGCAGGGCGGCTCCGACGCCATGACCGCTCACGTCCAGGACGTAGAGGCCCAGGCGGTTGTCGGGAAGCGGGACAATGCCTACACCGTCGCCGGCGAGATCGTCGCACGGATGGAAGGCATGCGCGATTCGCAGGCTGCCGACCTCGACATCGGCCGGGGGCAGCAGGGCCTGCTGCACGCGCGCGGCCAGCCTCAGGTCGTGCTCGAGGGCTTCCTTCGAGCGGCGCAGCCCGTCCTCGGCCAGGCGGCGGGCGGTGACATCGGACTGAATGCCGATAAAGTGGGTGACCTCGCCAGACGAGTCGCGGACGGGCGTGATCGACAGGCGGTTCCAGAACGCGGTGCCGTCTTTGCGGTAGTTCAGAATCTCGACGACGCACTCACGATGCTCGCGAAGGGCGGCCCTGATCTCTGCGACGGCGGTAGCGTCGCTGTCCGGCCCCTGCAGGAAGCGGCAGTTCCGGCCCAGCACTTCCGCCGCCGGGTATCCGGTCAAGCGCTCGAAGCCCTCGTTCACGTAGATC
>Ga0315273_10007580_pt1 | contig 13604 bp, 9 predicted proteins | sample YL17G02_0_MG_FD_205753 | JGI IMG/M metagenome (GOLD analysis project Ga0315273, IMG submission 205753) | Sediment microbial communities from Yellowstone Lake, YNP, Wyoming, USA - YL17G02_0 | ecosystem: Environmental > Aquatic > Freshwater > Lake > Sediment | place: USA: Wyoming | collected... | reverse complement strand
CGACTGCACAGACCGCAACTGACGTCATGGACAATGGCTTACGTCCCTCAAAGCCCGAAACCTTTGCCGGCGAGATGGTCCACCACCGACATCCGCAGCGCACCGAATGATCGGAGCTCTAAACCGACGGCCCTGCCCGGGCGACGGACAGCGCTTTTGCCGGCACCGCCGAACAATGATTCACTCCGTGCGGCAGACAAACGGAGAGCCGGGTCTACTTACACGAAAACCCACTGTTGCTTTCGCGTGTGCGATATGCTCCGCACGGAAATACCTCCATCCTTGCTCTCCAAGGAGCCGAACACCCCTTCCACCTGTTTGCTGCAACAGAACCTGAGTCTATGAATAACAGACACACCAAGTTAATTGTTACTCTAGGGCCAGCCACATGTACAGAGAGAGACCTCAGGATTATCAAAGATAAAGGAGTCGATTTTGTTAGGGTCAATATGTCGCACTCGAGCCTGCAATCCATGGAACGTCTTCTTGCTCTGGCGCAAAGAGTCGGGATTCCGTTCATCATAGACACCGAAGGCTCGCAAGTTAGAACCGGGGAGCTGGCGGAACCGGCCGTCCATTTCGAAGACAATGACGAAGTCAGACTCTATGCTGAGGAAATCATAGGGAATTCGAAAGCGGTGAGCCTGAAGCCCGCCCACGTGGTTGGACAACTGGAACCGGGAGACTTGGTTTACATCGATTTCGACACTGTGATCCTGCGGGTCATGGACGTCTCCACTTTATCCAAAGGCTTCATCAAGGCGAAGGCAATATCCGGCGGTGGCTTTGGAGGAAACAAAGCAGTTGTGATCGATCCCGTCTTAAAGAAATCATTTCGACTTCCTCCATTGTCGCCGAAGGATTATCAGGCTATTCAGTTGGGCTTAAAGGCCGGGGTCGATCACATCGCGGTTTCGTTTGTTCGCTCCGCAAACTCGATTAGGGAAGCCAGAGCGGCAACGTGCAACCGCATGAAGATTATCTCCAAGGTAGAGTGTACAGATGCGCTCGAAAACATAGAAGAAATCGTTCGGGAATCGGATTATCTATTGATTGATCGAGGTGACCTTGGCAAGGAGATACCGATCGAGAAGATTCCCTTTGCCCAGACGCTCATTATAGCCAAGGCGCGGCGATGTGGCACTGGTGTGTTTGTTGCCACTAACCTCCTGGAAACGATGGTCGAGAAGAAGAACCCAACGCGGGCGGAGGTCCAGGACGTTGTAAACACTCTCCTTGACGGTGCCATAGGCTTGACTTTGGCGGCGGAAACGGCCATTGGAAAACATCCGATGGAATGTATCAATATGCTGAACCGGATCATACAGCATACGGAGGATGTGCTCAGGAATAGTAAAGGGGAAGTTCGGACCAGTAGCTGGCTCAAAGAGCTTGAATCTACAGACTATCTGTTGAGGGATGTGTCCTCATCGTTGATCCCGCCGCATGGTGGCACGCTAATCAACCGGGTGCTTGTGGATTTGCCCGGCGATGCGTATCTGGAATCGCTCCCGAAGGTTCGGCTTGACGAGAGCCAGCAGATGGATGTTGAGCAGATCGCGAATGGAACCTACAGTCCGCTGGACGGATTCATGGGTCAAGAGGATTTTCTCTCTGTGTTGGATGAGATGCGGCTGGTAAGTGGCGTGGTATGGCCGCTCCCTATTACGCTGGATGTGTCTGAAGAGGTGGCAAAGGGCGTGTCGATCGGCGATACGATTAGTCTGAGTGATCGCGACGGTGAAGTGATGGCCCTTCTTCATGTGAAGGAGCGATATCGTTTCGATCGGGAGGAGACGGCGCAAAAGATGTACGGCACGAGGTCCGACGATCACCCGGGAGTGCGACTGATTAGGGCGATGAAGCCCATCCTGCTGGGGGGGCCGATCGATTTGATGAAATGTAGACAGTCGAGTATGAGAGCATATGAACAAACGCCACGACAGGTGCGACGGCTGCTTGTGGCCAGGGGATGGGCCAAGGTGCTCGGGTTCCATACGCGAAACGTGATTCACAGGGGGCATGAATTCATGCAATTGAAGGCGATGGAGGAGGAGAAGTGTGATGGTCTGCTCCTGCATCCAGTGATCGGTAAGAAGAAGGCGGGTGATTTCAAGCCGGAGTTCATTCTCAAAAGCTATGAGAAGATGATTGCGAGTGTCTATCCGAAGGACAAAGTGGTGCTTGCAGCGTTTTCCACATTCTCGCGATATGCTGGTCCAAGGGAAGCTTTGTTCACCGCCTTGTGTCGAAAGAATTATGGGTGCAGTCACATTATTGTTGGACGGGATCACACGGGAGTTGGCAAATATTACGACCCGTATGCCTCGCAGAGAATATTCGACAGGTTTCCTGATCTGGGCATTAAGATAGTCAAATTCAACGAAATATACTACTCAAGGAAGGTCAATGATTACGTGCAGGAAGACGGCATCTGTGCCGATTACGGAACCGATGAAAAGCTGCGCGTTCTGAGCGGCTCCGAGGCCAGAGCCATTTTCCAGAAGGGTGAAGCGCCCCCAAGTTGGTTCATGCGGCCGGAGATATCGGCCATTGTATTGGAGGCGCTGAGAAGCGGCAAGCAGGTGTTCGAGGAAGTGGACTGAAGGGCTGGTTTCTCAAATCGGGATGACGCGGGTTTGGGTTGAACAGAGAATCGGGACACCGGTCAGAGCGTAGGTTTGGCGTCCGGCGATCGCCGGGCCGAAGTGAGTTCTCACTTTTGCGGTGGCGTATACGGGCTGAGGGCTTGGGCGCGGCCGCCCGCGACGAGGGGACGCGGACGGGGCTGTGAGGGTCGGAGGGAGCGGCACGTCGCGCATTAATGCCTCGCAACGGCTCAAAGGAAACCTGCATCGTTGCCGGATTCGAATTGTCTGTGCAGACTGTCTGCCGTGCAAGCGACTCGATACCGTGCGGGAGGGGTCAGAAGCCCCGTCACAGCTGTGTGCGTTGTTATGCCATGGAAGCCGAGGGGCGCCGCATCAGAAGGCTTTCGTGGTGCGTGGATCAAGTGTCATGAGGCATGGAACCGCTAAGACCGAGGGCTGAATGAAGGTTATTTACATTATGGGCGCGGGGCACATAGGATCGACGATACTTGATATTGTCCTGGCATCCCATCCCAGTATGGAGAGTGCGGGTGAGATTTCGAAGTTCGTACGTGCTCTCTGCACGCCTAACGATAAGCGAAAGTGCGCTTGCGGCGCGGGGCTGCATGAATGTCCGTTCTGGCTGGATGTCCAAAGAATATGGGTTGACACAATCGGTACGGATGATCCGACCAGGATGATGTATCTGCAGGGCCGATACGAAACCTCCTATTCTGGGTGGACTAGACTCCTTTGGAACAGCTGTAAACCGTCATCCGAGTTCACAGAATATCTTTGCAAGACCGCCGCCCTTTACAACGCAGTCGGACAGGTGAGCGGAAGGCGCTTTGTCGTGGACTCCTCCCTGACTCCGCGACGGGCCTATGCCCTGGCAATGAATCCCGATATTGATTTGTATCTGATTCACCTGGTGCGGGATGGCAGGGGGGTGATTTGGTCCCTGAAGAAGCCGAACAAGAGGACACTGACAAAGGTCTATGTGCCCGCTCCTGCATCGCGCACAACGAGGTACTGGATTTCTGCCAACCTGCAGAGTCTATGGGTTTTTAGCAATGTGAGCGCTGAGAAGCGGCAGATGATTCGCTACGAAGACTTTGTAACCGACCCACCCATGACTCTGACGAAGATAGGAACTCTGGTGAAGGAAGACCTGTCTGAACTCATCAGTGACATGAGTCTGACCAATCCCCGTCAGGCCCGGCACACGATGGGCGGAAACAGAGTGCGAATGCAGAAAGACGTTCGGATAAGTCCTGATTTTTCGTGGCTGGATCAATTGCCGCAGAAAGATCGAAGGATCTTCTGGAGGTGGGCTGGCTGGCTGGCTCGACGATTTGGCTACTCGAAACACCCGGAGGCCTGTGCCGCGTGGGCCGCCGGCCCGGACACCGTCGCGGATCATCAATGAAACATACCGGTTGAGAAAAGCGGCCTCCTATGGGGCGGGATCTGGTAAAGCGGTATTCCATTGAGAAGATAGGTGTTCGCAACCTGATTGCGCTTCTTGCGGATGTCTATAGGTCAGGCAAGGTCCGGGAATCTGTGTCGTTTGCAGTCTGGGAACTGTGCTACAGAACAGGCATCTTTTCAAAACGAAATCGCCTGAAGTTCAATAGCGGCCCGATTCTTAGGCTTCAGGGTCCAGAGATCGGGAGCGCGGAGTTCGAAAACAGAATCGCAGAGCATTTTCATCACAGGGCCTTGAGAATTGTCCGCTCGCCTCATAGCTGGAAACGCTTCTTTGTTGACAGTCGGGGAAACCTCTACGGGTACATTGAGCATGATAATAACAGCCTGTACAAGTGCTGTCCCGGCGCCGAATCGTTGGAGCGCATAGGCAGGTTTGTCGAGAAGATCAAGTCTATCTTTGTATCCAGCAGCGGAACAGTATTTGTGTCTGTCAGGGGCGCGCTTTATCGAGGTTTCGATAACGGCGGAGAATTCCAGAAAGTTCTCGCTCTGAGCTCCTCCGATAGCTTCATAAGGCACAATTATGCCATGACGGAGACACCCGATGGCACCTTGATCATAGGAGAGTATGGCAACGTGTGGGAGCACAATCGCTGGAGAAACCTCGCCTACCTGTATTTCAGTTCCGACAATGGAATAAGCTGGAGAAAGACTGACTTTCTCATTAGAAGGGGCGTTAACAAGCATGTCCACATGATTCACTATAGCCGGCGGCTGGATAGATTGCTGTTGGCGGATGGAGACAACAGAAAGCAGCTGTGGGTTAGCGATCCTGCTGGGTGCTATTCCATCGACGACATCAGATGGAGGCTCAGGACAAGCTGGCACATTCAGACTGGGGGATACACCTCGATCGTGGAGTGTGATGGAAAGATACTGTTTGGTACGGATTATCAGGGTGGCACAAACTTCCTGGTCGAGACAAACGATGCGAAGAGACTTGTCAAGAAGGTCGTGCCTGATCCATACCGGCGCAGCCCGATCCATAGCCTGCTGCGTCGACAGTCTAGGAGGGGATGCGAGATATGGGCAAACCTGCCTGTGTCAACGGGCCGCTCAAAGAGCTTACTGATGTATACGGAGGATAATGGCGGGAGCTGGAACAGGGTGATAGAGTACGATAGCAGGACGCATGGAGTGTCATTGATAGGTGCGGCAAGTATGGCTGTGACTGAAGTGTATTGCGCGATAAATGATATGAAGAATGAGCGCCGGGTTGTATATAGGATCACTGATTGCTAGTGCTCATGCGAATGCGGTGTGTTGATACTTACGAATGTGCAGAGTGGCTCGGACGGAGAGTCGGTTGTGACTTGCGTAAGAGACACTTAGCGCTGTTTGTAAGGCTGAGGGTGGCTGTGAGGGGTCATAGACGGCGAGGGCTGGGATCTGCGACATGTTTAGCTGGTTGGTGTGAGTGAGAGGGACGATTGTGCAGAAACCACCGATGGCGCTTGTTGTGAGACTGTGCGAGATGTTGGAGGATGCCAAAGTACCGTATTGCCATTGGAAGAGCAATAATGCGCTTGAGCGTTCCGCCAGCGGAGAGAATGACCTGGATCTCTTGGTGAGTCGAGGCGCTGCGGTGAGGTGTGTGGAAGTGCTGTCACGTATGGGATTCAAGGAGGCGGAAGGGGGGGCGGGAAGACGGGTCTCGGGTGTAAGAGATTTTTACGGATGCGAGCCGCGGGCGGAGAGGCTTGTGCATGCCCACGTTCATTACCAGTTGGTCGTGGGTCATGACATGACGAAGAATGTCCGGATACCGATTGAGGAGCCGTTTGTAGGTTCGGCTATGCAGGGGCTGCTGTTTAAGGTCCCTGCGCCACATTATGAATATGTTGTATTTGTTATCCGGATGGCATTGAAGCACTTGGGATGGGATGCTGTTGTCTCGAATGACAGGAAGCTGAAGGATGCTGAGCAAAGGGAGCTGGAATATCTTCAGGGCCGGTGCGACATGGCTGAGGTCGAACAAATACTGAAACGACACTTGCCGTATATCGACTCCGCGCTGTTTAAAGAATGCGTTGCCGCGCTGCGTGCTGAGAGCTCGGCATATGCGTGCATGAAGAGTGGACGCGCGGTTCAGCGTGCGCTGGAGGCAAACGCGCGGCATAGGTTCGTGAGTGATGTATTTCGTAAAGTCGTAAGGCGATGGGGATTGAGGTTCAGGCGACGAATTATGAAATCTCCGGTGAGGCGGAAATTCAGCGCCGGAGGAGCAATGATCGCGATTGTTGGAGGAGATGGTGCCGGCAAGACGACGTTGGTGACAAGGCTGTATAGCTGGTTGTCAGGGGATTTGTGCACGATCATGATCCATATGGGGAAACCGCCGGAGTCGATTACGACCAAGCTGGTTAGGGCGGGATTGAGAGTGGGAACGATATTTGGCGTGTATCCTCACCTGAATGCGATGACGCCGTACAGACAGGAAGGGAAAGGGTCGTCGTTCCGTGGAAGGTATCCATGGATGCTTCGGGAAGCCTGCAAGGCGCGCGATCGCTATGCGACTTACCTAAAGGGCAGGAGGTATGTGAATAGAGGAGGGATTGTGATCTCTGATCGATTCCCGGTGCCTCAAGTGTCCCTGATGGAAGCGCCAGTGATCGGCAGGATCGCCAAGGGTGGTGCGAATAATAGATTGACAAGGTATCTCATGAATTACGAACGAAGGTGCTATGAACGTATAACACCGCCTGAACTGCTGATCGTTCTCAGGTTGGATCCGGAAGTTGCTGTTCGACGCAAGACAGGTGAGGATCCGATCCAGGTGCGAGCCCGTTCCAATGAGGTATGGGAGGCCGACTGGATGGGCAGCGGCGTTCATGTTGTGGATGGAGGTATGTCCAAGGATGAGGTTCTGTTTTCGATAAAGTCTTTGATTTGGTCAAGGCTATAGGTAAGAGCGGAAGAGCATGGCACTGGGGCGAGTGGGCGAAAGTACAGATATTATGAGAAGTGTTTCGCGCAGGGAGAGCGAGGATCTGCAATGGTGAGGACGCAGAATCCTGGGCGGGGAAAGAAACTGGCGCGATCAATGCTTGCAGGGATAACATGGCAATATCTGTCGGTGTTTGCCAAGGCGTTCCTCAATTTGTTTGTGCTCGCTACGCTGTCACGCCTTCTGTCGCCGGCGGAGTTTGGCGTCATGGGCACTGCATTTATCTTCGTGGGCTTGGCCGAGTTAGTGTCGGAGCTGGGTGTCGGAGCGGCAATCATCCAGATGCGGGAACTCACTGATGAGCATATACGAGTTGGCTTCAGCATAACCGTTGTCCTAGGGATCGGACTGGTGGGAATTCTGTGGATGGCGGCGCCGTTTGTCGCGCTGTTTTTCCGAAACAATGATCTTACGAAGGTTGTGCAGGCAATCAGCCTGCAGTTCCTCCTGGGGAGTTTTGGAGTTGTAGCGGAGGGGCTGGTGAGGCGCAGGTTGCATTTCAGAAAGCTGATGCTGCGTGACATCATGTCCTATGTCTTCGGCTATGCCTTGGTCGGCATCACTCTTGCCTGGCGTGGGTTTGGTGTTTGGGCGTTGGTCGCTGCGTGCCTTTGCCAGACTGCGTGCAAGAGTTTGCTATTGTTGCTGATGGAACCCCACCCGCTCAAACCCTCCTTCGCCCGCCGCGAGCTCGCAGATCTGGCTTACTTCGGTGGAGGAGTGACGTTAGCTCGCCTGTTTACATATTGCGCTAATCAGGGCGACTACTTCGTAGTCGGGCGGCTTTCCGGAATGGTTTCACTTGGAATTTATACGCGTGCGTATCGTTTGATGATGTTGCCGGGAGCATACTTCGGCCAGGCTCTCGATGGGGTGCTGTTTCCTGTGATGGCTAGAATGCAGCAGGAGCGATCGCGTTTGACCAGGATGTATCTGACCGGTGTCACGATCGTCGGTCTTGTGATGGCCCCTGTGGGCATTCTGATGGCTATTATGGCGTCAGAGATGGTTAACATTATTCTTGGGGCGAAGTGGTCAGAGGCTACTGTTCCCTTTCAAGTATTGGCTCTCGGGGTACTCCCGCGTGTGTCATACAAGATTGATAATTCTGTAGCCAGGGCGATGGGCGCTGTCTATCAGCGCAGCATCAGGGACGGGATATATGCGCTTGCCGTCGTGCTGGGCGCTTCGCTAGGGATACGTTATGGATTAGTTGGAGTGGCGGTTGGCGTTCTGGGCGCTTTGATATTGAACAGCGTCATGGCTCTGCAGATGAGTGTGCGGTTGCTTCAGTGTCCTTGGTCAGAATACTTGAGCGCCCAGGCCCCCGGGTTGTTGCTGGCGTTGGCCGTTTCGTTGGTCGCGATCCCGACACGCCTATTGTTGCACGTAAATGGCGCGCCCGACTGGCTCACGCTGCTGGTAACCTGCCTTATTTGCGGTCTGTGTGTGGCGGGAGCCGTGTTGTGGCAACCGCGTAGGATTGTGGGGACCCACGGGCTGGGTGCAATAGTGATGTTGTTCGAGTCAGTGCCGCTGCGTGTCATCCCTCCCGCTGCGCTGAAATGGTTCAACACCAAGGTAGTGCAGAACGCTGCCTGACCGCAATGTCAGCCGCTCAAAGCCGTGGGCAGGAAATCGCGGGAATGTCGTTCTTTGTGGTCAAGTCATGTCCTGCCGGCTGACTTGGATTCAAAGCCGTCGGTAGGGAAAGACGTCAGCCTGTACCGACGCGACAGTGACGTATAGGTAAATCCGGGTGCCCTGGTGATCATACAGCCTCGCCTCGTTGAGTTTGTAGGGTTGCCCGGTGCCGGCAAGACGACGATTGCCCAGCGGGTCATACAGGAACTGACGGACTCGGGTCATCGATGCTTCGGTTTGAGCAGATTGGACACGCCCGAAGGCCTGCAGAAGGAAGCCGGAGGGTTTTATGATAAACTGCGGAGCGCTGGTTATTGCGCCTTATCCTGCATTGTTCACAGGAAGATAGCCAAAGATGCATTGCTGTATGGGGTGCATGTTGAACCGTTCAACATAATCAGTCTTCGACGGGTGTTTAGATTCATGGTCAGGCTCAAGTCTGTAACAAAGCTCGCGAATGGGTCTTACGATATGGTCATCCTTGATCAAGGCATTATGCAAGATATCTGGTCAATCGCTGCTTCTGGCCATCCGCCAAGTGATGACACCTACTTGGAACGATTGATCAATAGCATCCTGGATAGATTGTCACTGCTAGTGGTTGTAATCGATATCGATGTTGAAAAGGCTATTCAGAGGATTGCCAGAAGGCAGACAATGCGCAGCCGCTTTGATCGAATGCCCGTAAACCAGGCCGAGGCGTTGCTCAACAGGCACAAGGATGTGTTTACACAGATCGTTAAGGTAGTTCGCAGATGCAAGAGAGCAGAATGCCTGAGTGTGAGCGGAGATCTGCCAGTTGATCAGAATGTCGAGGCGATCGCTTCCTTTCTTGAGCGTGGATCGCGAAAGTGGGCACTGCAGGGTCGGAGCTTGAATGAATAGCCGCTTGCGTTTGTTGGCAATATGCAATTACCCCTCTGAGACGAGGCCGGCACATCAAGTGTTTGTGCGGGCTCTATTGGTGGAAATGGCCGGCATTGGCGCTGACGTTACGGTGGTGGCCCCGGAATCACTATGGAACCTGGCAAAAGGGAGAACGGGCTTTCGGCTCGCTCCTGCTGCGGATGAAGTCGATGGTCTGTCCGTGCAGCGGCCGCGATATTTGACTTATTCAAACGTTGCCCTTCCTTTAGGCGGTACAACCTCCCGATGGAGTACGACTTCATACGTGAAGGCAGTGTTGCATAGGGTCAGGAGATTGACGGGGAGTTTTGACCTTTGTTTTGGACACTTTCTTTATCCTCAGGGTCTAGCGGCCGCAAAGGTTGGATCTGCGTTAGGAATCCCCTCTGTGGTGTCATTGGGCGAGTCCAGCTTTGATCGCTACGAGGGCGCATACAGTCGGCGGGAGATCAGTGGGTTGCTGGATCAGGCGAATGGCGTGGTTGCGAATTCGAGGCTGATCAAAGACCACTGCGTTCAGCGTTACGGCCTTGCGGAGAGGAAGACGCGGGTATTTCGAAATGGGGTGGATGAACGGCTTTTTACCGTCCGCGATCGGAAGTCATGCCGGCAGAAGTGCGGGTTGCCGTTGGATCGGCCAATCATCGTTTTTGCAGGTCAGTTTATTGAGCGCAAAGGACCTTTGAGAGTTCTTGAGGCGATCAAGTCAAGGCCCGAGATAGGAGTGGTGTTTTTGGGCTACGGCCCACAGGTGCCGCAAGGACCGCAGGTGCTGTTCAGAGGCGAGGTTCCGCACGATGAAGTGCCGACATGGTTGAGCGCGGCGGATGCATTTGCACTGCCCACGCTGAACGAGGGATGCAGCAACGCGATCCTTGAAGCGCTCGGTTGCGGTTTGCCAATCATCTCGTCTGATCTTCCCTTCAACCACGGTATTCTGGACGAGCAGGTAGCTGTTTTGGTCAATCCTCGGGATGTGGGCGCGCTAGAGCTGGCAATTGCTGCCCTGATTGATTCGCCTGAGCGCAGGGCGGCCATGAGCGAGGCTGCCGTGCGGCGGGCAAGTTCCTTTCGCCTTGGCGAGCGCGCCAAAAACGTGCTGGCGTTCTTGAAAGAGTTATGTTGACTGTTAGCCAGCTCCTCCTCGCCGATCCTATTTACGCGTCCTCTCGAGATTACAGCTGCCGCATCCCGAAGTGTACCCCTTGACGGATGAGCGCAGATCGGACCTCTTTCCTGAGCTCATATTAATACCCATATGATAAAGCGCATGTTCTCTACTTTTCGTTTGCGCGATCCCGTTGACGTTGGCGTCGCGCTAATCGGCGGTTCTGCCGCAGCGGCCGCCGGAGTTGCGCTTGGCTGGGGAAAGTCCGCCTGGATAATTGTGATTCTTTCTGGACTGGCGGGATGTCTTGCCATTATCCGGCGCCCTGCCCTTGGGGTGGCGCTGATCCTGACGCTGGCGCCACTGGAAGATTTTCTTATAATTCAGGGCCAGACTGCGGTCATGTTGGCAGCCCTACTGGTGGCAGCAATATTTGCAGTTCAGGTGGCCATTCGAAGGAGACTCCTGGTTGACAGCACGGCGGTAATGGCAGCGGCATTGATAATGTGGGCTCTCGCAACTATTCTTTGGAGCCCAGACAAAGATTCCAGTGCGTCAAACTGGATCAGTTTTGCACTCGTTGGTCTACTGTATTTATTGCTGATCAATCTTATTGAATCAAAGGAAGATCTCAAACTCGCACTATGGGGTCACGTTATCGGCGGATCGATCCTGTCGCTGATTGTGACAAAGGCACTGATGGCTCATGATTTCGCCCGGAGCGAATTCGTCCTCGGATATGGAATCAATCTAGTCAGCCGATTGATTGGTCTGAATCTACTGCTCTCTATGCTGCTTTATGAATTAGAACGCCACTTTCTGCGCAAGGTGGCTCTGTTCCTGGCGGCAGTCCTGGCTGGTATCGGAGTGGCAGTAACGCTAAGCCGCGGAACATGGCTGGGAGTTTTAGCAAGCGTGGTGATATTGGGGCTGACCGGGGCATTCAGCGGAAGAAGGCGCCTCCCGGTTGGCAAGCTACTGCTGTTATGTCTGGGCGGCGTCATCTTGATATACATCCTTAATACATACCTCTTCGATCAGCACGGGCTTTGGAAGTTGACCGAGCGGTTTCAATCCGGAGTGACACTCAGCGATTCTGGCGGCGGTCGCTTGAAGATCTGGCGTGTTGCCTGGCAGGTGTTTACTGACGCTCCGATTTGGGGTCATGGATATAATTCCTTCAAGTATGAATATACGCGTTACCTCGACACCGGTGGCGATATTAAGAACGCACACAACGCCTATGTGTTAATGGGGTGTGAGCTGGGAATGGTGGGAGTGGTCCTCTTCATAGCAGTCCTGCTCACGGTGTTTGCCAAGGTGTGGCGCCTATTCTCCGCAAAAGGGGTCAACGGTGCGGCCATTGCACCCTGGTGCATGGCGTTGTTCGCTTTTGTATTTGTTGCCACAATGGTGGACAGTGCGGTGGAACGAAAATATGTGTGGTACACATTGGGTCTAATCACGTTACTGACCCGATTCTACAGTGACACTCAGTCAACAGACAATAGAGCTTTTCCCAGGGCATGAGGCAATGGACCTGAGAGCGGACGGCCGAATCCTGTATGTTTCATCAGTGGATGTATCCATTGGAAATGGCCCTGGTGTAAATGAGAGGGAGTTTGTGTTGGGGTTGCATTCGGCCATCAAGGAGAGGGCACATTTCCTGATTCCTCGGCCGGCTCGTGATGTGGATGAGCTGCGCAATATTGGATGTACGTATGTGTTTCCTCATCGGAGACACAATCCTTTGTTATATCCAGCCCATGTTAGCGCGCAGGTGATCGCCGCGCAGAGGTTGCTTCAGAGTCAGCGCTTTGACCTGATTGTTTTCAGGTTGGACGTGTTGCCGGTTGGACCATATGTAATTACTCGCAATCATCGTGTCCCCTATGCGTTAAAGACAGTCGGACAGGGGATGCTTAACGTGTTGGGTGAACGGCTGGGGGTAATAGGAAAGGTGCTGGCCCGGGTTAATCTGCGAATTGTCAGGAGAATGGTTGAGGGGGCAATCTGCGGTGATTCCGTGAGCAAAGCACAGGTGGAATACCTTCATCAACTGCTTGGGTCAGTGTCGAGCAAGATCGTGTGGATCGATAATGCTGTTAACACCAAGCGGTTTTGTCCTGTGGCAACGGCGCAAGCGAGGCAGGAGTTGGGCCTTGCGCGTTATAACCCGATCGTTTGTTATGTTGGTTCACGGCCATGGGAGCGTGGAGGGATGCAGTTGATTGAGGTTGCGCCTCGTCTTATACATAGATATAGGGATCTTGGGATTGTTATAGTGGGAAATGGGGGCGGAGCCGAGGCGCTGCAGAAGGCGGCTCGGGAGCGTGGGGTAGCCGAGCACTGTGTGTTAACCGGATACGTGCCGTTTGACCAGGTTCCGAAATATATAAACGCCTGCGATGTCGGTGTTTCGATCAGCCTTCGACCTGATAGGTCTGCGGCCTCGGAACTGAAGGTGCGGCAATACCTGGCGTGTGGCAAGCCGGTGGTTATCAGCCCGGGGAGTAACGAGTTTGTGGTTTCTGAGAAGCTGGGAACAATCGTGCCACCGAATGACATGGAGGCAATTGGGGCTGCGTTGGAAGAGATGTTGTCTCAAGGCGCCGGAGAGCGTGAGGGGTTCGCCCGAAGGGCGGCGCAATACATGAAGGAGAATCTGTCGATTGAAGCTGCTATTGCGAGGCGATTGACCCTATGGTCTGAACGGCTCGAATCGAGGTGATTGATCGGGTTGACTCGACTTGCTTTGGCTGGGGAGTCGGCGAACGTTGTCAGCAAGCGGCAAGCGAGCGCCAGGCCGATGTGGACGTATGAGCTGGTTTAGGTTGCGGATCACGCGTCGAGGTCGGGTCTGAAGGGGTGAATGGCTGGCGTGCGGAGGCACGCGGTAAGAGCCTGAGCTGGTCAA
>Ga0315273_10007579_pt1 | contig 13604 bp, 17 predicted proteins | sample YL17G02_0_MG_FD_205753 | JGI IMG/M metagenome (GOLD analysis project Ga0315273, IMG submission 205753) | Sediment microbial communities from Yellowstone Lake, YNP, Wyoming, USA - YL17G02_0 | ecosystem: Environmental > Aquatic > Freshwater > Lake > Sediment | place: USA: Wyoming | collected... | reverse complement strand
ATCCCCAACCGCGACCGGGGTTCCGCGTACGTTCGCTTCACACATCGCGCACTGTCTTGGCCGACCGTGGCCGTTGCGGTCGTCACCATCGGCGACGAGGCCCGCATAGCGCTCGCCAACATGGGTGACCGACCCCTGCGCGCCGGAGCCTCCGAGCGCGCGCTTGCGGAAGGCGCCACCGTTGACGCGGCCGCGCTCCTCGCTGACCGCGACACCGACCCCCCGAGCGACGAGAAGGCAAGCGGCGGGTTCCGCCGAGAGCTCGCAAGGGTCCTCACCCGCCGCGCGCTGGAACAGGCTCTCGCGTGAGGCTGGAGGACGAGTTCTCGCTTCCCATTTCCCCGGCATCCGTGTGGGACGCGATCCTCGCCGATATCGAGGGCGTCGTCTCCTGCATCCCCGGCGCGGAACTGACCGAAGTCCTGAGCCCCACCCGTTGGGCGGGAAGGCTCTCGGCGAAGATGGGCCCGATATCACTGAGATTCTCAGGAAACGTCGAAGTGGAAGAGCTGGACCCGGCCGAACGCCGCCTGGTCCTGACTGCCGACGGCGGTGAGATCCGCGGTCGCGGGACAGCCCAGGTGGTGGTAACGCTGGTCGCCAAGAGCGACGGAGGGGACGGCTCGACGGTGAAGATGGCCTCGGACGTGACGCTGACGGGCCGGGTCGCCCAATTGAGCAGAGGGATGCTTCCGAAGGTCGCCCGGGACCTGACCGCGAGCTTCGCACAGTGCCTGTCCGAGCGTCTCAAAGAGGGGGCGTCTTGATAAGCGGGATCATCCTGGCTGCCGGATCCTCCACGCGAACGTCCGGCACCAAGCAACTCCTTCCGTTCCACGGCAAGCCGATCCTCCAGCACGTGATAGACGCCGCCTTCCAGGCCGCCCTCGACGAGATCCTGGTGGTGATCGGTCACGAACATGACAGCCTGCGCGCCGCGATAGAGCTTCCGCCGAAGGCGCGCTTCGTCCTCAATCTGGACCACGAGTCCGGTCTTTCGACGTCGCTGGTCACATCCCTGCAAGCGGCCGACCCCACATGCGAGGCCGCCGTGATCCTCATGGGGGATCAACCGACGCTATCGCCGGCCGTCATCCGAGCCCTGGTGGCCACCTTTCAGGAGACGATGATGCCGGTCGTGCGCGCGGAGTTCCGCGACGGACCCGGGCCCGCTCTCCTTTCCGCAGGGATATGGGAGGACCTCATGACGCTGGAGGGCGACACGGGAGCGCGCGGGTTCATCGAGGCGAACCCCGACCTCGTTGAGACCGTCCGACTCGACGAGGACGCACCGATAGACGTGGACAGCGATGAGACCTACAGGCTCCTGGTTGAGGCCCATGGCGGGGCCTGAGAGGATGTCCGCCTGATGAAGATCATCCACATCGCCCTCGGCATCGGCATCATCCTGGCGGCGCTGGCCACGGTCATCGTGGCCTTCATGCCCGCGAAATTCAGCGACGAACAGTTCGAAGGCGTGTCGGGGACGGTCGCGGGGTTGCTCATAGTCCAGGTCGTCGTCGGCTTCTTCCTCTTCACATCCCAGGTGAACGAGGACTTCAACGCTCTGATACACATCATCCCGCCGGTGATGTCGCTGGCCGCGGTCTTCGGAGCCCGTGCGACGCAAGGGGATAGGAGGAGACTCCTCGTCTCTCTGGCCGGCGCTCTCGTGCTGGTAGCCGGGGTGACCTCGTATCTGACCGGCCTGGCCGCCCGGACGCCGGGCGGCTAGAGCCCCGCGGCGGCCCGCACCTGGCCGAGGGACTTCTCCGCCAGGGACGGGTCGGCAGACACCCACCAGACCTGGTTGCCGGACGCGAAGAAGTATTGGGTCTGGCCGAATCCCTGCAGCTTCCAGACACCACCACCCATCTGTTGTGGCATGCCGAACGGCGTATCCCCGCCCGCGATCGCGGCGGCCATCTGTTCCGCCATGGCGGACGCCATCGCATCCGCGTCCGTGGAGGCGACCCATATCTGCGACTCGTGATCGCCGTTCTTGTAGTTACCCACCACCGCCCCGGACAGCGGGAACTGACTCGGAAGGAAAGCGGTCACCTGTTGCAGAGCCTGATCGGCGGTCAGGGTTTCCGCCAACGGCACACCGGCGAGTCTGGGGGGAAGGTCGGGAACGCTCGCCTGCCCCTGCCCCTGCGCCGGCATCCCGCCGGGCATGCCCCCCGGCATCCCCGCTGCCGAGCCTGTAGCGCTTCCAGTCGCCGGTTCCTTCCTCAGGACCGTGAAGGCAACCGCAACGATCAAGACGATCCCCAGCATCGCGAGTCCCGTGTTCCGCAGGATCGCCAGTCTCTGTTCCCGCGTCACTTCCTCATCGACAGCCTTGCGGCGCATGGGAAGCCAGGCGAATGCGAGCACGAACGGGGCCAGGCCAACTGCCACGATCCCGCCCACGAGGAGGGCGGTCAGCCACTGTGGCATCAGGGAGTGGGTCCCGAAGTCGGCGGGATCTCCCCTGCCGGGCTCTCCTGAGGAAGTGGCGGCTCTCCGGACGGGGCCACGATGGGACCCGGCGGCACCGGTGTGAAGCCGGGGGCCAGGAGCGCCAGGTACTCATCGATCGACTTCGCCGTGTAGAAGGCCCCGAGCTTCTTCGCGACTATCTTCCCCTGGGAGTCGACCAGGAAGGACTCGGGATAGCCAGAGAGCCCCCACCGCTGGTACTGGAGCCCGCTCGGATCGAATGCGCTGTCGTAGTCGATGCCGTAGAACTCCTCGAAAGCTCTGGCCCAGGACGCGGAGTCGGACTCATCGACGCCGATGAAGTAGATACCCGACCCCTTCCAGCGACGGTAGGCGTCCGCCAGAACGGGGCCCTCGTCCTTGCACGGGCCGCACCAGGACGCCCAGAAGTTGACGAAGACCGGCTTGCCCTTCAGGTCGGCGAAATCGACGTGATTGCCGTTGATCGTGTCCAGCTCGAACCCCGGCGCCGGCTTGCCCTCCGGCGCGGCGTTGTCCAGGCCCTTCTTGCTCCCGGCGGAGACCGCCAACCAGAGCAGGAAGACCGCCCCGATCACGATCCCGGCGATCAGGATCCCCCTCGAACGGGAGCCGGGCTTGTCCCCCCGGGGCCCCTGGGATCCCTGCGGACCGGAGGCATCCAGGTCTATACCTAGCGCGGCCGCCGCTCCCGTCGGCTCAGGGGTGTTTCCGCTGGTCGGGTCCGATCCATCCACAGGGGGTTCCTTTGAGAACGCGGGTTGAGCACAAAGCTTATGGGTCGAAGGTTCTAAACGCGGCGCTATCTGTCCCACGGCCCTAGGGACCATCGGCACCCATCAAATACGACCGAATCTGTCATAAGTATGGCTAGCAGGTGAGAAAGTGTCTCGCAGGAGGGAAACCCATCTTCATCCCACTCGGCGAGGCCGATGCATCCGGGAACCACGGCACGGGAGTAACTCGATGAGCGACTTGGATCCGTTCCAGAGCGACGAGTGGAAGGACGCCGCCAGCGGCGACCTCGAGGCGAGGCAGAACAAGAAACCGTTGGCCATCCTCGGCATCGCGGCCCTGGCCGCGATCCTCATGATGTCGTTCGGCATCTTCAAGAAGTCGGTCGTCTACTACAACTACCCCTCGGAGGTCATGGCCTCTCCCGTCGCTTTCGAGGGCAAGGTGGTCCGTCTGCAGGGAACGGTCGTTCCCGGAACGATCCAGTACGACGACGCCACCGGCGCGACGACCTTCGAGGTCCTCGACCCGCAGGACGAGACCACAACGATGACCGTCGTCTATTCGGGTACCGTTCCCGACACGCTGAAGGACAACGCACAGGCCGTTGCCGAAGGCGAGTACAAGGACGGGGAGTTCCAAGCAACGACCCTGTTCGCCAAGTGTCCCTCCAAGTTCTCAGCATCCACATCCCCCGCGGCAGCAGCATCGACTACGTCTGAGACTCCGGGGGGTTGAGTGCCCGATCTTCCCGAACTGGGGATCGAACTCTCCGGCGTACGCAAGTCCTTCGGATCCCAGGCCGCGCTTCAGGGGATCGACCTTTCGATCGCGCAGGGCAGCTACGTGGCCGTCATGGGTCCGAACGGAGCCGGAAAGACGACGATGCTCAAGATCATGGCGGGCCTGTCGGCTCCGACCAAGGGCAGCGTCCGAGTTGCGGGGATAGAGATGCGGCGCGCCGGACCGGGGCTCCGACGTCAGGTGGGCTTCGTGAGCCACGAGAGCATGCTCTACCACGACCTATCCGCGTGGGAGAACCTCGTGTTCAACGCCAAGCTCTTCGAGGTTGCCCGGCCCGAGGAAGTCGTGACCGCGGTGGCCGAGCGTCTCGACGTTGCCAAGCATCTCCAGAAGCCCGTGCGCGCGCTGTCGCGCGGCACGCGCCAGCGCGTCGCCATCGCCAGGGCCATCCTGCACAACCCGCGTGTGCTCTTGATGGACGAGCCCTACACCGGACTGGACGAGGTTGCCGCCTCGTCGCTCTCCGACCTGCTGATCGAACTGCACACGCCCGAGCGAACCCTGATCGTCACCGTCCATGAGGTCTTCAGAGCACTTACCGGACCCGAGCGGCTGGTCGCGATCGCCGGAGGCAAGGTCGCCCTGGACCGTGCCATCAAGGGCGACGAAGAAGACGTCACGGACGCGTATCGAGAGCTGCTGCGGGTCGACAGTCAGGGAGCCAGGACATGAGCTGGATGGGCCCGGCGACGCTGATAGCGCGCAAAGACCTCCGTATCGAGATGCGCACGAAGGATGTGGTGACGTCAGTCGGCCTGTTCGCCCTGCTGGTGGTCGTTGCGACGAGCTTCTCCTTCCCGACCTCCGGGGAGGGACGCCAGGGCGTTGCCGCAGGGATGCTGTGGATGGCCTTCCTGTTCTCATGTCTCCTCGGCCTGGGCCGCTCGTTCGCCCTGGAGAAGGAAGAGGGGAACATGGAAGGGCTCATGTCCTCGCCCGCTCCGCGGGAATCCATCTACCTGGGCAAGATGCTCTCCAACCTGATCTTCACCGGACTCGTCGAGTTGGCGATAATCCCGATCTTCCTGATCCTGCTTCAGCTTCATCCCGGCAAGGGCATCACGTTGCTGGTGCTCACCGCGATCCTGGGGACCTTGTGCATCGTGACGGTCGGGAGCCTCTTCGCGGCGATGGCCGTCAACACCCGCACCAGGGAGGCCATCCTCCCCGTCCTCGTCATCCCGGTCGCCGTGCCGGTTGTTATCGCCTCGGTGAAGGCGACGGAGGCGGCGTTCCTCGGCCAGTCCGTCGCCTCGGCGCAGGGGTGGCTGATACTTCTTACCGCCTATTTCCTGGTGTTCTTGTTGGTGTCGTTCGCGACTTTCCCTTTCCTACTGGAGGAGTGAGATGGCAGTTGACGCAGATCGTTTGACGGACGAAGACGAAGCACCAGCGATACGCAAACCCAACCTCAAGCTCTGGGCTGGGCTGACCACACTCGCGTTCTTGGCCCTCATCCCGATGGCTCTCTTCTACGCACCGGAGGACGTCGCGCAGGGAGCAGCGCAACGCATCTTCTACATACACGTTCCCAGCGCGTGGATCGGCTTCCTCGCCTTCGGCGTCGTCTTCGTATGCAGCATCGCGCTCCTGGCAACCAGCAGGCGCAAGTGGGACGACATAGCCGCCGCGTCAGCGGAGGTCGGCGTCATCTTCACGCTCGCCGTCGTCCTGACCGGACCCATCTGGGCCAAGGCCTCCTGGGGGATCTGGTGGACGTGGGATCCGAAGTTGACCGCGGTCTTCATCCTCCTGTGCATCTATCTGTCCTATCTGGCCCTGCGTCAGTACGTCGACGAACCTCTGCGTCGGGCACGCTTCTGTGCGGTGCTCGGCATAGTCGGCTTCCTCGACATCCCCATCATCGTCATGGCCGTCTCCTGGTGGCGCGGCGAGCACCCCAGTTCCGTCCTCGTCAAGGGCGGCATGCCGCACAAGGACCTTATCGTCCTCATGATGGGCAACCTCACTTTCACCCTTCTCTACATCACCCTGTTGAAGACCCGGATGTACGTGAACGCGCTGAAGCGCGCCAAGCAGGAGGAGATAGCCGCATGAACGAGACGCCGATGACCGTCACGTATGAGGTTTGGGGATACCTCGTAGGTGCCGCCTTGTACGGCACCTACATAGCCCGCCTGTTGATCCAGATGCACAGGCTCGAGAGGGGTGACGATGTCGGCCCTAGGTAGCATCGCCGTCTATCTGGCGCTCGGCGCGGCTCTCTGGGCCGCCGGCGTCGGCTTCTACGGAGCGCGCACCAAGAACGCGATGGCCATCCGCAGTGCGGAGGGCGCCATCAAGGCAACCGCCGTATGCCTCACGACCGGCGCCCTCGCATTGTGGTGGGCGCTCATCACCCACGACTTCACGATCCAGTACGTCGCAGAGGTGTCGAGCCGCGCGCTCCCACTCTTCTACACGATCGGGGCACTGTGGGCGGGCCAGGCCGGATCGATCCTGCTCTGGGCCTGGATCCTCTCGATCTACTCCACGATCGTCGTGATCAAGAACAAGAACAAGAACCGCGACCTGATGCCGTACGTCGTCGTCGTCCTCGGTGCGGTGATCGGGCTGTTCACCTTCCTCATCGCCTTCACTCACACGAGCCCGTTCTCGAAACTGCCCGCCGGCATGGTCCCGCTCGACGGCCAGGGGATGAACCCACTTCTGCAGAACTACTCGCAGATGTTCCACCCGGTGACCATCTACACGGGCTTCGTCGGCTTCACGATCCCGTTCGCCTTCTGCATCGCCGCCCTCGCCACCGGCCGACTGGACGATCGCTGGATCAAGACGGTTCGCGGTTGGACCATCTGGGCCTGGCTCTTCCTGGGCATCGGCGTCATCCTCGGCGCCCGTTGGGCCTACGTCGAACTCGGATGGGGCGGCTACTGGGGCTGGGACCCGGTCGAGAACTCGAGCCTCATGCCTTGGTTGATAGGCACCGCCTTCCTGCACTCGGTGATGATCCAAGAGAAGAAGGGCATGCTCAAGGTCTGGAACGTCACCCTTGCTGTAGCCGCCTTCGTCCTGTCGCTCTTCGGAACCTTCCTGACTCGCTCCGGCGTGGTGCAGTCGGTGCACGCATTCGCCGAGTCGAGCGTCGGGCCGTTCCTGATCACCGGCATCGCCGTCGTGGTCGCCGTGTCGGGGGCGCTCATCGTCTACCGACTCCCGGAGCTCCGTAGCAAGGCCGTGATGGAATCCATCGCGTCCCGCGAGGGAGCGTTCCTGCTCAACAACCTCATCCTCGTGGCCCTCGCCTTCATGGTCTTCTGGGGAACGACCTACCCGATCGTCGCCAAGGCGATCGGCAGAGACGTCACCGTCTCGGGCAAGTACTTCAACTACTACGCACCGACACTCGGAGCCGCCCTGGTGCTGCTAACCGGCTTCTGCCCGCTGCTCGCTTGGCGCAAAGCTTCCAAGAAGAACCTGAAGAGGAACTTCGTCGCCCCACTGAGCGGTGGCCTGATCGTCGGCGCCGTCCTATACGTGATGGCGGGAGGGCACCACACGGGGGCCGTGCTGATGGGCGCCTTCTCCGCGTTCGTCTTCGTGACCATCTTCTCGGAGTTCTACAGAGGCGCGAGAGCGCGCGTCCGCATCAAGAAGGAGAAGCCCCTGAAGGCGATGGGCAAGTTGTTCACGACCAACCCTCGCCGCTACGCGGGATACGTGATCCACCTCGGAACGATCATCCTCATCCTCGGCATGGCGATCAACACCGCCTACAAGACCGACTCGCGAACAACCCTGGACAAGGGAGCCTCCTACACCGTGAAGGGCTACAAGATCACCTTCACGGGAGTGGAGACCAGCTCAACTGCTCTGAAGGACTCCACGACCGCGACCGTCAGGGTCGAGTCGCTCGACGGCAAGTTCCTGGGGAACGTGCGCTCGACCAAGGCCTTCTATCAGAACACCGAGCAGCCCACGACCGAGGTCGGCATCCTGCCCTCGGTCGCCGAGGACCTCTACATCATCCTGGAAGCACCCATGCCGGGCGACACGAACACGAACACCGCTTCGCTCCGCTTCGTCATCAATCCGGGGATGTTCTGGATATGGCTCGGCGCGATCCTCATGGTCGGCGGCGGTGTCGCCTCGGCGATGTTCGGGCGGAAGAAGGAGGTGACCCGCGAGACGGCCCTCGTCTACGCGAACGTCGATGCTTAGGCGGTCGCGTTTCGCCGCTGCACTGCTCGCCGTCTTCTGGACCATAGGCGGCGGCTACAACGTCGCGCACGCCGGCATGTCTCATGTGGGAATGGGCGATTTCCGGATGGACCCGGCGGCCTGGATGACGGACGCCGCGATGCCTAGCGGCATGTCCGACATGGCGCAGACAACGACGTCGATGTCGCCGTCGATGCCCTTCCACTGCAACGACGGCATGGACATGACCGTTTCCGGAGGCGGCATGAGCGGCATGAGCGACACAGGTGGCATGGGCGGCATGGGAGGCGGCCCGCTCGCCGAAGGCGCCGGTCTCGCGGCGATGCTCTTCAGCCAGAAGACGCCCACCCCGGTCCCAACGATCAGCCCGATGCCCTCCACCGTTCCGGGCCTTATCTCCGGAACGGGCGAGATGCCGAACGTCAACCAGAAGGACCTGGCCGAGGTGACCAACGGGATCATCTGCCAGTGCGGATGCGGTCTCACCGTCTACGCGTGCGAGCTGTCGATGCCCTGTTCCGTCTCGCCGAAGATGAAGTTCCAGGCGGCCGTCTACCTCGCGCAGGGCATGACTCCGTCGGAGGTCCTCGACCAGTTCTCGAAGGACTTCGGGGAGAAGGTTCTGGCGGCTCCCACCAAGTCCGGCGTCAACCTGATCGCGTGGGTGCTGCCGTTCGTCGGCCTCGTCGTCGGCGGGGTGCTGGTCGGCTGGGCGCTGCTCAACTGGAAGGGCGAACAAGCCGTCACGGTGCAGGGTCCGCAAGAAACCGACACGGAGATGCTGTCTCGCATCGAAGACGAAGTGAAGAAGGGGCTCTGAGATGCAGACGCTCGGAGCGATGATGGCCTTCTTCCTCTTCCTGGCCGTCGTTTACCTGATCCTGCGCCCCTTCCTGGTGCCGGAAACGATCGTCGATGAAGACCTCGCCACGATCCAACTCGATATCCAGAAGGACCGCATCATCGAAGCGATCCGCGAGATCGACATGGACTACCAGACCGGCAAGCTTTCGGATGAGGACTACAACCTCCTTCGCTCCCGGTACACAGCCGCCGCCGGCGAGATAATCCGCCGCATCGATAGCGACGCCGTGGCGGACGCGCAAGCCGAACCGGAAGAGCAAGCCCTGCCGCCGGTCCAGGACGCCGAGACGGGCGATGGCTTTGACGACGAGCTGGACGACGAGCTGGAACGGCAGATCGCCGAACGCAAGTCGGCGATGAAGGAGGCGCGATGAAGAGGGTCATGGCAACCATCGCAGCGCTGGCCCTGCTCGTGTTGGCCGCCATGCCGGCCAACGCAGCTGCGGGTGGTGACGCCACGATCCAGGGAACCCTCGTCAACGGCACGACCAACGAGCCGATCGCCGGTGAGTCCGTGTCGCTCTCGCAGGCCAACGTCCAGACGCAACAGCCCAACGAGAACATGGACCAAGCCACCACGGACGCTCGCGGCCGTTTCGAGTTCTCGGTTCCAGCGGGCGACCAATACATGTACGACGTCAGCGTCAACTACCAGGACGTGGACTACCTCTCCAAGGCGCTGACGCCGAAAGCGGGCGAGACGGTGGCGGTCAAGCTGACGGCCTACGACTCCTCCGAGTCTCCGAAGAACATGAGCATCTCGTCGTGGGTCGTCTACCTCGACAAGGATCCGGGGGGCGTCGCAGTAGAACAGTCCGTCACATACGTGAACTCCGGCAAGACCACCTACCCGGGCATCGCGATGCCGGGGTCCAAGGACCATCTGTCCGTCGAACTCCCTGTGGCGACGACCGCGGTGGAGAACTCGCAGCAGACCGACGGCTTCTTCGCGCAGTGCTGCAGCGGGGTGGTCGACGGAACCTTCGGATTCACGGCTCCCTTCATTCCCGGCTCCAGCGAAGGCATCCTCCGCTACGTCTCTACTTCGCCGCTTTCCCTTTCCTTCCCCGCGCAGTTCCCAACGACCACCTTCACGATGTACGTGGCACCCGAGATCACAGTTACGTCGACCGAAGGGCTGACGCAGGCCGGCACGGAATCCCTGCCCGGCGGCGGGCCGTCTCCGTCTCCGATCGTGTACACCAAGTACACGGCGTCGAACCTCGCCGCCAGTCAGACCGTCGGTGCCGAGACCACGATGGCTGCCGACAAACCGCCCACCCTCGCGTTGATCCTCCTCGCCCTCGCGGGCCTGGCTGCACTCTTCGTGGTGGTCGTGAGGTTGCGGCTCGCCGCGCAGAAGCCCAAACCGTCTGGCGGGCCTCGTAGGGCGACGTCCTCGCAACCCGTGCGGCGCAAGCCTTCCAAGCCGAAGCAGCCCTCGCGATCCGAGCATCACTCCGAAGCGGAAGTCGACGCCGATCTACTCATCGCGGAGATAGCCGCCCTCGATGTCTCCTTCGACCAGGGGCTGATCCAGGAAGAGGACTACAAGAAGATCAGAGCTGCCAGGAAGGCACAGCTGCTGGATGCGCGCAAGGAGGATGACGGCGGATGAACTGGGTCACGCTACTCAGCGCCCTTCTCGCCACCATCGCGGCCGGAACCGCGTCGGTCGCCATGGGGGTCGAATACGCGAGATCGAGACGCCCGCACGCGGCCTGCTGGACCATCTCCCTCGCCCTCTTCGCACTCGCCTCCGCCCTACTTGCGATCGGCGAAGTCATCGGTTGGTCCCCGTGGCTGTTCCGGATGTACTACATGGTGGGCGCAGTTCTCGTGGTGCCCTGGATGACGCTGGGTGCCGTGTGGCTCTTCGGACCCATCAAGCTCGCCCGGGTCGGCGTGTGGCTGACCATCGGACTAAGCGTCGCGGTCGTCGTGGTTGCGGTGCTCTCGAACCCAAGGGTTCCGACCGACTCGCTGCCGGAACTCAAGGACGCCCTCGAAAGCGCGAGGATGGCCAGAGGGCTTGCGATGCTCGCCAACGCCGGAGGAACCCCGGTGGCGATCTTCCTCCTCCTTCGCGCCGCATCGACCTACAGACGCAAGAAGGTTCTTCCGAACAAGGCGTCGGGAGCGATCATCATCTCCATCGGCATCGCCGCCGCAGCGGTCGGCGGGATGCTCGCCGTCGCCGTGAGCGTCATCTATCTCGCCCCCTCGCTCGCTGTCGGTGCCGTGCTGATGCTGGCCGGCTTCCGGCGATGGAACCAAACACCGCACATCAACGCAGAACTCGCAGGAGTCCCGACGTGACCGACAAGCAGAAAGAGAGGTGTTCGCCTTGCAGCTGACAAGAGAAGCCGACTACGCGGTGCTGTGCGTCCTCGAAGTCGCCCGCTTCGGACGTATGAGCGCCGCCGAGGTGGCGCGGCGACAGGAGATATCCCCCGCGTTCCTCGGGAAGATCGTGGGTTCCCTCGCGAAGGCAGGCGTGCTCACAACGCGCCGGGGCGTCGGCGGAGGGATCGACCTGGGACGCCCGGCGGAGTCGCTCACCCTTCTCGAGGTAGTGGAGGCGGTTCAGGGACCGTTCGCCATCAACCAGTGCCTGATCCACACGGGCGGCTGCGACCGCCAGAGCGGCTGCTACGTGTACCCCCTTTGGGTGACGGCACAGAACGACATGAAGAAGGCGCTCGACGTCAGCATCGCCGAGGTCATCGCGAACGGCGACAAGCTCCACAGCAAGGCAGGCGGCAACGGCCAGGTCGAGATCAAAGGGGCCGCCGTCAAGTGAGCCTGGTTGCGCTGAGCCTGTCCCACAAGACCGCCAACCTGGCAGACCTCGAGAGAGCGTCTATCAGGCCGGCGGCGCTCGGCGATGCCCTTTCGCGACTGCTCATGGAATCGCACATCCTGGAGGCCGCGGTCCTCTCCACCTGCAACCGCACCGAGGTCTACGCTTGGGGAGAGAACCCCGAGCAGACCCTCAAACAGATCGGATCCACGCTGGAGGACTTCCAGGGCCTCGGGCGGGGATGGGTGAGCGAACGATCGGCGGTTCACTTCGGAGACGCCGTCATCCACCACCTCTTCCTGGTCGTTTCCGGGCTCGACTCCATGGTCCCCGGGGAAGCCCAGATACAGGGCCAGGTGCGCGACACCTATCGCGCCGCTTCGGATATCGGCTCGGTGGGCCCCAACCTGCACACCCTCTTCCGATGGGCGCTCGAAGCCGGGAAACGGGCACGAACCGACACGGCCCTGGCACAAGCCCGCCGGGGCCTGTCGACGGCCGCGGTCGAAGCCCTTTCCACCAAGCTGGGCGACCTGCAGGGGAGAAGCGTGCTCATGGTGGGCACGGGCAAGATGGCCGGCATGGCGATACCCGTCCTGCGTGAGCGCGGAGCCGAAGTGCGCGTCGCCACACGTCGCACCGAGGTGGCGTCCGCCCTGGCGGCCAAGCTCGGTGTCTCCGCCATCCCCATACACGACCTCGAGAAAGAACTCGATGAGGCCGACGCCGTGGTGTTCGCAACCATCGCTCCCCACTTCGTGCTTACCCAGGAGCAGGGTTCGCGGGTGGCATCGGCCCGCGCGGGGCTACCGCTGCTACTGATCGACCTCGGCCTTCCCCGCAACGTGGACCCCAAGGTCGGCGAACTGCCCGGCATGGACCTCTACGACCTGGAGCGTATGAACACGGTGGGCCTCACCGGCGGCCGCGACTGGGACATCGAGCTGGAGAAGGCTCGGAAGATAGCCCTGGAGGAGGCCCGCGCCTGCTCCAACGCCTTCCGGGAGAAGGCCGCCAACGACTTGGTTTCCCGCATCCACGACAACGCCGAGGATGTGGCCAGCGCCGAGCTGGAGAGGGCCCTGAAGAAGGTCCCGGACCTCGACGAGGCCGGGAAGGAGGCCGTGGAGGCCGCCCTGCGCCGAGCCGTCCGCAAGTTGGTCCACGTGCCCACCGTGAGGGCCAAAGAAGCGGCCTCCCAGGGCGACGAGGACCTCTTGACGGCCGCCAGATACCTCTTCGGATTCCCCGAGGAATCCTCCCCCGGCGAAGACGCCTCGCCCTCCTGATCCCACCCTCCCGAGGGGCGCCCGAAAGTCCTGAAACGGGTGCCTTAGGTCCCTCAATGAGGGAGCCCTAAGGACTCGGTCCGCGGCTATCAAACCAATACACTCAGAATTGACATATGAAGCTATAGAAATCAGGTCCGAATTGACCGAGCGGCAGGCAGGATACGCAGTTCAGAACCAACAAAACGGGACCGCCGAGAAGCGCTCTATTTCGGTGGAGGAGAGGGACTGAGATGACACCCCCGGACGAGGAAACCCCGGACCCGAAAACCCCGGACGAGACTCCGTCGGAAGCGGCCGCTCCGAGCGAGCCAACCCCGGACTCCGCGGCGACCGAGCCGCCGGCAACCGAGCCTCCGGCAACCGAGCCCGCGGCTCCCCATCAACCCAAGCCCGGCTTGATCGGCACCTTCAAGTCGCTCCCCCACCTCCTTGCGCCGCTCGGAAAGAAGCGCGTCCTGGCG